>Ga0209366_1000232_pt1 | contig 12959 bp, 8 predicted proteins | sample WorMetmaBAHAMAS2_FD_187391 | JGI IMG/M metagenome (GOLD analysis project Ga0209366, IMG submission 187391) | Marine gutless worms symbiont microbial communities from Max Planck institute for Marine Microbiology, Germany - Inanidrilus... | ecosystem: Host-associated > Annelida > Digestive system >...
CCTTCGCTACGCCCCTGATCTTGCTGTGTTACAGATATGCTGTATCATTCAGTTTAGTGCATACCGGTATTTCCGATGAAGGACATACCTGTGAGTCATTGCAATGAACAAAATGTGGCCTCTCTAAGTCTATAGTAACCCCAAGTAGACCTAATGTCGACACAATCAAAATAAAATTGAATGACTTCACAGTAATATGACTTAGAAATTTTAGGGTCTTTTTGGAAGTTACTGTTAGCTGTTTGTAGATTTCGTAAATGTGTGAATTGAAATGAATATTTTTTAACCTGCAGAATGCTTGTTTTTATTTACTTTTTGTGTCTTTGCTAGTAATAACACAGCAGTAGATTGCAGGTTGCACCAAGCCCATTTTCTTTTGTGCATCTTCCTCATTGGTGACTTATGATTCGTGTGTAACAACTTTACAGATTGCCCTGGTTAGCCAGTTAGAATTGTTGATCTGGGGCCCGATTTACTAACTACCTTAAGATTTATCGTAAGACTAGTGTAGTAACTTAGTCATAAGATTAACTTGCGATTGTGATTTAAGATGTGCTAAGATTTCTCCTTTACTAATAGCTACAATAATCATAAGATGTTTAGTAAATTAGATGTCTTGTTGTAAAACTGTCGCATCAGGCATTATTGGATGATAAATCTTAAGATATTTTGTAAATCGGGCCCCTGCATTTTCCATACTGTTACTGTTGCATTGAAGTTGCAAGTTGTCTTGTAATTAAAATGACGATGCCAGTCAGTGGTGCATAGAGAACCAACTCATGGCTCAAGTTGACTTGCACAGCCCAACTCACATGTCTAGCGAGAGTTTAGTTAATTTCATCTGTTATTCACTTTCTCACTTTGTTGTATAATTTAGCTTATTGCCATATGGGCTTCTAGTAATAACACAGCAGTAGATTGCAGTTTGCAAGATCATTTGAATTATTTGATGTATACTACATTTATACTGTGTTTATTTTATGTTATTTGTGTTATATTTGTTAACATAGACATCATGATGCATGTGAGTATTGCTGATGCTGAATATTGCATACTGCATGTTATAAGGAATGCATTGCAGTTGCATTTGACTGACAAACTTACTGCTTACATGTGATGTGACTAATTAATGCATTGGCCTAATTGCAATTAGTAAGGTACAGAATTAAATAGCACAGATACATTGTTTAAATTTTACATCATTTATGGGACATTTACTTACAGTGGTAGCCTGTAGGCTTGCCGTAACTGAGAATTTTTGGTGCAAACAATGAGAAAATATTAGAGTTAGTGTTTGACTCGTGTGCCAACAGGCTGATGTGTTAATAGTCAGTTAATCGATTATGGCAAGTGACAATGTTTGCCAAATGGTTGTGACCTTTGAATGATTTGCTGATATGGTGAATTTCTTCAGTGTTTGAGATTTGTAGAATTGTAATATATTTAGGTTAGTTTGATGGAATATATATAATTTTTCTTAAATACTTATTTGTCTGTAATAATACTACTACTAATAATAACAGTAACACTGACATAGGTGTTCATAGATACTGATATTGTTTATATAAGTTGGTGCAAACCAACATTGGTTGTGTCTACAGTGGGTGAGGTCAACTTTGGCTAAATCTAAAGGCTAAGACTAAAGGCTTAGACCAAAAGATACACATATTTTAACAGAGGGAATTCACAAGTTAAGACTGTTTGGTTCAGCTAAGCCTTTAGACTTAGCAGAAGTTGACCTCACCCAGTGCAACATGTTTCATCCACTCCACAGTGGATAGGATATGTACTGTGCACTGCAGAGAGCTTAGAAAAGTGCAATTGCATTACAGCAGTATCTGGACATGATTTCTCAAGAACATTAAAGAGGTTATCGGCTAACATTGAGGAAACAGAAAATGTGTATAAGCCTCCGGTATAGTATGCACAATTGCACATATGTTTAAGGAATACAGCAATAATTGTTTTCCAAGAATGAAAGATACGTTTGTAGGCCCCCTACTCTGTATATGCCAGTATATGTAATGAGTAAATAAGTTATATTTTGCAAAAGCCAATTTATAGTATAGCTTGATTACACTTTACATAATATGAAGGGTACAACAAAAACAAGTGTAACATAGCAATTGACTTGAATTGAGATACATATATAGTCCACAACTTACACACAAATAAAAACCATTACTGGAAATTATGTAGTCCACAGGAAATTGTTGAACAATATCGTTTAGTGAATACGTTAGGTTTAGGATATACAGTAGGCTAGTAGAGATGAAATGTCACGGATGAGTTTCGAGGGGTGAGAGAAGATGATACCACAGTATAGCATAGTTATGCTGTGATGGTACTGTAAACTTATCAGGTTGACATATTTTTGACAATTTTCTAAAAAAAATGTTTGGTAAATCTCTCAAAGTGTTTGCAATGCCACTATCCGCCCGCCAGTAAGCGATGTCAGAGTGAAAATTGACTGAGAATGTGCAGTCACTGTCACTCACACCATCGCATGCAAACCAAAGTGGTGCAGTCTAGTAGAATTCAAATTCAAGCTCAAATTATTAAGTTTCTATGGCAGCCATTGTTGTTGTTGTTTTTTTTATTACTTTATTTATTTAGACATTGAAAATTACTGATAACAAGCAGGTAACTAAATGCACCGTACCGGGGTTTCCCGCGCTGGCGTAAAGATTGTTGACCGTAGATAATTCGACTTATAGACGTGCTAACTCGCCCAGTGTCAAACCTGCCAACATAGATCTGAAAGCTACCATCACATCACATGGAGAAGACAGAATCAGGCCTCCAAAGGCCTCTGTTTCTGAGAAAGAGACCAACTAGTACTTTATATTATAAAATAACTACTTTACAACAATGCAGTTTCCGATCTCATGGAGATCTGCTGCATAACGTAAAGAACATTCTGATGACATGACAAGTACAGTCAACTCGTCACAACTCTGTTTAACAAAACGATCAACTCGTTACACGATTATAGGCTGTGACAAGTGGACCGTGTGACGAGTTGACTGGCACCCAATCTGAATAGTACCGTTACCGTGTGGTCACTCTCTTATCATCCACCTTCATTGTCATCTTGACGAATAACTGATCGTTCTTTTTGTTATACTTCACATTGTCTCTGCAGTCAACTTCCTGTTTCTCTACTTCAGTCACTGATCCTCCTTCCCCTGGCTCATCTCCTCCCATAAACTCACCACTCTTACTATCCGTAACTCACTCGCTTTTTTTCGCAAATCCTGCTCACCATAGACCTTTTCCTGTCACAGGATCGAGTTCATGTATTCTTAGCCATTTACCAACTCTTCTGAGCATCTCCAATTTTTATTTTTCATTTTTTTCATTTATTAGTTTTTGGTCCCATGCGGTAGACGAAGCTGGCTGCTGCAAGCTTTTGAGTGCACATCAATCTCTTAACATCATATCATATCATCATACAGCTAAATCTTGCATTTCTAGTTGGTTTTTACATCTTCTCTATATCAGTAAGATCCTTTACTCTCGGCATTAAGTTGCAAAAATGCTGGTTTCCAGCACCAGTTAGATAAGTAACCTCGTAAGTAAGTTCTTTATTATGGTGCCCGACAAACACAGACACTTACATCGAAATCAGACAATTACAATACATACAACAATCATCACAATCGTTAGCAGTCAATTAGCTTGGTGTAGGAGGATCTTGCTCAGATTGGAGAAGAGTATGCTGCAGCTGAATAACTAACAGAATTACGCTGATGTTCAGACTTCAGAGGAATGCACTAGCATAATGTACCAGCCAGCTTGGACATAAGGCAGCTGTATCTATCACATACACGAGAAAGTGTGTGTTTCCGCCACTGCTCATCTATTCATCCATCCATCATCATTACAGATCATTTGTTGATGATTGTAGTTTCATGGCTACACCAGCAGCAGGAGGTGGACGGCTGCCTCGCCAGCATTGCTTCTTGTGTGATCTACCAAGAACACCGTGGGCAATGCTGCATGACTTCTCTGAGCCGGTTTGTCGAGGCTGTGTCAACTACGAAGGTGCTGAACGAGTAGAAATGGCGCTGGAGGCTGCCAGACAGATGCGTCGTGCTTTGGGACTGGACGCGCCACGTGCTGCTGCCACTCATTTACGCAATAACTGTGTAGATCACCAGGCAGCACGTGTTGTCCGACCTAGCAGCATGGATTCTCATGGACGCTTCTCGGCTATACATGATAACAGAATCAGACCGCCTCATCTCATTGTTGAGCCAAGACCTGTACCTGGCAAGCAGTTTTCAGTTTTCTCGTTGCACACGTCTGCATTATAGTTTATAATTCTTATGTGTTGTGTTCTTTATTTAATAGCCCACTAAGTTACTACTTAGTATTATACATCTTTCCTTCAAAATTACTGCACATTTGTAAATGTGTGTAATACCTTAAACTTTGTAGCTTGGTTTACTGATCCTTACACAAATAAGAGATGATTTACTGTCGCTCCATTTACAATTACTGTCTGTGGCATTAATTGCTTTTTCTCAGGAGAATAGCTTCTTTTTTTGCTTACATATAAAATACATGTATTAACATCATTTGGTTGTATTGTAGCTGATGGAATTCAGCGATTTAGCCTGTCTGCTGAGATGGATGCTCGAGTGCTGAGTCCTCATGGCACAGCTAATCATCCTCCAATGTCACTAGCATCAGCAGCGAGGGCTGGTGTTGCCACTGCTCCGTTGTCTTCATCTGGCGAGTCGTCGAGCGTGGTTCGACGTGACACGGCACTACGTTGTACACTGTGTGCCGAGCAGCTGGAGGACGTGCACTTCGTCCAGTGTCCGTCAGTCGGCGACCACAAGTTCTGCTTTATGTGCTCGCGTGACAGCATCCGTAAACAGAGTGCCGGAGCTACGCCAGGCAGCGAGGTCTACTGCCCAAGTGGTGAAAAATGCCTTCTGACTGGATCTAACATTCCCTGGGCATTCATGCAGAACGAAATAGCTGCTATACTAGGTGGCACCGGCAGCACTGATGAACCTACTAGACTGACTGCTACATCAGTGAGCAACAGCAATAAAATGAAGAAAGAGAGTGATGGGTGATAAGACTATTTTCGTACATGTAACTCGCAAGTCACATCTGTTAGTGGTAGTATTTATTCTCTGACGACTGTTGCTGCTGTCTCATGCATATTTTTGATTGTAGGAGTTCGTGTTCATGTATGTCGTCGTCTGTTAACTGCCGTAGAACTGTTTAGTCACACAGGGAGGAAAGAATAAGGATGGAAGTTGAAGGAGAGGAGAGAGGATGCGAAAAGTTTAGGAAAATGAAAGGCAGGGTTGGAAAATAAAGGGCAGTGGCCAGGAGGAGGTGATGGAGAAATAACAGGGGAAGGGTTAGATCTCAGCAATACTGTACATTGACTTTCACTTTATTCTTAATAAAGAACATCACTTGCTGAAGGTTGTGTGCATAAGATGGCTGGGTGCTATGGTGTCTTCCGTGACTCTGCTTGATGCAAATGAGGGTGTTGCTGCTTTGGGTTGTTATTTGTTCCACAAACACTTAAGTTTTCCATTTACAATGTTGCTTTAATGTGTAACTGGAACACTGCAAAAGTGGCAAAAAGCCTATACCCACCCCCGGCCATAGCAGGAAAAGGGGAAGAGACGGGATTAGAAGAAAGGAAGAAGAGGGGATGATGGGAGGGGTGATTAATTAATGCATCACCCGTACTACCCAACAACTAACCCTGCTGACCCTTAGTGAGACCCCAATTTTTGCACATAAACTATGCCATTCACAACCTTAAATAAATGTTGAATGACAAATAACATCAAATTGTAAGGAAGTAAGTGATTTCCTAGATCTATGGGCCGACAGCAGTCAGTTGGCCAATGCACTGATTAGTCATACCCAGCTGCAGGGAAGAAAGAATAAGGATAGAAGTGGAATGAGAGGAAATAGGAGGGGAAAGGATAGGGAAATAAAAGGCAAGGCTGTAAAAGAAAGGGGAGTGGCCAGGAACACAGGAGAAGGACGGCAAAACTGGGAGAGGAAGGGCAGGATGAGGGAAAGGAAGAGAATGAAAGTAAGGAGATGGAAGGAGGCAGGAAAGGATAACGAAGGAGGCAAGGGAAGAAAGTAGGGAGGGGGATGGAAATGGATGGCTGGGAGGGAGGAGTGCACAAGAATGAACCCTACAGGGTGTCCCAATAAAGACAGACCCACAACAGTGTTTTATCATTATTTCCATAACCAGTAAAAATTTTGAGCCAAAATTTCTAGTACTTTAAACAATTGTTACATAGTTTTCATTCATGAATTTTAATTTACAAATTTTTATCATGTTTTATTCATCCATGGTTGGAATTTTATAAGTAAAATTTTCAATGCCAAGATATTCAACTATGGCTCCTAGAAAAACAGTAATGCTGACAAATTCACACTCAGTAGCTGACACTCACTCATCAGCAGATGCAGCTCATGGCACACTCTCAAAAAACACCTATGATTTTTAGTTATAACTTGAGCATGCATTTTAATAGTTTGGCAAAAACATCACTTAAAAATCAGGCAACCAAGACCCGTTATTTTTCTCCCCTCACATCTAGTGTTTCACTTTCTGCATTACCTGCCAAAATGAAATGACAAAAATTCTGCTTTCTTTTAAATGCTGTATTACTGCTTTGCCAGACTTCCACCACTCTTTGCTGGTTTCTTCAGTGTTACTGACTCATACGACTGCATAAATCTTCAGTTCTCGCCTATTGGGAGTCATAGTTCAACTTCAGAACAAAAAACTTAGGATTTTTGTGCTTTGGTGTGCTTTGTATGCGATTTGCTGGTACACTGTCATGTTGAATGACTCCACAATGTGTTAGTAATGTTTCAGCAATACTGTCCATTGACTTTCACTTCATGTTTAACAAAAAACTCGTGGGTTTATTATAACACTTGCTGAAGTTGAGTTGTGTGTGTGATGCTCTCTTCCTAGATCCTGCTTAATGCAAATGAGGTGGATTCAGGTGATAATTTAAATGGGTTTTGCATTTATTGGTAACGCATTTGAGAAAAAAATGCTATTTCCATGTCTTGATGTTTTGCCAGGTACTACAGAATAACAGAAACACAGATCTGGTGGGAAAATAAACCACCAGTAGATTACATGTATTACACTGTATGTTTCTACAATGTATTAAAACTGGAAAATATTTGCTCAGTTTATATCTAAACATTTTGGGTGTTCAGTCCAGTCAGTACTCATGAGTGACTTACTCAAAAAATGGACAAATTTTAGTGCCTCTTGTGGGTGCTTTAGAGGTAAACAGCTCTCAGCTTCACGGGGCTTCGCCCCATGACCCCTCACTAGGGGTTCTGCCCTGGACCCAGCTGGTGGCTCTGTTCTCAGACCCCCGATGTACTAGGCCACCTGGGACCCATGCCTCCTCCTTAAATGCAGCCCTGGTACAACGGAGGTCTGAGGGCAAAGCCCCTAGCAATTATTTTCTAGGCCTATTCAGTGTTGTGTGTACTCATTAGCCTATATTTTTACGAACTAAAATAAAAATTGCTATCACCAGATGCCACATTTTAAGGCTAAAATGCACCAAAATCGATTCTTTTGGAGTTCCGCCCCAGACCCGCTCGGGGAGCTTACAGTGCTACCCCACTCCCGCCAGCTGGATTTAAGGGGCCATACTGGGTATCACTATCACGACTCGCAAGACTGTTGATGGAATACACACACCAGTGATACCATGCACTCTCGGCTGAGTACTGACTGTCACTGATGTTGCCGGCAGTTTCCCTCCCCGAAAAAAATTACCAAGGACAACATGCATAAACATGCTGCCAAACACTGCGTTAAGATAGCCTGAAAATACACCAGAAGGCGTTTGGCGGCTGGGCTCCGCCCGGACCCACTGGCGGAGCTTAAGTGCTGCCCCAAACCCACTAGCTGCAATAAGGGCACCTAATTCTAAGGGGGAGAAGGAGAGGGAAGAGAAAGAGATGGAAGGCATTCCGATTACAACAATTTTCCATTTACACACCTGGCATTAGGGATACATGTACATGTTAACTACTGTGCTTCGGAAATGGTAAAAAAGACTGAATGTTGAGAATTTTGATAAATTATTTAAGCAGGCTGTAAATGTGTAAAAGTAACTTGGTTATGCATCTGCTTCAAGAAAATGACTAAGTTTCATATTTAAGTTATAAATTATCAAACATTGACATTTCAGTGAAGTCTTGTGACTAAAGGTATCTATGATGTAAGAGATTAATACTGATGCTATGATAAGCAATAAAAAGTACATCAAGTGCTATACAGAAGGCAACTAATGACAATTATTGCATTCAGGATGATTTGTATGATCAGTAAAATAAGAATGAGTTGGAGGCGTTTACGACAAGGCAGTCATTCTTAAAAATTATCATTAATTTTTATATGGTACAAAAATGCAGCAATACACAAACAATGAATAATGTTAACCATTGTATTAGTATTCATTATAACAGCTGTCAAATGTACTGACAACACATTAATCACATTCCAATTACCAACAGGTAGATGACATATTCAACTGAACAGCACATAGTGAAAGTAAGTGAAATGCAGTGAAATGTACTGTCTCGAGAACAAGACAGTACTTTTCAGGCTTCAAGATAAAGACAAGATGGTTACTAAGCTTCAAGATCTCTGAGCGAATGCACTGAAGCACCTAGCACTTGGCTTTTATTGCTACAGCTGCAAGCTAGTAACATTTTGTAGAAGATAATGCCATTGGAAAGCAGTTTTTGCCTGAAACTTATCACATACTGGGTGATTTTGAAAATTATTTCACCTGCAGATCCGATTTAAAATGGTTAGGGAAATCGGCACTAAAGATCCCACGACAGCTTGAATAGATTACTACTAGGCCTATAGCTGCTCCAAACAAAATGATGGACCATCCATCAGCTTCATGTGATTTTGATATGCAGAAGCTTGTTTTGTTTTTTTTTGTAATGTGACAAAAATAAGGAACCAATAACCATCATTTGCGATATTTCATCGCCAAATTAATGGATAGTTTCTCTGTAACGTGTTATGCTACAATCAGGCAAGCATGGCAGTTCATACTGTAAAATAAAAACAATGGGTCCAATTTTTTAGCCACAACATAGACTGTATGTGGCGGCGAACTCAAAACTATTATATAATGATTACTTTGCTGCTGACGGGTTCAATAACTCAGCAACATTACTGGACACTGAGTTCATGTTTACAGCATGTCACATAAATCTGTGCCACTGTCATATCAGCTAGTATGCCAGTCGCCTTTTAACACTTATCATAACTTACCACAGTGCACTGACAAACAGTACGGTCCAGCTGATTACATTTACTGGACTAGATCTCGACCTCCACGAGATGTACTGTACATTAGTATCTACACGTTCTTTCTCAAGTCATCTGCTCATCACACACAACAGTTGCCTCATCAGCTTCAACGCGCATTGCTGTGCAGCTGCAACTTTCGAGTCACAGTGTTTGAAAACACTCTAATGTTCCACTGATGTGCAGCATATAACAGCCCGCCTGCTAAAACGATACAGCATCGTACATCCTGTACACAAATCACAATGTTCTCAGTCTCGGCGACTTTTCTTGCGATCGTGGTCCTTTGACGCTGAGCTTACAGCATCATCAACCCCGGGACGCTTCTGACCCTTTTTGGCGGCCGTCAAGAACTTGTTCAAACCAAAAATGTCCTCCTCTTCATCTTTCTCAAACTGGACGGGACCTTCGCGACGTCCACCACTGCGATCCGTGCCTGAGAACTCCTTATCAGGTACGAATCTACAACAGCAGCCAAATTTTCATGATCCTCACATGTTGTGCCCAAACTAACATCCTGTAAAGTAATTATAATAATAATAACCAGGAAAATATTTATGGTGCTGTCATCGCGCTTCAAGCACTGTGAGAGTTCAACCGGTTCATCTGGTGAATTTAGACTCAGTTGCCAGGTGGCTGCCAACACCCAGACCAAGCCAACTAACCTGGGCAGTGAGTCCACTGGCCACATCCACCATCGCCATTTTATTATTACTCAAGCCCGAAAACTGATACTCATTTAACTGTCTCACGGAAGATAGAAAGCTAAGTTGACATAGACACTGCAGGAAGGGTGCAGCAGCACATGCTCAAGACTACAAAGTGCATGGAAGTGCAGCACAAAACAGGCATAACAAATAATTTATGTATAATTTAAATACAGTATGCAATCCAAAGACGTTTCTGAAGTGTTGAGTGTTGCTGTTATAAATAAAATCTATAACAGTAGTGCAGTTTGATAATGGTTTTTCAAAGGACGATCAATTTTTTAGCCCGCTCGGCAAACTTGCCGACCGGGCTATATATTTTACTTTCCGTAATTTCTTCTTCTTTTTATTTTTTTCTAATATGAGCAAAGCTATCTCAGTATCTACTGGAACTATTTTCACGATTTTTTTTCACCAAATGTAAGGAATTTGCGTGATTCTCTCGATCCGGTCCAGTTTTTCCGATTCCTCATGGGACATTGTCAAGGCAACCAATTTTGTGGCAAAATTACCTACCCCCTGCACTTATCACTCTGTCATTCGAAAACGGAATGGGATATCGCTACCTCAATGTGCGCATTAACAGCGTAAATGATGCCTCTATATTGTGTGATAATTTTGTGAAATTCGGTCCAGTAGTTTTTGAGTTGAAGTGGGGTAGAAAATGAACATTGTTTTGCGACTTGTCCGAAATTTCACAATTTTTGTTCATTTGGCATACTGGCATTCTGAAACGCATTCAAGTATCACAATTTTGATTTTGGCAGGTTAATCGGCGATCGTTCATGCACATCTTGTGAAAATTTGGTAAGGTTCGGATTAGTGATCCCAGAGTTTTAGGAGAAAGATGTTGTACGGCCGGAGTCGATAATTGTTACCACGGTTAGTTCACCTATGTTCGTGATGGGGTGGGGCTGTCAGGCACTCAAGTGATCAGTAAGTAAGTGTTTTTCACAAGTATTTGCTAGGGGGTGACACTAAGGCGAGCGGGCTATACGCTACGCTTTGCTATGCATTTCTAGTTTTAGATTTTTTTTACTTAAAAATCGATGATTTGATTTTCAGACAGACGGAATGATTTCTGTTGTGTTTTCATTTTATTGTATATTGCGCAATGGCGGCACCAGCATAGAATATATAACAATATGAAGTGACTATTCGTCCGGTTACCAGAACAACAGCCTGCTATCTATTCAGCCGGTCATACGAAAACGAGGCAGTTACGTCGTTTTGAGTGGGCCTAGTCACTTCGTGCAGTAGCTTTTACTTATTTTTCATATTTCACATCCCGCTTCCATTCTGGTTTGACGTTTACGTCTAATGTTTATATAAACAAATGTGTTTTTATGAATATCGAACTGAATAACTAAAGTTAAGGAAAGCAAAATTGCGATTTCGACGTTGATATCAGAAAACGAACCCGCACTATGCAACAGCAAGTTAAGCAGCGAATATAATAACACTGAAACAACTGCAATCACCCAACTGATAAAACAGACAATTATCTTGCTGTACACATGCTCTGGTACGTACAACTCCCAAGTTATCTCTTATTGTTACTGATTACATTTAAGACTCTGGGCATGTAACTTCCGTCACTTACTGTTATTAAGAAGGTATGTACAGTAAATGACCACACCAACAGAAACATGTCAGTCACTGTAACAGCACACAAATACCGTTACCTGTTTGCCTTTATTAGATTGTCAAGATCGTCTCCATACACATCTTTCTCCAAATTCTTTGACGGTCGATATAGGTTGCCTGCAAGATCTTTATCTTGCCTCCATGGTTTGTCATACACATTATATACTTCGTCATCACCACCAGCAAAGCCGGAATCCATGCCCTACAAAGCATACAGTCTCCTGCATTATGTCACACCAGAAACCCAGTAACCGGCCTCACATCAGCTGCCAGCTATATAGATAAGCATACCTCCAAGTCATTTTAGTGCAAAGCAAGCACATAAGACACTTTGAAATTTCTGAAACATTCTTCATACTGATCAGTCAGTGTAAATGTAAAAGAAATAATCCAAACATTCACACCGTCACTAATATACTACTGTAGCTCACAGTGCATGTTGTTATCGGTTAATTACTGTCATTGGGCCCATTCCATGGGGCCACAGCGGTCCCCTCTGTCACGCGTTGTCGTTGTCGTCGTCGTTGTCGTCGTGGACATCGATGCACAGGCGGCGAGCGACAGAACCGGTAGCGACACCTGGTGAGTAGGCGTGAGGCGGCTCGCAGTAGCGAATGGGCCCAACATTTTTCAAATGCTTCTTGTTTTTTATGTATACATGTTTTATTTTGTACTAATCCAGCTTCTTGGCTGCTAGAGTATAATAAACGATTGATTGATTGAAGATGTAGCAAATAGCGGCACTGACCCTGGACTGGTTGAACAATCTCTGGTCAAACTGCACATCATCTCTGGCGGCTCCGGTGTTAGGCAGGCCTAGCGCAATCTTCTCACTGACGTCACGATCACGTTCCTTCTGCAGTCGATTCCTACATCAAGCAATACAGTCAGAGTCACTGAAATCAACCAATGTAGAGCTACATTGTTATGTGTCATGTTACGTTATGTCGAGCTTCAGTTATGTACAGAATGACATATGTGCACTTTTTAAAAACACATGTTGAAAAGAATAGGGCGCGTCCGTTATATAAGCATATATCTATGTTATTTCTGTTTCCGGTGAAAGACTGCATCATGTTACGGTTAGTCTTCAACAATCTAAAATTACGTTACAAAACAATTGCATAAATCATACCTCGATAACTCAGCCCACTTTGTCCTTTTATTTTTGACTAAAAATGTAGATTTTGCAACTTTCACGCAAACTGTTATGATTAGAACCGTATTAC
>Ga0209366_1000234_pt1 | contig 12800 bp, 8 predicted proteins | sample WorMetmaBAHAMAS2_FD_187391 | JGI IMG/M metagenome (GOLD analysis project Ga0209366, IMG submission 187391) | Marine gutless worms symbiont microbial communities from Max Planck institute for Marine Microbiology, Germany - Inanidrilus... | ecosystem: Host-associated > Annelida > Digestive system >...
CCTGTTCATCATATTAAATTTATACAATATATATGTTTCAAGCATAAAACGTGTAATAATATGTTAAACAACAGTATATGGAAAGCTTCTAATCACAGATGATGAGCCCTTTTGTAGGGGCAATATAATTCTACAGAAGGACATGACCACAGTTGCATTGCCATTACATCATCAAACTACACCCAAAGACTGAATATTGCCTATTTTGGGTGTTCATCACATAGATCATCAGTAGGGACTGAAGAATTACGCGATTATGCAATTTTTTGCATAATTTAGTAATTTCACACTATACCACCATCTACGGCAATACAAGGCTGTCGATGCAGGCATTGCAGCATCTGCAATTAAGGCTCTTGAATGACACCTATGGTATCTGACAGTCGAAATGCTGCCGTTAGCACTGTTCAGTGACAAACTACCAGTTGATGATCGTCGTGCATTCGCAGACACTATTCTTCAAAACAAGCCAGCTGATCAGCCATTGAAGTTCCCACAGCTACGGTTTGGCACAGGCTTTGTAAGCCAATGTTTCCTGTCCTCACTCCAACAACCAGATAGGCCGATCTTGCCAACAAAGACTGCTGGTTCGGAATGTACCAGATGAACATTGATCCAGCATTTCTGCAACTACCTGTGGAAAACTGGGATGGAAATGAAGCATTTCAAGCTGGAAAAGCCAAGGCATCTTCAATTAATGTTGCATTGACAGAATGTGGTGTGAAGTTAACGTCAGACTTTGTTGAAGCTGCAAGAATTGAGCGTCATCTGCAGAATGTCTTGCAGACAGTCAAACATGATCCGGCTAAAATGCCAAATCTTCGCTTCTCTAAACGGACAGTAGACAACTCATAGACAATATTTCTTCTTGAAATGGAACAGTTCATTGATTGTATTGACTGTTTATTCGATTATTTCTGACATTCAGCAACAATGCTTGACTTGTGTAAATTGTGCATTTTTCGTAAAAAGTTAAACAAATGTCGATTTTCAACTGCCATGTTCCACCTCTAAATATTAATAAATTCTGGTAAAACTTTGCACAGATCAATTGTATGTGTATTCTAACATAATTAGGCCCCAGACAGTTTAATTCTATGAAAAATAAATTTTGCGTTATAACTTGATGCACCTGCCTGGTGCAAGCTACTGCTCGGGTTGCTTCCGAAATATCGACAGGCCAACCATGAGCACTGAGGGTGACGTTGGCCTAACAGCCAGACAGATTTATAGATGTGTTATTGCCATAGTGTGGTGAGCTTGAGCCAGAGGATGTTATTCTCATCCCACCCATAGGCCACGGGTGTGGCTCTAGCCGCATCCGTCAGTCGAGCAGGCCAGCTTGGTCGGATAGGCCACAGCTGCTGGACTCGTGTGAGACAAGGCCAACCCGTTTGACGGCTTGTCCAACTAATTGCGTTATACTGCTTGTCCGGAGGCACTTATGCCATGTATTCGCTTGCTTACTTTCTTATATAGAAGTTCACCACACTTGTTAATATTCATACATATGTATTATTCAGTTGCTTTGATATCTGTGTTTGGTAGTTGCACTATGTAGGTTGGTGCACTGTTGGTGTGATGACATAGTGTCGGCATAACGACAGCATCACGGTAGGTGTTCAACAAAGTGAACACCTATTCACCATGTATGCAGGCTTCATGGCAGAAGGTGGACGAGACGAGAGTGTCCAGTCGGACCCGGCGTCAGAGACGGAGGAACACACCTCACCGCTGGACACTCTGGGCTCCATGACGCAGAGCCTCATGGCGGTCCACCGAAGCAGCGAGGTTCACGCGCTGGCTGCAAAGTGCGCCATCGCAACAATAAGCGACGGCGTGCGTACCTGTTCCTATTAGAGCACGAGAATCGTGTGGACAATCGCTGTACCTGGCGATTCAAGTTGCTAGAAGAAAGAACGACACAGCAGACGCCGAAAAAGATCGCAAGAGTTGAGCCATGGCACCCAACCCCCGGAATAAGAAGGGGACGATACTTGCGATTTTTGGCTCAGCGAATACCACATCCGTGGGATCACGGGGATGGCCAACCCATGGCTAATGTGCATCCTGGGCCATCCCCGGGTATTCAATGTTTCGATGAGGAGACACATTCCTGTCGCTGTGTCATACTTCCCACATCCGCTGAAGTTCAACCGGGTCGACCAGTGGCTTCAGTTGTTCCAATACCAAGACCACCTACACCTCCACATACACCTCCATCATCACCTGACTTAGAGATCCCTTTTGAATGGGCTCCTATGCCAGTTGATCTAATACCACCACCTATTCTTGTTCCACCGCTGAATCCTCCACCGCAGAATCCTCCACCCAACCATGCTCCAATTTTCAATCACCATTTAGTCACACATGAAGAAACGTGGGGTTAATGATTGTTTTCCAGATCGTCCTTACTCATGTGTCTTCTCTCCTTCCATTCCTTCCATGTTACCTATCCACTCCATATTCCCATCCATTTTCCAATATCATGCAAGAAACCCAAATGGGCATTTAATGCATATAGCAGAACAGTGCTGCGATCGTATGCTTGTGTGGCTGACGGTGAACGGTAATGATTTGTCATGCCACATAGGTGAATTGATCCAAACGTTATAAAGGTCCGAATCCAGCTGGACCGATACACATGCCCAGCAGTCCAGACACACACTCTAAGTTTTGCTTGATCCACAGTCACTGCATCCAAATCTGCCAAAAATGGACTGGAGTTGATGCTACTAATGCTGAAATTCAATGCAGCCAATGGTGGACTTCTTGGACTGTAGCCTAGCATGGTCTACCGCAGATGTTTTGGTTCAATTTGTTGAGGGACTACATAGCACGTGATGTGATACATTACCTAACATTACAGTACGGCAAGCCTAACGAGTGTTTTGTCTGTGCATTATTAAAAGAAACTGTGATGTAAAAAAACAACAATCTCGTAATTTTTTTGCATCAATATGCACACGAAATAAGAATTGTATAATTTACGATTTTGGGTCGCATAATTTAAAAAAAAAATCGCATAATTCTGCAGGCCCTAATCATCAGTCACACACCTCTGTTTATATGTAATTGTGCAACTGCGTCAACTTCAGTGTTATTTGTTTCCAGTCACGACTGTTAAACCCAACACCAACCAGGATTCTGACACACAATTAGATCAGTTATTCACAAAGTGGTGCAAGTACAGCAGTGCATATCATCCGTTCAACTATGGTGTGCAGGAAAGTGATGTGGACACAGCACACAGCCAAGAATTTCACAAGCAAGCATAGTCAGAGTAAATGGACTGCCTATGTTTCACTCGACTAAGACACTGCAGCTGTGTATGTGCAGGTTTCGCAATACTGAACGATGTGTGGCTAGCCGCTCCGCGTGCGTCGCCCGGACTACGATTATGGATACCGCCGACGGCAGGATCATTTGTGGCGCCACCAACGCCGGCGCCGGGTGCGTCACCGATGCGACTGTGGCCGGAAGTGTCTTCTTCACCAATACTGAATGCCCATGCTGCTCTACGTCGCATACCGGCAGCATTAGGCAGAGCACCAACACCACCGGCAAACTGTACCTTACACTATGAATGAGCCTACTACTCCTACCACATCGCTGGTATTTAGTCGAGCACAACAGGCCATTTGTTCCATGTGAGCACTCATTCAAGTGCATTGTTAACCATCTCCCTGATCACGATGTTTAAACTTGTATCAAAACACAACCAACCGAATGCTGTACATAGACTTGCAAAACATTGCGAAACTGAGTTGCGCAGTCTCCTAGTGACGGGCAGTTAACTGAACGATCCTGACTGTGTAATGATAATAATAGTACGTTTGACAGCGGAGATGATATAATAGCAGACAGGAAATAACGGTACAAGATTTGTTTGCCAGTAAGGATGTAGCTGTAAACACACCAAAGATGCTGAAAGGCAAGACTCGCTTTGAACCACAAGACATCATTAGAAATTGACGTATTGCATCAAAAAGAATCCACATAGAACGAGTTATAGGTCTGTCAAAAACCTTTGAAATTCTAGAGAAGGAGCTGACACCTAATACACGAGCACTTGATTCCCGAATAGTTATTGTGTGCTTCATGCTGTCAAATTTCAGAATACGCACTAATAAGCAGATGTATAACACTGCATTTGATGCCACTGTTTGTTGATTATATTTGTATCTAGCCACTGCAGTGCTGTAGAAAACCATATGAGCAGAGGCATAGCTGCGAGTATTTCTGGGGATCCAAAAATGCAGCACGTAGGGGTGAGGAGTACCCGAAAAAGATGCTGAGACACACCCAGATCCACATACTTAGCCAGATTCTTCATTCGTCTATTACAATACCTCTTTTTTTCAGTCGACCTTATACTTATAATGTCTAAATGGTGTTCTTCTGTCACACATGGAGTGGCTCACATGGGAAGCAGCCACTCTGCTACATAGCTGCAGTGCCCTCTTGGGCCAACAAGTGCTAGATGTTACAGATCTGTCCCAGGTCTGGCTACATGCATGGTCTCATATGCATAGCACGCAGTCTACCAAGCTTGCCAATTAATCGCAGAACAGCACCGACACTAGCCAGCAAGCGATGAAGTCATGAAAGCTGATAACTCTGAACATTCAGACACTAAGTGTACTTTTGACTTTTGTACAGTGATTGTCATTAAACTTTAGTAAAGCCAAGTAAGATTCTGTTGCATATGATTAAACTTCATAAATTTGTGCTATTTATTGTAATCACATTGTCACATGCATGATTAATGAAACATTGGCGGTTCACTTTCAAAAAATTCAACTCTGCTGGAAAATCAACAGTAAATATGTCAGTGGAAAGTTAGCCGAAAAAGATATGGCTAGCTGTAAATTGAGCCGCTTTTCTGAAGTTACCTAAATTTTGCCAAAAAATAGACTTATAGTCTACTTAACACTGCCTAACTTCAATGATGATTCAACACTCAGAAGTATGCTAGACTACATTGGGGGCAGACAACAGAAAACATCTCAGGGATGTTTAGCCAAACATGTAACATGGAACACAACATTTCAGTACAACACAAAAAATCAAGGCAGCACTTCATCCAATCACAAGGTGCAAAATTTACTCTAAAAGCTTCATATCACGATTGATCGAAGGGATAATTAGCACACCACCACAATGGGCGACGCCCGTATGGTGGAAGGCCAAGTGGGTCAGCTGATACGCAACTGACAGACAGACAGACATTTCCATAGTTAGATACCAGCCACTGGATCACGCAGACACCAAATGCACATGCAGAGTGCATGGGGCTTCAGAAAGGGATAGGCATCGCATGAGCAAGCAAACATGTTTAATGTGTGTGCCTTGCAGATCAGCTGCTCTATGCATGGTACCATGTTTCAGATTAGTATCACACACTTTCGAACTATAAACATAACTACAGTAGCTCTTATGGTGAGACTGACATAGAAAAATTCATTAATAGCTGTAGTTAATTTGTTCATATTTTGCATATTACCTTATGACGTTGAAAAAATGACATCTGCTTCGGTAATATATGTAACTGACACCAGGATATTATGTTTTTATAAGAATTGTCTGTCTTTGTATGTTTCCATGGTCAGCTGTAACTCCGGTCAGTTTAAATACAGCACTGATATTAGCTATATGTTGGTACTATTTGAGCTAGTATGAAGTTACACAAATGTCCGTTAACTTGAAAAAATGATCCGATTCTGGGCATTAACCTTACGAGAAACAACTTGGGGACAAAGGGACTAATCGGTCGTTAATGTCAGCGAAGTTGTTGTTGCTGTAGAAACTGATCTGCCGGTGATCCACAGCACGTCTCAGCTCTCATCCTTTCCCATACAGATTATTGTAACGCTCCGCCAGCTGGACTGCCACGTACAACAATTGAACCATTACAAAGAGTTCAAAATGCGGCAGCTCGTCTGGTGCTTGATCTTCGTTTACGAGACCATGTGACACCTGCTTTGTAGCAACTCCACTGGTTACCAGTTGCAAGCAGAATCAAGTATAAACTCCGTCTGCTGATGAACCAGATCCACACTGGCCAAGCAACACAGTATCTAGTGGACAGTGTACATCAGCCTCTTTTGGCAACTGTCGACACCTGAGGTCCACTGACATGGCTAAATACATTAAGCAAACAACAAGAACAAAGTTTGGCCTTGAATGCAGTTTCAGTCACACTGGCCCAGCTGCAAGGAACTGTCTCCCACCACATCTTCAAGCTATAACTGAAACCTGTGTGCTTAAATGCAATCTAAAATCCCATTTGTTCACTGATGCGTACTCTTAACTTTGTTAGTGCTCCTGGACAATTTGTATAGCAGCACTATATAAGTCACTCATTTGCATTTGTTGTCGTCGCTGTATCTAAACAGTATCTAACGTAGAGAGAGAGACAGTAAAGACACTAATGAGTGATCTGCCAGTGAAGATGTTGGAATTAGTGCTGATGATGAGAGCATTCTTGATCATCTACGTCACTGACATGGAGACTGACGACGGCGACGTTGGCCGCCATCGATACAAGTGATGATGAGTGTCAAGCTTCACTGTGCTGTCATCAGTCAGTTCCTACTGGCACCTGACACTGTCACGTTGGCCAGACTCACCTACTGGTCAGTGGGTGAGACACAAACTCAGGAAGCTGATTCAATGTAACGTGTCTTCAATGTTACGAGCACTCCTGGAAATTGCTAACGTTACCTTGATGTTCCAGCTCTACGAGCAAATAAACTGAACCGTTTTATGTGGAAAGTGCGGCACTATTTTTTGCAATGTCATGTTGGCCGGACTCACCGACTAGTAAGTGGGTCAAACATCAACTGAAGAAGCTGATTCAACGTAATTAACTTGTCTTCAAGTCAGATTGAAAGTCGTTACGCATCTGACGAATATGTGTGTACACCTCACTTTGCTGCATACTCAACTGCCCATCGTCACATAAATCATACATTTGACTCATATACTCATTGTATAAAAAAATTAGCTACAATCAGCATACATCGATTCGTATATAAGATAATGCAGCGCCACCAAACGAGGACCAATACACGGCCACACTAAACAAAAATATAGTGAAGTTTCTGCAGTAACAAACTAATTATTTTGCACTCTCGCATTGGCCGGACTCACCAACTAGTAACTGGGTCAGACATCAACTCAAAAAGCTGATTCAACGTAAGTAACTTGTCTTCAATGTTAGAAGCACTTCTAAAAATTGCTAACTTTACCTTGATCTTGATGCTCTATGAGCAAATAAACTGTAGTTGTTTTATGCGGATACTATGTCCAGTTTGTATGACAAAGTGTTGACATACAATTCACATGTGACTACGTTACAGGCTAACGAATGTGTGTGCACACCTCACTTTGCTGCATACTCAACTGCCCATTAAAACCACTGATTTCTTTATCAGTGAAGTACACACCACCTTAATTGCTCATGATATGCTCACAGCACATTTAACCACATTGTATGAATAATTAAAGTTTCTTGTGTTTGTACAATTATGTACATAAAATTTCTTCAGAAAGTGCCAGGTGAAAATTAAAAAAAAAACTGCTGTATTTGTGCATACGTTCAGAGACATGCAGCACCATCATCTGTAACGATAAAAATACGAGATTTGCAGTTTTACAGACATGCTACTAAGTGGCTGATTATACCAAAATCTTTAAATACTAATTGAAATTTTCGACAGTGATGGACCCGTTCGCGTAGAATTGCCCTTTACTCATTTACCGATTGTATGCAAAAAATTAGCTACAATGAGCGTACATCGATTTGTATATAAGATAATGCAGCACCACCAGTGGAGGACCGATCCACGGCATCACTAAACAAAAATATTGTGAAGTTTTTGCAGCAGTAACAAACCTACCTTTGAGTAACATTCTCCTGATATATGACTTTATCAGATAGCCGAAATAAATGCAAGTCGACGGTATGTACATGGCCGCTCTCGGCACCAAGTAATAACTTATCTCCAGTAGACGACAAGCTGCTTGCAGACACCGTCTTCACCCTGTACAAATCAATCATCAGTAGGTACTAGATGCGCGTTTCGTTTTGTGTTAAATTATGCTATGAGCATGACGTCAGTCCATCCATCTGCAGTGTTCGTGGACTGCGACGACATAGTGCAACATAAGTGGACATCAGCATATGTATCAAGATAGGTCGGTCTTGGCTGCCTGCATGTTAAAGCCAACCCGGATCATAGTAGTTAGTTAGTTCGTGTTTAACGTCCCTTTCCAGCACAAATATGGCTGTATCCTGTGATCCCGAATTCTACTGAGGAAGACTAGTCGGTACTCTGACTGGAAGTCACCATCTCATTGCCCTCAATAGATTCCATTCATTACATGCTTACTGTTTGGCTGTCCGACTGAGTTAAGGTTTAATGTACCACTCAACACAAAATGAGCAATTTCAGAGACGTTCATGCCAGCCAATCTCGTAGCTTGGCACTGAAAACATTAAATCAAACACTAAGAAAGCATGCAAAACAGAAATAAAATGAACTAGGCAAACACAAAAAAACATACACACAAAATGCTAAACTTAAAAAAGCACGCAAAAACGAAATCTAAACCTATAATACATATGTATATTTAAGCACTGCTCACACTTGTGTGCATATCACTGCACACACCTGTTGCGCACAACAAAGCATACAACTGTTCTAATAATCTTCCCTCTTAACCTCCAGACAACTGTCACTGCTCAGATTCTAGTATCCACTGGAGGGCAGTGGGCAGAGCACGAAGGGGAACTCAATGCATGGAAACCAATAAAAGAAATGCACGGGATATCCAGTACCAGCCACAAGCTGCTGAATAATGATCTGGATATTTTACTTATTTATTACTCAAGAGCTACTGCAGTTGCCATCTTGGCAAACTGCAGTTTGTGAAATGTAAACAGCGAATTTGAGTATATAAAAGGGCAAATGAATATAGAAAATCTAGCAGTACTTAGCCGAATTTACAACTGCTCTGAATAATAATATTCGCACGTAATAATTCCAGAATTTGGGAAAGAAAATGCATAGCAGTACACTATCCGATTTTCGGTTTCAACCAGATATCTCAACTGTGATATCCGGCAAAATCCGGTCCCGGTCGCATTCCCAAAAACAACCAGAAAAATACACTAATAACCTAGGCTAATGGATATCAATAACAACATAAGCAATCATATATTAGGAACAAAATAATACCACAGCAGAAAACAATCATCTCCGACCTGAAAACAGAGTGCGCCTATTCTCAAAGAAAAATATAAATAAAAATTAAATTACAAACAAAAAAACTAAGTAAGAAAAAAACGGTAATAAAGTTAGTTAAACAAGCAAACGATCTTTACAGCACTGAAATCAGTGAAAGAATCGAGGGCATATTATTGCACCAGAGCCTGCACACAGCTGACAGTGCCAGCTATCTGATCATTGCCCATGATAACATTGCTAAAATGAATGAACTTGCCATCATTCACAAACAGTGTAGGGAAACTGACAAAAGCTGCTTTCAGACTTATGACTGCCGCAATTATCAGTTACGCAATATAACTGATTACTGATGAAGGGTACGAGAAAAATCATTGTAATCAATAGCCACACAATATTTATTTCCCTGTTTGATACCGAAATGCCTGGCAAGCATAGTTTTATCAGCATTTTGACAGATTAGCATTAAAAACAACTGATAAACGGCATACTTATTTTCGAGTGAAAGAGACCGTACGTGCTGCAGAAATGATATGCCATCACGGTTACTAATTTCCCACAGATGTACACATTCGTCGCTGCAGATTGTTACCACACTACCCTGCACGCAACAGTCACACTTCACTTCGCATCATCTTCAGATCAGCAACAAAGATGCAATTTATTACGTGCAGTGTAACGGTAGCTGAAAAGATAAGTAGCGAATACCAACATCAAGGTTATATTTCATGGCCTTCAACTGCTGGTACTATTAAAATTAAACATTTGCAAAATCAAAAACCGTACCTAAAAAAACATCCCACACTATTTCCATCTCCATTGCAATGGACGTTGTCACGTAAAGCTGGGTTAGCAATTCCCGTGGCTTCGTGGCTTTTTTCCTCTATCTGTTACCTTTGGGGTAATGTGCACTGACTGAACTAAGTTTAACGTCAGACTCAACACACAAAATAGGTAATTTCAGCAATGCTCTTCCCAGCCAATCTCTTGGCTGAAAAAAAAAACAAAATCAAAACCACCAAAAATATACAACAGGCTAACTTACTGAGAGGCAATGTTGGGAGGTTCTAACCTGACCTATTTTGTGGATAATTAACTGCCAGCCTATTGCGTCATTGAATATGTAGGTCATCTATTGCTAAGCTGGCGTGATGATTGGCTGGTCGGTGTTTGGTGCTGACTCATGTGAGACTGTCAGGTGTGGATATATAGGCTCACCAGTGAAAAGGGCCAGTAGAGTGACAGTTGCGTGCTGGTGTGAACCAACGTGGAAGCCAGCAGACTGTATGTTCTGAGTATTGAGAAATGATGAGTCAGACAAGTGTACCGGGCGTTAGCGGCAGTGTGATAAACACGTGAAAAACGGTCGTTTGAGTGGTGGTGACGATGAGAAGTTTCGTGTGGGATCTTGCGACAACAAAGGTGGCCGGAGAACACAGAGAGGAAGGAGAATTGCAGCTGTAGGAAGTTCACTGTTGCTATATCTTTGGGCAGTGAAAGGACCACATGCGTTGCATGCAGCTCGTCCCTTCCCCTTTTTTGTATGATATTTGAATTGTACTTACTTTGTTTTTTTCAGTGTTATATTGATTTGTGTCGAGCTGCACTAATTTTGTATTGATTTACTTGTTTAATTGTAACGCTAAGCTCAGAGGAGCAGTGGCCAAGTGCCATAATGAAAGTAGATATTAATCAGATTATTTCATACTTTATTGTTCATATTCTGCTGTAAATATTGCTTTAGTCATTTCTTATAAATATTAAAAATTCCTTTTATACCAGATATTTTCACGGTGTCGTGATTGTGTATAAAGTAACAATAAAATTCTTTATTAAGGAAATTAGGAGGAAGAACACATACGCTGGGCATTTTAATTTAGCTCACAATATAGGATCCAAACAGGACGTCATTAGAGGTAGAGGAACTTTACATTAACCTTTGACCTTTTTACTTCAGGGTAGACACGTCATGTCCCACCATAGAGTATATGAGTACCAAGTTTGGTGTTGATAGTTCAAGCAAATTTTCCTTTTAGAGTGCAGACACACAGACACACTCACAGATCACCCTACTCACACTGACCGCCGGCATGCGTAACAAGGACATAATGCAATGCTGCATTTCAATACCTGATTGAACATAAATATGTGAAAGACGGCAGCAGTATAGTCATGCTGAGCGGACAACTCTACACCAGGACCGCCATATCTAGTCAGTCAACAGAACACACGCGCACGCACACAGAGTACACAAAACAATTCTGTAATCAGTACTAGTTATCACGTTCCTACATCCGCGTTGATGGCCATTTTCAAGGTAACCTCGTTTAGCCAGTCTCTCATCCATTCGCTGTCTCCATTTGTTCTGAACAAGGACTTCAGAGGGTAAGTGGCAATGCTTTTTTATGGGCCAGATACCTTTCCCATAATGCAATTGACAGCATGCCAAAGCACTAGCAATCACACACGTTGATAACAGTGAGGCAATGTCAAAGGATATATGTTGCAAACACCAATTACTGGTACTGTTGGACCAGTGCCACTGATTCAATCTACAGTGAACTGGATGTTGTCCAAAATCAGTACCAAGATCTGTTCTAGCTCTATTAAGATGATAGTGTTTCAGGTTGTGAAGGGAATGTAGAAAAATCAATGCATCTGACCAATAAATAATCACACTCCATCGGCTTCAAATGTGGACCCTTGAAGTCAACATTCTGAAGTGGGATAACTCGGGAGAAACACGAGAGGTATAAGATGAGGCAAAAAAACGTCAATGATACTAAATTACGTCAAAGCAGAATAAGCCAACACTGCATATCATCTATCAGTGCAAAGGTATGCACTGGTACAGTTCATTTTCCATTAGCAGTATGTACAAATGTAGCAAGAATCCTTGTTAATATAAAAAAACACAACTAAATGCCTGTCAACAGCAACTTAGATATAAATCCATACAATTTCCAACATGTACAGCAACTTGTAGAAATACATCATCATCACCACCACCACCACCACCAACACTGTAACCTCCATCTTACTGACCACTTAGCCAGCTCCACTAAATTTTCTTTGTCCGCTTGTTCCAGAAGAAACCTTCTGATAAAAAGTGACACACAGTTTTTTGAAAAGATAGTATGAGTTTATACATACATTCGAAGTATTCCCGATCTGCTTCCAAGTGCCATCAAATCCAACTCGGGATCATACGTAATGGCACTAGCTTTACTCGGAAATCCATGCTCCATGCACTGCAAAATACACAACAGGCAACTGCAAATGCACAGCAGTCAACTTTGTTTTAATGTCTTTTCCAACTTCATCAGCACGTACAGCATTCATGCCTATGTTTCAATCCTTTCACTGCTGCAGCGTTTTCCATCTGGCACATTCACTCTATATTAACAATCATTTCACCTATAACTTCTGCAAAAACGTAATTCTATCAAAAACAGCAGTTTTAGAATATTCAACAATCATGAAATATACCAAGTATCAGTTATCACTGAAAACTAAAAATTTAAATAAACGAGCAGACAGTTTGTAGAC
>Ga0209366_1000236_pt1 | contig 12786 bp, 10 predicted proteins | sample WorMetmaBAHAMAS2_FD_187391 | JGI IMG/M metagenome (GOLD analysis project Ga0209366, IMG submission 187391) | Marine gutless worms symbiont microbial communities from Max Planck institute for Marine Microbiology, Germany - Inanidrilus... | ecosystem: Host-associated > Annelida > Digestive system...
GTCACAGACAGACGGACAGACAGATGGACACTGACATCGTAGAATAAGGACGAAATGTATATATTACATCTCGCGCTAAAAAGTTGCACAACAACTAAGAAAACAACAGCAAAGTAACTACTAGTAACACAAAAATTTACTCCAAGTTCAATTTGGACAAATACAGCTAGCTTTTTCTCATCTTTCTTAATTCACATGGCATTAACATGGTCAGTACCCTTTTGGTCCAAAATAGTGGATAAAATACAGAAAAAAGATGGTGGTATGTTTGTGTACAGCAATATTTTCAAAAGGCTCAAATTACAAAGTATTGATTGTAGTTGCAACATTAAATAGCAAGACTATCACTGACAGCTGCAGAGTTTATGTGCAAATCACGGTGAGTTATTGATTGATACATGAGTTTAGGCACACTTCTAGTCATCGCAGCAGCATGCTAATGGTACTGATTGACCCGCGAGGCAGGTGACATTTCGTGTTGTTCTATAGTGACCTTAGGTGTACGCCGCAGAAGTGCTGTTAAGTTACATGAGACACCAGAACCCATTAACTACATGCAAATAACATACTACTGTAGTATCACAACACGGCCAGAGAGAGAAGCTTTGAGCCATGGCCACAATCATCATGCATAACAAATTTGGTGAAGTTTGGCCGTGTGGTTTTCGACGTGTGTGAGCGGACAGATGCACTCATTACCTGACTGTGCACGGCTCCCTTAGACCTACGCCATAATTCTCAGTCATCAAAAGCAACATCCACGTTGCCAGGCAGCGCCACTTTGTGCTATAAAGTTGACGAACAAGTTCACAGAAACAGAAAAAAATAAATCAACAAAATCAGAATGTAAACATGTCGAACACGAAATAACGTAAAAAATAAGCAGACATGATAACAGATAAAAATTAATACAAAAATTATATATGTGTGAGCACAGAACATTAATTTACTTCTGGATGTTCAGTTATTTTATTGCAACAAATTTATTTCTTATTGTTCGTTGATGGCAACAATAATACGAAGCAAACTTTCAACATAACACAAGGTGCATGCTGTATGTGAAATTTCACTCTCTTACATTGTTGAAAGAAATGACTAGAATGATTGACAACGTACGACGATATCACACGTCAATATCAGTGGTAACCACGGGACATGAACTCTACAACAGTGTACGTATGAAAAGTACCTGACAAATGTCAGATCTAATGTTAAGACCAGCGGCTGTACACAACACTGACTGACTGCCTAGTTTGCCGACGACAGTGTCACCAGTATGTGATGAGGCATTGCCAACGTCAACTGACTGCAGGCGACCGATGTACACGCAGCATACAACAATGTACAGACAGATGATGAGTACATACAGAGATGCCGCGATCAATCGAAGCTGCAATGTGTCACAGACAGACAGACAGACAGCTATCATACAAACCATGTATTACACAATACATCGGCGACATAGCAATACGAACAAACACTTCATATAACACAAACACATGAATACCACTCGCTTTGTATATATACACACAGAACAGATGTTAGTCGAGCAAAATACAATAACACAGTTGAACGGAAAAACAATATTTTTACATCTGTCACCAAATAGAACCATCCAATAATGTATATGACAGTAAGCAATAAGCAAACACACACGCATACACACAGTGCTAAGTATTCATAGCTTGATGTCATCAACTGAGTTGACTTAACACACATCATGACATGGGTATGGACGTATACCCAACGCCACTACAAAATCAAGTCTGCTATTTCAATATTTAGCTCCTTTCACACGATTCAGAGCGAGTGTCATCTCAGACAAACACCGACGACGCAACATCAGTGTCAGCGAGAAACTGCTGTGACAGACTGGTCGCTCAATGAACATCAAACTGACTGATGACACACTGGTTCAATTTATCTTTGGCTAAAACTAAAGCCTAAAACTTTAGTTCTAGAAGTAACCCAGTGTAGCTACTGTACAACATTACTAGCTGTCTCCACCGGACACGACACAGTCGGCCTACAGTCTACTGAACGCACTGACTGCCAACAACTGTCCGTCCATCAGTACGGCGTCTCACAGCGAGTGACCACTGTCCGTCCACAGCGAGTGCCAGTGACAACTGGACATCTGCGATGCCTGATATGCTATCATCTGCATTCAACAATTTCACTGTCAGTCTCAAGGACAACATCTTGTAAACAGGCTGAACGTGTAACTACTTTTAAGCGAAAGCTTAAATCTGAACTGTTTTATTTAGCCAGCTACTGCGAACAGTCTAGCGTCTAGTCATCGCCACAGCACCTCTGATTCGGTTTCGACGTACGGCGCTATATAAATTTGGTATTTAATTGAATTGAATTGAGCTGTTAGCCGTTGGCACCAGTGTGACTCAATGAGATGCTAGTCCAGTCCAATAGTCGACCAGTGTTACAATCTGCCGCACTGATCACACTCAGACCTTGCAGTGAACTGTCTCTGAATCAACATCCATCATCCAAGATAAACCATGAAAAATATCAGCAACAGTCGAGAAGTTGCAGTAAGTCAGCAGTAAGCATTAGCAGCAGCAACACGGACACAAGACAGACAGACAGACAGACATCTTGGATGATGTCTGACATTACTGTCTCAGTGTTCAACTCCTTCACTGTGTAGAACAGTGTACAAATCAACGTATACAACACAGCAACATGACAACTGATATAATACACACTACCAGCCATGTCTCTTCATTGTTGTGACTTTTATTTTCACCTCATGTTTCCGTGGTGTGCAGTCTGTGGCAGCTAACGGCAGATTAAGCCAGTAACCATCATCAGTAGTCACCAGACATTATACATTATGTTGTAATCATAAAACAATGATACTGTTACTTTCTTACTTACAATTTGCTCACGGCATGTGCACATAGCACCACATTCAACAAGGTTTTAACGGCGACGGTGAAATACTAATGACAATGTTGATATTTGATGGACGGCTAAAACTGTAGCTTTTATGCACATCCAACGAGCAAACTTAGCATTTTAATCACAAGTAACAGTTGCTGGGAAATTTTACACCATATGTTCCCAGTATTATCAGTAATACGATGTAACAGATTCCAAAAATCAAATCTAACTGCGGTAGTATTTGGCATCTGCACCCTTGTACTGAAGCCATCATCCAACAGTCAAGGCCATAATCCATCAGCTAGTGAATGGCTCAAAGCCATATTTCGCGACTCATTTCTGTTTGGCTGAGCTGGCGGCTGTAGGTCGCATCAGTGACGCAGTGACATTACATTGTGTCGTTGTCGTCGTGCTGTCTTTGGCCGCTGCTAATGACAGATTGCCAGTGCTGCGACGCAGACTGGACGCTAGCTTGGCGGTCCTAGCGTTAGCACGACGCCGGTCGTGTGTCAATTTGTCATGCCGAACAAACACTCCGTGGTGACTACGACAACGAAAGTATCGAACACCTTTCACTGTGCCGTCATTCTTACCTGCCAACGCAACACACGACAACAATACTTGCTTTACCGTCACACTGATTCAATGAAGGTTCTGACGTGATACACAGCTGTCCTGCGACTATCCGTGATGCCACAAACACGTCTGCATCTCGATAACAACAACAGACAGTTCTACAGTAGTGCTGAAGTTTCATCAGTCTATTAGGATAGGATCATGTGCAAACTGTACAATGCAAGGCAGACATGTTTTGTGAACATTGACAACGGTTTGTCCCGTTCCTCGTTTGTTTAGTATGAGAGTGAGACGGGTGTGTGATGAACCTGCTGACATTCCACACGGCACGGCATGGCAGGAGATCGCTGTCGGGCCGGCCAATGTAAACACCACGTGACTGGCAGGACTTGGTTCACTGAACGACTCAATTCTTGCTCAACAGATGATCTTCCCAGCCAATCTATTAGTTCTGTAGGTGTAGAAACTTAATAGTGAAAAAAAACAAAATCAACAACAGCAAGTCAATGAACACAAAAAGGACTACGCAGACACAAAAACTATAACCTAGCGTAAAAAAACACAAAGAATGCATCCTAAATCAAAACCCAAAGTCAAAGTCACTGTAAGAACTGCTCAGATGTGTGTGTGTGTGTGTGTGTGTGTGTGTGCTGTGTTGTGCAGACATTGCGTTCACAAAGCACGAGGCGAGTTTTACACTAAATACAGTCAGAAATAGCGTCCAGCCACATATAATGGTCACCCGTCCATGAAGCTGCAGCTCCGTGACTGAGTGAACTGACAAGTGGAAAGTGAGCCATTATCGAGTTAAGTTGGTTGCGTGGCTAAATGGAAAGAACGTCAATCTATGGCCAATGAACTTCCTTGTCCCACGCTCGACCCATAGCTGATGGCTGACCACTTATGTGGGTAACCCATTCGCTATAGGTCAGCCAACTAGGCCAACTCAGCCTTTCATTCCTTCTGGGTCGGTAAATGAGTAGTAAGCGGCATTTGTATGGACGCCTACTGTTGGCAGCAGTAGCGCCATCTGGTGAACACTTACGAAACAAAGGCAGGCGTGGACTGATGGAGGATGTCGATGGAAGCAGCCTTCCGGCGGACTCACAACGGGTTAGCGGCCATCTGGCGCTCAGTCTGCATTCGTCGGAAATCTGATCTACGTCTGAGTGTGGTGTGTGTCCTGACATTGTGTTATGTACATATGTCTACTTGTCGCTGTCCTGTGAGGCAGCCTGCTTACTATCATGTTAATGTCATTGCGTTCTGACAATGATTAAATAAAGAAAATATTATTATTATTATTATGTGTTACCGTCAGCCGAGTCCAGCTCGACGCCGACCCAGACGCCAGCAGCAAACTCCGTGTGTCCAACAAACTGGATGTAGCCACTGCGAGAGCCGACGTGTGACAGTGACGCTACAATCACCGGTTCACCAACGTGGACCCACGCAGGCAGCGGCATCTCACTCAGACAATGGAGGTCGGCTCGACTGCCAAATGAACACACGCTAGTTGTGTCCTCGTCTGTCACCAATGCGCCGTCTACACGACGGCGTCACAATCATACTCACACATCTGAGAATATCACGACAGTAACCCACACACAACATCCTGTGGTCATTTTCACCAAATGGCAGCCACAAAATGCATGTGATATTTAAATCACTTGTGGGATAGAAACACACGGTGACAATCACCTCGGCCTCATGACTACAACCAACGTACATTTACTTACTTACTTAAAGACTGAATCTAATACTCAAAGGACTGGGAATGAAAACCTCAAAATTAATTCACTGTTAATTAAAAAACCTGTTTTATCACTAACAAAATGACTGCTTTTACACCTTTCAAACAGCAACTGTTTGTCAACACTTTGGTACAATACAACTATCGGCAATTTGGTTTTATTTATTTCTTTATTTTGCCAACTGGCAGCCACAAAATGCATGAACATGAAACAATGATTTTAAACATGCATGAGTTGTTGCTTTCACGAAAGTGTTGAGCTACTTCAGTGTTGCTGTAACCATATCATGCGAGTTTATCTAGTAAAATAAAGTCATATTCTTTCTGCAGTAAAACACTGTACACAGACAACACATGGGCTGCGCAGGCATTACAGATGCTTCAGTATGAAACACATCGGTATGTCAGCGAACAACAATGGCATATTAATGTATAAAAGTCTCTTTGTTGAGGCTGCACTGTGTGTGCTCACGTACATCAGCCACATCTAGTTTGCTATCTCTATGTTCAACCAGCCTATATTGCATTCACTCTGGGAGGGTCTTCCAGTTATAACTCCCCCAAACCTGAGAGGCCACGTTGCACTCAAAAAAGCAAAAAATTTGGGGGAAATCACCCTAGATGTTCTGCCTAAGGGTGCCAAAACGTGTTTGTTTTTTTTCTTCTGTCACGCACAGTATGAAATATGGGGATATTATACATTAACATTCACAATACATGTAGATGATTTTCCACTAACGTGGAAATACCATGCATAAGACAACTCTGTACCGGTGTCATCACGTGACCAACATGATAACATGATTTAAAATTCGTCAAATAGAAACGCAAGAATTTCTTAAAATATCCAAAAACTCAAAGTTAATCATAGGAGTATTAGGTGATGGAACTGTTTCACATTTTATTAAAAAATCACAATAACAACACTCTACACAAACGTTGCTTGCAAAATACTCTGCTTAGCAACCGTTGTGTTTAAAATTATGGATTTTTTAATTTATAACTTTCAACAGTGGTTACATGCAATTATCGCTTTTTGAACATAAAAGTGACCTGTTAATAACAAAATTAAATAGTTCCACGATATAGGTATCTCGAAAACTAAGCATGATAGTGGCCTATCGCCTTTGTTTATATTTGTACCGGGCCACCGCATATGCCATAGAATATGTACGTAGTATCTGTGGAAATAAGTCTATTAGTGGTCGCTGCAGTGGCTTGGGCCAGTGCAAACACTGACAGAGTCTGCCTATGTCACAATGTGTGATAAGCACACTCAACATGTAAGTCAGCTAGTACACTGTGAACCAAAAAACCAGGACACTAGACTTGCTATGCCTTTAAGGTGTGATGGGATATTTAAAAATAACTTTATTGCAAATTTACTAATGAATCTATCAGTGCAAGAATTTCGAAAATTGGTTAGCATTTGGCTAAGTTACAAACAAAAGTCCAGTGTCGTAGTTTTCGTGGTTCACAGTGTAGCTGTACTGATATGATACCTAACGTGGACATGTCTTCAGTCATCGGCCGACATGACGTTGCCACCAATTTCACTGACGATGTGACGATACTCGACTGTGTCACGTGGTTGTCATCAGCCGTCGTCTGTGCCACACAGCTGCTGCTGCTGCTGCTGCTGACGCTGCTAATGATGCTCTCAGTATCAATCACTCCTGACTGTGGACTGTCATCAGTAGTCGTCCGTCCCATGATATCACAAATGCTACCATTCATCTTTACACTGCTATCAACATCTCCATCATTCACTGCTCTATGGTCGCCTCTCTCATCATTCACTGCTTGATCACTTACAGTGTCAGCCTCACCCAGCACAGTTAACTCCCTATCTCTCTTGGCACTCGGCAACTCGACTGCTGAATGTTGCTCAGTGGTGGACTTGTTCAGTTCTTGTTTGCTGCAATACGAGCCATCACTGCCCAGTGTCGACACAGAGTCAACATTCTGCTGCTGCTCGTCTGACGTCAATGCCGCCGCCACCGCTGGTTCCTCGGTGTATGGAGTTGTTGGCTTCAGCGGAGAGTCAAGATCACTTGGAACAGCCGCATCTATGATACTCACCGCTGCGGTTGCAGTCGGCAACATAGAGCTGTCATTAGTGACCACCATAGAGCCGTGATTTGTGACGTCATCATGGTCACCAAGGAGATCATCTGAGCTGGCCGCCTGTGTTGAACCATACCCACCATAGCCACTAGTCGCTGAACCATACCCACTTGACACGGCACCAGGCGTTGACAACTTCTGATCACCGTTGTCATCTGCACTCTTTGAACTACACGGAGACGTAGGAGAGGTATGATCGGTCAGTGTAAACAAGGTATGATTCTTCAGTGCATCATTCTGCCCCACTGTTGACTTGTCTACAACCTGCGACCTGCTACTAGCTGGTGCCGCTATACTGCAATGTGTAGGTCGGTCTAGCTTGCTATCATCACCGTCAAGACTGGATGGTGGAGGTTTGTGTGACGTGGTACCAGCTGATGAAATGTCAAGGTTGGTGGGTTTGTCTAACGTCGGAGTGTCTTCTGCAGCGTCATCAGGCTGAAACAACAAACACCAACAGCACAATAGGCACATACAAACACACACACAGACAGAGACACACAGACAGACAGTTGATGTCACAAGCATCAACAGTGTGTTGTAAGTCAGACTGTGTGTGTGTATGTGTGTGTGTGTGTGTTAGTGTGCTGTGTACTCACCGTGGTCTGTTGGACTGATGTTGACAGCGGTCGTGTCTGTTCTTCGACGACTGTCATCATTGGCTTGACATGCTTCGTCGGCTGAGCAGGACTCAGGCCGGCCGGACACGCTACATCATGCATATTCATCACACAGTCACCAACAGCTGTCTACTATTAGTTTAGATGGTAGTTAATCACATTGTGTGACATGAAACGATGTTCGTTTATAGTAACTTCACCCACTAAAGCAAATAAAACAGACAGCAAAAATCAGCTCTGACTTAAATCACAGATGCTAAAAATCAAGCACTGAAATGGTAGCTAATATCATACAGCTGGCACATCAACTATCTATCTCATATCTACACTTATCTATCTCTATCTATTGTCTTCATACTATAAAAGTAGACTGGCCAAAACGAAAACACCATCATCCAGCAATCATACGGTGAATGTTATTCAATCTAGTCAGCATCGCTCAACTACCAGCAAACATTCACGTGATGGAGTTAAGGTTTAATATCCTGCTCGACATTCACAGCATTCACAACCTTCTCTCAACATCACAATGTGCACGGTGTGCAGAAGATTCAACTGATGACGAAAAAGAAAACAAACGTAACAACACGACACATGCAAGGCTATGTGACAAATCAACGACGAAACAAAAGACGTTCAGAGTTACAATGATGACAACACACAGCAAAGCGCAGAATGACAACACACACACAAGCTGCAAACGACTCATCACAAATGAATGTTTTGCTCTCTGAGTTGCAGCGATGCACCAAAAGATCATACGACCTTGTTGAAAAGGTTATTGCATAATCACACTAACAGCCTACGTAAATATGTAAATTAACAATGAAAAATCTATAAAACTAAACATTAAACAACACCCATTAACGGCCCTCTGCACTCAAGCACAGATTACAACAGAAAATACTGCAGCACTAAAGCACCGACTACAACTGAAAATAATTTGTGAAACACTAAGACAATGAACTTAAACTGTGATTAAGCAATACGTAAATGACACAACATAAAAACTATGCAAGACAAGGTGAAAATGACGACAACAAACAATGAATGCTATAGACTGATAGACATGACGTACTATACAAGTTTGTCCTGAGGTTGAGAAAGTTTGGTCGCGCTGCAACCATCACACGCAGTACAACTTGAGCTTTGTTTCACTGCAGCGTTTATATCACAGCTAGTCTGCAAAAACTCCACAAGAAAATGGGCGGAGCATATGCTAATTGTTTTTGCTTTCACTTGTATGCCGAGGTAATCTAGTGTGATATAAGTGGCTGCAATATTTTGCCTCAGGACTATTATGCTAATGATGCTGCCAGAACCATTTACTTTATTCTACGTTATATTGCAGTATTATATTTTATATTTTATTTCATCTGACATATGTCAACAGCTCTGCTCACCCACAGCGAGTGTCACACAGAGAAACAAGAAACAAGTTCCGACCTGTCACTCCGGCCGCCGCCGCCGCCGCCGCCGGCATGTCCTTGTGTGTATCTGTCTGTGATGAACCGGCGCTGGCAACACGCAGGTAACTATCACCGACATGTTTTGTTGTGCTACTGAAACGGTCGCTATCACGACCAAGCGACAAGTCTTGAATGCTGTCTGAACGCATCTGTAAACAACAACAATGACATGATCACTTGAAACCCATCACTAGACAGCAGCAGCAGCAGCAGCATCAATGTATCCTCACTACAATGCCCACTAACTCACACTCTAACACACACTCTCAGCATGAGCAGTATGTTGTCACGGAGGACGGCTAGCACACTCGGATTAACAGCATGATAAGAGAGAGCTCGTCAACGGCACAAACTGCGCCGCCATCTCTGTTGTACCACAATGTACAATGATGACATTACAACGTGACAATGGAAAAATTGTACAGAAATTGGTCATATGCAAACTAGAAGTAAGTCTGTACAAAACCACCGACCAGTAGAATCAACGTAATGACTGACAGGTATCAGTAGTAGTAAACAAGTAGAAACAATGAAAAATACAACAAATAAACACGAAAGCATTAGACTAATTGCAGAGAGAATTTGATGAAAGAACACAACGGAAGAAGTGAGAGTAGACCTGATCAGCAAAGCCGAGTGGAGATGTTAATATCTGTGACATAAAAACAAACAACAACTCACAAATCATGACATGCAGTTGTTCACAGTCTCTGTATAGACGGCAACGACGACAACAACGAGCACAGCATCACATCTCAACATTAACCCTTCTTAGACTTGACTCATAGTGTCAACAGCTGGCAAACAATCATTGACAGACTTTTATTTTATACCTTTCTGTTTACATCATTATGATTAGACCTGGTGCAGTTGCACATTACAAGTTTTTTGAATGTACCCACTGTGTGATTATTGTTGTATAATGTACTGTACTTAGTAAAATTAGTATCATTTGTATTAATCCAGCTATTATGGCTGCAATATGAAATATACCAGCATCAAATAAGACATTTTACAACACACACTATACACACAACACAACACATTTAGGACATGTTGTTCCGAGCCAATCTCTAGGCGTGTACTGAAGACACAAAACTAACAACAAAATACCAATGTTAACGCTCAACACAAACCCACGTGAAACAGAGCGTCAACTGTACAGACTGCTGACACACACACACGTGTGTGTGTGTGTGTGTGTGTATCACTTGCATAGATAACACAGCACTCAACAGTTGTGATCAGCTTCCATTGATCTCCACACAACCATCATAGAGTTCTGACACACTGGCTACTGACAGAAATGATGGACAGCTCAACGACCAATCAGCAACGTACTGAGCGTCCTGTGTATTTGTTCTTGGTGTTTACGTTACATACGTTGTGAATGTTTGGAACGCTGGTTGCTTTGCGCATCAGACGACCTCGCGATGACAACAACTCCTTCACTGCTACCTCCTACACCGACAGTCAACAACACAACTCATTAGCATACCACACACACACACACACACAGTATCAACCACCAGACTCAACATCAAACCCACCCACGACGTCGTAGTCCACTTTCACATCAGATCTAGCACCATGCTACATCATACCGTGCTGTGTGCATGAGAGATCTGGTGTGAAAGAACTTAGACAAATAACATCGACTATCAGTCTATTGGCAATCATAACATAGCAAATCACATATGACATCATTCACTGTAAATTTATTTCCAGTTGCAAAAGATGAAGTTCACGTGTAAAAATGATGATAAGTCAGTGTTTAGGGTTAGTGTTTAGGGTCAAGGTGACTATTAACGCTACCTGTCGTAGTCGGTCGAGTGCCAGGATGCTGTCGACGGCCGACACGCCTTTAATGTACTTCTCAATGTACGTCTCTCCGTCGGCGGTGCCCTGCTCATTCTGTGACGCGGCTATCTGCGCCAGACTCTCACGGTCCTCCAAGTCTTCTGACGCCTGACACAGTCGACCAGCACACGCCACTCACACATCAACCAGTAATAATATTAGTAGTCAAACAACATTGGGGTCTGTCTGTCTCACATGCCACCACTCTATCAATTACGGCCAAACATCACAAGCAAGAGTAGACACACTCTGCAAGCTTCTATACCAAATTTCACCTTTATCATTGTATACTGTCGCCCAGTGTGGGGTAAAAAAAACTGCAATTTTCAACAAATTTTGAAATATGTGGCTCCTGTGCTGTGTCCCCATTGACTGATCACTGATCAGCGTCAATTCTGCATGCTGGAATAAACCCGCGGCTGATGCGTGCAACTGCATGTTTTTGCCTATGGGGGCATAAATACCACAAAATAACACAATTTTGACCAAACTTTCAACTTTGTACTCCTGTTCCCATACCTTTGCTGATCTTCCATCAAATTTAGCACGAGACAGTAGATCCAGGTTCTAGATCTACATGCCAAATTTCACATAAATAGGTTTATTGTGTTACCTTGTGTAAGCAGAAAACCAAAATTCTGGTTGCAATTTTTTAATGTTGTGGGCTCCTGTATCAACTCTCCCCTACTGATGATGAGGGCTAAATTCAGTGTGCTATATGTGACAAATTTCATCTCAACCAGTTTTTTTTCTTGCCCTCGGGTGGCCAAAAAAATCCAGATTTTACAATTTTATCAACTTCTAACGGTGTGTGGTCTATCCAATTGGTGACATACACAGAAAGTTAAATGCAGATGCACAACTACAAATTTTCTCCTATCAAATAGTATCAAAATTGTTTCTACATTCCAACAACTTCAAGCCAGTCATGTGCAGAAACTCAGTCATTCAAATGTGTGAAAGACTAAAAATGCACACACGCACACATAAACACCACGCACACACACACACACACACATGAACAACAGCCTCCACGTGTTTTTTTACAACCGCAGTGCCGTGGCACATGTCAATGTCAATAGCAGATTTATACAGCACATCACTGCAAAGCCTCTAATGTGCTTTGTATGCTAGTAAATGAGAAAAAAAAGATCCAGACAAAAACTGTTGAAAGAACTTGTCGCATCTCGGAAGTAGTCTGGTAAGTTGCAGGCTGCTGCTGCTGCTGCTGGTAGGCCAGCCAAACAGACGGCATGATGGTCGGTGGTATAAACAGCTGATGACAGCTGGCGGACCGCAGGTGCTGTCGACGAGCAATGTCTGAGATGTGGATGCAGCAGTCCGTCATGTACTGCAAAGCCTTGTGCTGCAGACATCGTTGCACACAGCTTGTACTTCAGCCAAGCCAGCGCAGCTTGTCATCCAGTAGACTGGTGAGTCCACAGTCACACAGCTTGTACTGCAGCCAAGCCAGCGCAGC
>Ga0209366_1000237_pt1 | contig 12779 bp, 10 predicted proteins | sample WorMetmaBAHAMAS2_FD_187391 | JGI IMG/M metagenome (GOLD analysis project Ga0209366, IMG submission 187391) | Marine gutless worms symbiont microbial communities from Max Planck institute for Marine Microbiology, Germany - Inanidrilus... | ecosystem: Host-associated > Annelida > Digestive system...
CCAGTGTACAGGTGGTCAGCCTGCAAGTGACTCAGCCATCCACCCGGCAGTAGGCTGCAATTACTCTCCGCTAGGCCTGTGGTTACCTTCACAGCCAAATGCTGGTACCAAATTATACTGCTTGGTGACAGAGGCACATACGTGTGAGCAACTTGACCAAGGCTGTTACCTGGAAGTGGACCGGCCGAGATTCGAACAAACGACCTTTTGGGTTGCGAGCGCTCTACCATTAAGCCACACAGGCCACCTCAATAGTGAGCCTCAATATATAACCGAGTGTAACATTTCACCAGTGCAAAGTGCTTCATTTAGTACAATGGAAAATCATCAACAATATGTGAAATAATGTGCTATTTATTTTGACAAAGGAATGCTCGTATATTTGCCAATAAAGACACACATCACGGACAAAAGGCACACGCTTGAAATCAACAAATGCAACACGAGCCACATGCATTTGTGGCTATCGCATACTGTAAAATCAACACCGCTGTTAAATAAGGCACCGTTCAGTATACTCATACAAATAAACTCACACAAACACACACAGTGTCACACACAGAGGTAGCGAGACACTAGAACTGTTAGAACTCAGTATCAACAGCAGAAGCAGACACGTGACCACCAGTTATGAGATAAAAACAACACAAGGGTTGCAACACAGCTGCAGCGTTATCTGTCGTTATTCGTAGCAAACAAAAAACAATGACAAACAACAGTGTACCCAGTACTAACAGTTAACAACTAGGCATCTGGCAACTGCCTTCAACAAACACAATTGCAATTCTACAGTTCAACAGTGGGTCATCTGGGTGTCAGGGTGTCCCCACCCCCCGGCACCCAGAACTGAGCCATCAACATTTCAAGAACACTGAAATATAAAACATACAGATGTCACCATCACACTGTGTGCCATCAACAACGTTCTACAAAGTATGCAGTAACTACAGGGGTGGTTAAAAATAAAAATAAAACTGCACTGTAAAACGAGCTATAACTTCTGCAAAGCCGGGGTTAAATTTGCATCATCATTTTCTTGGTGACAGATAAAACTACAAGCAAATGAATGCGAGAAGCAACTGCCAGTGAATGAAATCTCAGACAGCACATACAGTTGCAACACCACCTTGTCTTTACCAGCTCCAGAGTACGTGTTATTGCTAATGTCATCACAGACAGATTTAATCAAATCATCAACATCATCAACTAGAACTCGGCTGGTTGTACAAGATTCAGTCCTCATGGCTGAGGAACATAGCACCAATGAGTGTTGGTTGGATGGTTGGTTGGTTGGTCCACAGTTCCTGAGTCAGTCAGCTACTTGGACACGCCAGGTTTCTTTGGTCGAGATGGCGTCGCTGCCGAGGCAGCAGCAGGAGACGATGTCGGAGTTCGTCGTGACACAGCTGATGGAGTCGAAGGTTTGGGAAGTCGTGACGTTGCCGGTGACACGCGTGACGTGGCCGGTGATGCGCGTGCAGCCGTCAGAGTCCTCGTCTGTGCCACTTGTGTCTGGTACGTCACTGTTGTTGTGGTTCGACCTCCCACTGACCGCGTGTCCACACGAGACGTCGTCTGCACGTCGGCGGTCGGTGAGTGTGGCCCCGTGTCACTCAACTCCGACACATCTGAACTCACAGATGCTCGACTGCTTGGCCGACTACTGCCGTGACTCGGCGCCGGGCTTCCTGCAGTCACGTCATTACCAACACATCAACCACAAGTACAACCACGACAACACATGACGGATGACTGCCTAGCGAACATTACATTCAACGAGGACCATTGGCAAACACTAAAACAATGAAATCAAATGTACATTGGCAACAGTGGCTCTCAAATAACTGTAAATGATGCAAATGATTATTGGCCAGGTAAGTTTTACTGAGATCAAGAACAGGTGTCTGAGATAAACAGTCAATAATGGACAGTAATGCAAGTCAAGGCTCATGTCAAAACTACTGTACGGAGTTTCTTTCAAATTAGCACTTAGGCCAATAACACCTACCTAATTCATAATTTCATGGCCATGAAAAATACTTCTGTGAAATTCTGTGAAGTTTTTGATTTTTCGTCAATTTCAAAGGATTTAGTTTTATTATAAGATCCACAAAATTTCTGTAAATTTTCCATTAATTTATTCTAAAATCGCGCATATTTGGGCTTATTCTCAAACGATAGGATAGACGATAAGTAAATAAGGAAGAAAAATATGCAATAAAAAAGGAAGTAAGTTTCAAGAAAAAACGGAAGAAAGTGATTAGGTAAGCAAATACAAAAACAATACACCTCGCTCAGAAATCTAGAACGTTTCTAGGATGCATTCCCATGTAGCACACATCGCAGGGCCAACGTTGTATCGTCAACGTTGGATATACGTTGACAAACTACGTCATGTTAACGTAGTTTTAACGTTCTACAGCAAGGCCGGCGGGCTGGCTGCCTGAGTGCCTGTGGGCCACTGGGCTGTGGGCAGCTCGGTGACGCACTCGCTACGACGAAATACATAATCCGTATTACTCCGCGTACAACGTAATTCTATAAATATTTGCAGTATCATGTCAGTATTTACGTTTTGTACACACAAACTTGTCAGTTATTAAAATCTAATGTGCTAATGACGTTATTGGTTACCATACTTAGAACAGATATAAAAAATTATTTCAAATTATCATTTAAGTTACCATTGCAGCGTAAGGATACTAAACAACTCGCTCTTTCCCGCCGTGTTTGTTTTTTGGTAGTTGAGGTCGGTTGGATGAAAATTGTTATAGTGTTATATAATATTTAAATTTATTGCGAAATTAAGAAGTTGTAGTTAGTTGGTTGTCATTATTTTGATTTGGTGTTGCCATTAATGCAACGCGCTGGGTTTGTCAGTGCATTAGTTAACGGGTAACTTTACAAGCTACCTCCTAACGATAAAACCGACAGAGTTACCCCCTACCGGATCAGCCCGTTTTATCCGCTAACCGTAAAACCTGACCGCACCCTAAACCTACTGTACCCTACTAACACTAACCCCACCCCTGTTGAACCCTACTAGCCATAAATGATACCTGCGCCAGAGTCTTCATCTTGTTGAAGTTGGTGCATTTGTCAAGAACGAGAAGAGGGAGATAACACTGCCGGTTGTACCCTGATCGATCCACCATACACTCACTTCCTTCCTCCGCCAGGACTGCCTTCACGGTCCGTATCTTTTTAGCTGTCACCTGGCAGTCTTGCACAGTTGCTGTCTTAATAGATTAGGACAGTAGAGTTAGGTGAATAGACTTCAATAGTGTCACGGTTAGGATTAGAGGGTTAGGCTCTGGTTAGAGCTAGTGCTATAGTTCGTATACAGAGCTAACCGTAATCTATTTAGCCAGCTGTTGTGCACAGTTACCTTCTTCGCTGTAAAGTTCTTTGTTTTTTTTCTTAGTTTCTAAATTGTTTTTTTTTGTTTTATGTGATAGATTAAGTTGGTAGTCTGTCAACTTTTTTTAAAGCGCACATTGTACATGCCACATCGCAGCGTATTGTATGTATAGTTACTAGATTTATGTAGGCTACGCAAGGCATGGCAGAATTATCGGAGTTGTTAAATTCAAAATCGTCAAGGACGAAGCGCCGACGTATCCACGACAATGTTGAAAAAGCTGTCTTAGAAATCTCTAATGACGATTCCATTTGCATCACAACACCGGGTGATGGGACTGGTCATACTGAATCTGTACAACATGAAAATGTGACTAGGGCTGATGATATGTGTGATACTGTCTTGGCACATTATTCTGTATGTCCTGATCAATCACAGGCAGAATGTAGTGACACTTTGTTTGTTTATGACAGCAACCTACAAATTTGTGAAAAAGGCCAAGATGTTGCAGAGGTATTTAGTAGCACAAGTGATTCTAGTCATGAGTCAGACTGTGCTTCAGATTGTGTGAATGATGAGTGTTTAGGTAGTGAAATCTTAGCGTGGGCAAAAAAATGTGACATTTCGTCAGTACATGTAGGTGCACTTTTAGCTGTTTTAAGGAAATACCATCCTACACTACCTAAGGACCCTAGAACACTGCTGGAGACAGCGCGAGAAGTTTCTGTTTCAGAGTTTGCTAATGGAGGTGGTTACCATCATTTTGGAATAGTGACAGTGTTGCAAAATATGTGGAATCGTCGATTACTTGAACTTTACCCTGATGCAAATCATTTAATGCTGCAACTGAATGTTGATGGACTGCAGCTGTTTAAAAGTTCTGGGTATCAGTTTTGGCCGATCCTTGGCTCTGTTGTCAATGCAGTGCATAGACATGTCTTTGAAATTGGTCTATATGGTGGTTATCAGAAACCTGCGGATGTCAACGAATTTTTGCGTGATTTAGTATTGGAGGCTGAGCAGTTGCAGCATGATGGTATTATGCTGGGTGGTGTCAACTACTCTGTTTCGATTCATAGTATAGTATGTGATGCACCAGCAAGATCTTATGTTAAATGCATCAAATCACACAACAGTTATTCTGGTTGTGAACGATGTACTGTGGTAGGTAAGTGGGTTACTGGCAGAGTGACCTTTCCTTCATTAGACAAACCACTCCGCACTGATGAATCATTTAAAGCTATGACTGATGAAGATCACCACACAGGCAAATCTCCACTAGCATCCTTAAACATTGGTCTGGTAACACAGTTTCCCCTTGATGAAATGCATTTGGTTTATTTGGGTGTCATGCGTCGGTTGATTATGTTTTGGCTTCGCGGTCCAGTTGTACAAAAATGTAGATTATCGGGCTATTCAGTGCGCACTTTGTCCGATCGCTTGCTTCGTATGCAACATTACATGTGCGGTGAGTTTGTCAGAAAACCTCGTTCACTGTCTGAAGTTGACAGGTGGAAGGCAACTGAATTTCGCATATTTCTTCTTTATTTAGGACCTGTTGCTTTACATGGAATTCTTCCCACAGAACACTATACACACTTCTTGTTGCTGCACACTGCCATGTATTGCTTAAACAGCCTGCGTTTGTGCTCATCACATATTGATTATGCACAAATGCTTTTAAGCAAATTTGTTGAACAGGCACCAAGCTTGTATGGTCCCGAATTTGTTGTGTATAATACACATTCTTTAATACATGTCTGTGATGATGCACGCACTTTTGGGCGGTTACGTGACATAAATGCTTTTGTATATGAAAGTCACATGAAACAAATAAAGAAGCTTGTTCGACATCCGAATAATCCATTGAAACAGGCTGTGAAACGAATACTAGAAAGGCGGAATGTTGAACCACGTTGCAATGCATTTGTTAACAAAAATGTCATTGTTTGCAAGCAAGAACATTCGTCTGGCCCTGTGTGCAGTGAAGTGTCTGGCATGAAGCAGTTCACAAAATTGGTGTTTAATGAATATCAATTGACACTGAATGTGAATAATAACTGTGTACAGTTTTTAAATGGTTGCATAGGCATTGTTCGCAATATAGTGCAGAGCGATGAGGGTGAAGTGCATGTGCTGTATGAACAGTTTGGCAATGTTGACAGTTTCTTTGATTATCCTTGCAAATCTGAAATTCTCGGATTTTGTCTCAAAGCTAGTAATTTGCACCCACCATTACTAGCCGGTAAAGCTACAAATGTTGCTGCAAAATGCTTGTGTTTACCTCAGGACAATGATACTTTTGTATTATTTCCATTGTGTCATTTTAGTTAATATGACTGGGGCTGTACATATTTGGGGTCACTACAGAATGTGATGTCTGTATTTGCTGGGTAATGTATACTATAGGTTTTATTATTTAGTGTTTGTTGTGTTTTGTAACTTTGTTATTGTTTCTGTAGAGTGTTTTTTGGGATACAAATATTTTGTGCTATGTAACAGCTGCTCGAGTGTTGGTGATTTTTGTTGAACTGATTGCTGTGCAGTAATTAAAGAAGCAATAAATAAACTACCTAAATGGCGTACTTAATTGTTGAATTTCCCAACACCAAGGAATGTGAGGCTGTGCCATCTGACTGGATGTCTACTGATAAAACTGCTTGCTGGTGGCCACCGTATCGTCGCTTCAGCCATTTGAAGAAAGCCATTGTGAATCGAGAATTGCCAGACTACAGCTTATGGACCCGGACCGATGCACGTGTTCTTGGCACTGCAGGTTAAATTCACATCTGCTTCATGTGTTCGTCATCATCCTTGTATTTAAATATCACAATACTTGGCTTATGTGTGTGTTTTATCTTTTTCTTCATACAGGCTCTGGCGGTCTAATGCACCCAGATTCATTTGTTGATTATGGCACTATATAAATTGTTTACTGACTTCTATTTTACTTCCTCATTTTCTTCTTTACTTACTTCTGTACTTGACTACTTGCTTACTTAAGTGTAGGCGCGTTCCAGGCCGGAGGTCATCAAAGGCAGCCAATCGGCTAGTTTTTTGTGTTTATTTCGTGTTATTGTGTATTTAGTTATCAATGTATGTTGGTATTTGTTGTGTTAGATTTAGTTTTTAGTACTAAGATGAGATTGGCTGAGAATTTATTTATTTTTGCAGTTTAAACCTTCTGTCTGGTAGAAACAGGCTTTAGCTAGTGGAAACCGAGCATTGTTTAAAGCACCAAAGTAAATATGTCTTGACATGCGTGCATTTCTTTGGAGATAAATGTTTTGTTCTTTTGCCTTGATGATATGTTGTTATATATTATTGTGTATGTTACAGAGTCATATGATGATGCAGAAGAAAGGGCCAATAGAGCCACATTTCGATCCGATATTGGAACGGAGGCATCGGATGAGGAAGAGACAATACAGTCTCGCAAAAGAAGGTTTATACACACATTTGCTTGAGATCAAAAATAAATAAATGTGTATTTAATTTACAGGGTACGTGTGATTATCAGCTAAAATGAGTGACCTTTCATTTTAAATAAATAATAACTTCTGCAGTTGTTACAATAATGTGTAAACAAATAATATGTAAAAGGACAGCTATTGTTCAATCATTTAAAATTATTTAATTTTTTAGTTACAGCTGCATCACCTATTCACCTTTGACCAGCGCCTCTGCATCTTCGGACTTTAGGGCGCTATACAAATGTTGCATTATTATTATTATTATGATCGCTGGTCATACATAGCCAGTGACGTTAATGCCAAAGTTTTAAGGTCCTGGGCCTATCCATTCTCGAGTTATTAGTTATAACATCAGCCCTTGGTAATAATGGAGTACCATAGCGCATACACATAATCACGTGATTCATGAACATCGAACAAATGCAACTTTTCATTGTTTTTCATTCACAGACCAGTTGTACGGTATGGAGATTCGTCGGATGAAGAACGCGACATTGTGCAGTCAACTCATAAGTCAAAATACACCAAAAAAATGAACCAGCAGCCAGATTTGCCACTTCCACCTCCATTACCCAGTCTGCCATCATCATCCATTGCCACGCCACCAAATTTGTCACTGCCTTCTCCATTACCTAGTCTGCCATCATTGTCCGTTGCCACAGCCACACCACCGCCACAGGCGTCTGCTGAGTATGTGATATTAACGGCATCACAGACCATTCAAACACCGACTCTTACACTTGCATCATTTACTGCCAACACAGATCCACTGCAGTCATCATCTGTTGCTGCAACATCGCCATCACAGGCCTCACAGATACCAGCTGCTACACCTGTGTCTACCACACCACGGACTGTCACAGGTGAATGATTTACCATTGATGTGCCTAAGTATAGCTGTTACATAAACTGTGGTATGTTTTCAATTGGGATTTTTGGCAGTTTCCATCAACCAGTTGGCTAATTTTTTTATATGTTGAAAACTTGAAATAATTAGATACTGATTACAAATACTTTCTCACCTGATTTTTGTTCCGTGCATTGATATATTTGTTAACGGTTATCAAAACTAATTAGTTTCTAATTTCAGTTAATGGTAAGTATAATAAGAATGGAAGTTATTTTAAGAATGATAACTGATCTTAATTGATTTTTTTCAGGAACGAAATAGTATTTATGTAAGTGTTAAGATTGTGTGCTCACGTGGCCCTGTAGAGAGCTGGTTTGTTATAGGAGTTGTTTAGCATCGTTATGTGCATAGATTTTCTTTGGTGATACTTGTGATGGTATGTTTTAAGCAATGGAAAGGCATATCGTCAGAGTACTGGAGGAGCTGCGGGAGCAGAACCGGACTATCATTACGCTGCTGCAGAGGCAACTGGCACAATCGCTCAGCCAGGAAGTTGACGATAACTTGCCAGGAGGCCTGAAAGTTCCTGTGCAAAGCATCCAGGAACTGGAACGCTTAAGTACAGAGGCTGATGATAGTGATGTCCGTGGCAAACTGGTACAGTCATACTATATGTTTACTGTTATATTGTTACAGTAATAAAAATAATAATATTAATTTTCAGCAAAGTTGTGTGACTTTGTTGCATTATATTTCCAGGTCATTACAGATTAGAAAAATGTGCAATCGTATCGACATGCAGATCCATTCTGGGCGAATGTAATTTTTGCACTTCATGAAGCAGTGGCCTTTGACCTTTTGACCTCTGGGTCAATGCATGCTGATGACCTGCATGGGGTATATCCCTACCAAGTTTGATTTGATAGCTTTTCCTTTTACAGCATGGACAGACAGAAACAGACATTATCAAAATTTGTGCTTATAAATTGTGTCACCTATATGTGATTTGCTTGTAAATTTTACATTAGTAAGCAAGTTTTGCACTGATTTAGTGGTTTATCTTGTGCAAAGTCTAATTGTTGTCTTTGGTCGCTTGGTAGTCAAGTGGTTGGAGCATTATACTAACAACTCAATGGTTGCGAGTTCCACCCCTGGCCGCTGTGCTGTCGGGTAACAACCTTAGGCAAGTTGTTTACATCAGTGTGTCTCTATGCAGGTCGCAGTGGTATACTAGCAGTGTGCCTGACTGCAGTGTGCATCTCTGTATGATGTAGGCTTTGTCAAGTGCCAAGACTCTGTTATCTTAGTGTCAAAAATGCTTACCGATTCATCCTGTCACTTCAAGTTACATTACAGCTGTTACATGAAACAGAAAATATCTATATCTCTGTAACAATAGAAATGGACATTTCATTTGCATTTGCAGCCTGCAGGAACTGTAAGATGGCAAAGTTTTTTTTTCAGTTCTGCTTTAAAACTCCTTACAAATATGCCTGTTGTGTGTACAAGTTAATTTAAGCAGCCTAAATATTACCATGCAGACTGCCAGGTATCCCAGTGTCAGCTGGGCATTATGTTAGTATTTCTTATTGGTAATATTTTGAATTGTAGAATTATATATGTGCAGATCCGAATTCTTGCTCTGGTTGGTGGTGGTGATGTTGGCCAAGCAACACGGCGTATGATGAAAAAGCTGATGTGTGACAGCGTGGCACGTGAATATAACTTCAGAGGGAAAGGCACAAAACGCAGTTTTGCTGCTTTGCGCTTGAAAACTATTGTTTGTGGTATGTTAATACGTTTGTATTTTTGTTTTTTAAATTTACGCTGTGTCTCAAAAACAAGATACTTTATTTTGATCATGACTTCTGCAAATATACACCACACATGTACATTTTCACAATTCTTTCACTGTTAGAGTTCCCAAGGAAATTTTCTAGGACCAGATTTCACTGTCTATGCTTAAATTGAAATTATCGCATTACTAATAGCCACTAGCCACCACGAAAAAAATAAGTGCAAGTTAGTAAAGCAGAGATTATTTTAACGGCCCATTTAACATCACTTTCTATTTGCTGCTGATGATGAGATGTTATGAATCCGCTGGCAAGTTCCAGAGTCCAAAGCCATGCATAGAGTAAGTAAGTAAGTAACAAGTGTATAGGAGTTCACGAAAACTACTCACCGCTACTAGAACTCAGTCACATGGGATTACACAGTGTTACCTGCCACACGGCATAGGTGACGTTCCCGCCCTTACCCCAGCTAAAGCTGGTACTCGATTTAGCAACCCGGAGGGATGCAAGGCTGAGTTGACCTAAGTAGGCCTCTTGAAATTTAGGCAGGCCATGTTTGTAAATAAAATGTGATTAATTTTGTTCACTTTATTTCAGTAGTACTACAATAATGATAATACACTAGTTTACTGCTCTTTTGAAGTTTGCATACATTGTCAACAATGACTTGCTAAAGTAGCTTTTGCATTGTGCCTTTTTAACAGTCAAAGTTGTTATATAAAATTTCTACCTCAGTTTTAAGTGGCCAATAATTGCCATTTAAGTTAAGTGGATATTTAAGTTGAGATTAGCAGTTAGTAGCAGTGGTGCAATGTATTTTTGTGTTAATGAGCACTTAAATAGCAATTTAAGCACTACTTAAATTTAAGTGTGGACGGTGAAATTTGGCCTAAATACCAGTGCATGATTCATAGGAAATTGTTGATAGTTTAAGTATATTGTATAGATTATAATGCATGAGCGACTGTGATAGGGTACAGCAGTATTGAGAAAATGCATGTGGCAGGCATCCTGGATTAGCAAATGTTGACTGTGAATACTGTTAAGAATAATGCTTAGTTTTTGGTTTGACAACCAACTATGTATGTAAGAATACTGCAGCCGGTTAAAAATCATGGCTATGCCACTGATGCTGTTAATGATGAAGCATCTGTGTAATACACAGTAAAATTTGTGTACAATTATGGCTGTCCTTGTGGGTGTTTCACTGTTTGTGAAATTTGTATGGATGGTAGATGCAGTTCGCCGAAACCCAGAGACAGCACGAGCCACCGATAATGAAGTGGAAAATGAAATGAAGAACTGGCTCAAGTTTGCAAAAGACCGGGATGGAGGGCGGCGTCTGCGATACATTCGTGCGCAGAATACTGCATTGTAATCCTTCTGTATGCTGTGCCTGCACACACCACTTGTTAATGATGGCTTATGAGAGCTATGAGCCCATGACATACACTGTACTTAATGCCAGATGTTTATGAGTGGGTGTTTAGGCACCACATGAATAACATGATAATTGGATACCGGGTGTGTAAGTAAATGAACATTATTTATCCCAGATGCACTGTTATTCAACCATTTGATAACTTCTGCAGATCTTGATGCATACAGAGCTGTGAATAAAATTAGCATAAAAATAAAAGACTATTTGGTTAGGCATTTGGTTGCATCGATTAAAATTTGTATGAAACATGCCACCTTTTCAGTTTTCTGCACATAAAACGCAAAATCCACTGAACTTGATAGTACTAATTACATAGTACAACAACAGCCTATTTACTTCATTTATGTAGGTCAACCTGTATTAGCCAGCACACCTAATTATGAACTTGAGTATTTTGTTGGAGCGAAGTTTTACTGCCCATATGCTCTTATAGTAATAGTAATATTTACTAACTACTACTACCTACATTTAATGGCTTTTCCTGTTTTCTGTGGTCTGCCTTTACCTGTTCTGGATAAGAATCTAAAGCACTGGAACAGGGTTTTATGGGCTGGATGTTCTTACCTGTCACCCTACCTACAGTATTAAATATACTGAAGAGAACACAATACACTAACCATAACCAGTTGCCTGGCCTTAATCCTTTCGTCATCCACCATCAGGCTTCTGATTAAAGGAATATTGATGTCACTATGCCAGCTCTCTGACGCCATTATAATTGTAATAATTTTTGATTAAATAGTTGTAATAATTTATTATTAAACAAGTAATAATTAAATCCCTACTGCATGTAAGCAGTCTTGACCTATTATACATATCATTGGAAGTGGGCAAACCACAGATATACTGAATAACTTACACACCCTATTACATGCACAAGTGAGTTTGTTTAAAATTGACTCCAGTTTCTGAGTCTAGTCTATTTTATTTCTGTTAAGTCAAGTACTGCATTTTGTAGTCATCTAGTCTACTTTTGAGTATATTACTGTATACACTATTATACACTGAGTCAAACTGTGTCTCTGTACTCTTTTGTTGCTAGCAACTTGTCAAGTGTTGTGTAATTGTTCATTTTTTCTTCAGAAGGACTGAATCAAATAATGAAGGACTTCTTGCAGTCACAGGCAATCATTGTCAAACTGATAATGTCTTGGAAAACGATGCATTATAGTTTATAGAGACGTTGGTTCTAGAGACCAAAAAAGAATCTATATCTGTAGTATCAGACTACTGCTTTTGATAACATGAATGACCTTCGATGGCATTTAATTTTTTGCACTCTTCGTATACAATTCATCGTTGTCATGCAGAACTTTTTGATTATTGTAATTCCCAAAATATAAACGATGACGTATGTGAATCTGGTATATGGTACAAAACATTGATAGTCGGTTGAATGTTTTTCATGGTCTCAAGTGGTTGTTTACATACGAAATGGAGTTATTTTACTGACTTGTTTTTCCTGAGTGTTTACTGTTTGTTATTCGCCTTGTGATTTGAATGTTTTCTAGCAGTGGTTCCTGACCAGGGGATTCGCCATTAGGGGAATTTCAGGAGGATTGGGACCAACTGTAATTGTTTCCCGGGAAACTTATGCCAGGAAACATGATTTGAATAATTGCTGTTTTTATTTCTGTTAGTTTTTGTAAACGGTACTGTAACTTCCAGAGTGGTCCATGACGCCATTGGTGGGGGTCAGAAAAGTTTTGCTCACTTCAGCTCCGGTGCCCCTCCCCTCCATTAGACAAAATCTGAGCTATGATGATTGTTTGGAGGTTAAGAGCGAATATTATCAGAACTGCTCAGTGCTGGATTGTGCGACACAATGTTCACAGTCAGCAGCACTTACATGAGCAGT
>Ga0209366_1000239_pt1 | contig 12732 bp, 5 predicted proteins | sample WorMetmaBAHAMAS2_FD_187391 | JGI IMG/M metagenome (GOLD analysis project Ga0209366, IMG submission 187391) | Marine gutless worms symbiont microbial communities from Max Planck institute for Marine Microbiology, Germany - Inanidrilus... | ecosystem: Host-associated > Annelida > Digestive system >...
GAAACCGAAATTCATCCACTTGCAGTAAGTAACAATGTGGACTTTCATCTTCAGCTCCGGAAAATGCTGTAAACTTAATAATGGATGTCATGCTAATATCAAGAATTAGAAATTTTTTGTTTATTAAATGGTGCAACCTGCCAAGGATAACTACGAGTTCTGCATTATAACATCCAAATACTCTTCATCTTTCGTTCAATTTTGAACCTAAAGGAAACACAGAAAAACTAGTCCTGTTACCAGTTACCATGCATAAGAATAAACGCTGTACACATAAAATACGAAACATTTCCTCTTTTCCTGCTGACTGACATGTCAGCTTAGATGACGTGAAACATGGTGCCACCCAAAAACACATTAACAGCCAGTCATAACGAAAGCCACATATGACGGTTCTTGGATGTCTGGCTGGATGTGAAATAATTTTATGGCTAAAAAACCAACATTACAGTATATATATATATATATATCTCATCAGTGAAGTGAAATCACAAAAAATGTCATTTTTTTGCCTTCTTGATAACAGATGAGTAATATTTATTACAGATTATAGAGTTTACTTATTTTTCTAAATATCTATGGCACATTGCAGTAGTAATAAACAGTGCATACAACATACACGAATGTATCGTATGTGACAGTTACTCGATACTGACAACTTGTGAAGTGACTTAAGACATGAGAGCTAAGTGTGGTCCATGACAGCAGTTTACTCTGAATTCACTTTAGTGTACAATGTGCTATAGATACTGAAAGAAGTAACAAAATTCTATATCTATAGTAAATGTTACTCTTCAGGCCCAGCCCATCGTAGCATAAGCGCGTGATGTATATATTACATCTCGCACTAAAAACCATTTAAATATTAAAATACTAAAGCGGTAAGTAAATGTAGGCAATTCTTACAGTGCGACACTATGCCCATGTGGTATATGCTGTTGCTGTTGTCGTGTGTGTGTGCATCACATGCCAATATTGTGTCAAAATGACTTAACTTACAATCATGCAAACAACACTGCATGATAGCCCATGGACTCGTATAAGTCCTGGACTGATCTTTAAATAGTCCACAGAAGCAATTAGCCTAGTCATATACCTCATCTGCCTAAGCGAGCAAATAAGATATTTACAGTTGAACTTCTCAACTATGAACTGCTCTGCCATCAGTTGATAAAGCCCCACGTGGAAGTTGATGAACCACTGACCCGCCGCTGATTGCACTCCATGCCACCGCCGCCTCTAAGGCCACTTACTCATCAACTTAAGGTATTCTGTTCAACTGCATCAACATATTTTTTGCTATGTGACTCCGTTTGCCATAGGCTCTATTAACGGTAGTGTCTCTAGACTATTTATAGATGTATCTCTATGGCCATAGGTGCCATGTGTCAGCATATATGTCATTGTGCTAGTGTTAGCCGGTGGACGATAGGCCTACTAAAAATTTATTCTATGGCATTTATTGTGAAAAAGTATCACAACAGCGAGTATATCATGATACCTATTTTGCATAGTAGCAGACAGTGGTGATACAGGCCGACTGTTTGGCTACAGTCACCCCCTCCCTCGGTATAAACTCAGCTAGTACTAAGCTCAGTAATGGTTACCTATGCCACTATACAATACAATATAAGAAGTTATATATGCCCCTCTTATAGCGGCTAATCACAAGGGTGCTCAGACGAGTACCCCATATGCTCCGCCAAACAGTTTGGTTTTATGTCGATTACAAAATGTCGCAAAAGTATGTGACAGGTCACATACAGTCATATGTCGTCTTTGATCTCGGTAGACTACACACTTAAATCAGCTAAATATTGCATTTCTAGTTTGATATTACATCTTTTCTATATTAGCAATGCCCTTTATTCTCGATATTAAGTCGCAAAAATGTTTATTTCCACTTCCAGCAATGGGCAGATAAGACTAAGCTCTTGATAGCTGTCAAAATGTACAAAAATCTAAGGATTTCAATGTCACACTTCAAAAATTTTCTGGGGGCAAAGCTCCAGACCCCCATCCTGGGAGGGCTTAAGTGCCCCTGCCACAGACGCCACCCAATGACCACCCTATGAAACCCTGGTCTCGCCCCTGACCATAATCACTCGTGCAGTTCTCTGTACAGACATATATTATTTTTAGCCATTGCTATAGGTTTGTTGTGAGAAGTGGGAAGTCCCTGTGTGCGGTGGTCCTGTGTGCACGGGCTGCCAAGGGCAGCGCAAATATACTTTTTATTAAGTACATTTGAGCACAGTGTGACATAGAGCATTGCCTTCTTAAACTTTCGACTAGGACTGTCAATTACATCCAAATTATCACATGAAAACACTGACAAACATAACAGCAAGTACGGCAAATATTTAAAAACACCGATATACAATACATATTCTAGGGGTGGAGCACTTATTTAATATTCTACGTGTGTTTTGTTTTAGTTATGGAGATAGATTACGCACGATTTATTTAATTAAGTTTCACAGTTACTATTTGTGTTGCTACGCTGATGAATAATGGAACTAGAGGACAGTTCATTACCGTTCATTTCTCACGGAGGAACGACCGAATTTGTAAGTTGTTGTTGTCATTTTCCACGGTCTTTCATGTGCCAGGTTACATCACAGTGTTGTCCAAAGGTAATTTGTCGTCATAATAAATTTCACTGGGTTAAGTTTGTAAGTTTTTGGTGGTTGATAGTGTCGGGGTTTGGGTCGCTGATTTAAACGTTGCCATCCATTTCATACTGTCTCAATAGTGCATTCCTATTTTTTTCACAGTAATAACATATTGTGACTTATTCAGTAATTGTCAGCATGCTATATTGTTGTGAGAAATGTTTACTTGTATAACATGTTGTTATTCTTTGCTGCCTTTGAAGTGCACGGTTCCTGCATGATAAACATCATCAAAGTAAAGTACTTCATAGTAGATGCTCTGTGAATTCACTATGTAGAAACTAGTAGTATATTGCCACATGGTAAAAACACTGAACACCAACAGTCTTGTCTAGTCTTGTCTTATAATCAGCAAACCTCTTAATGGAGTATGACACTGATGGAGGAGTATCACGTTCATGCTGCTAAAATTGTCTGTGTAGAAATTAACATTGCATAACAATGACAATTTGTACATTTATTTACTCATTTAAATCAGCAATCATGTAGCTCAAATCAAATCAAATATGGCTTTGATATGAGTACCCTACTTTATTACAACAGTTCACCATTATCATAGCAGAAACAGGTCTTGTTCACAGTCACACTATTGTTATTGGCCATTTGATAATCTGAAGGCACCCGTTTAATGGCCTCTTTACAGGACAAGCTTGTTAAGCTGACACTAAAAAGTTAAACAGTTCTGTATTTTAATAAAGAACAAGATGATGGGGTGGCACTGGCATCAGCTAGACTATATGCAAATCATTATCACTTTTCTCCAAATGGATTACCATTCCTGGACCTCATCACTCAATTTGCAGGCCAAACTTCTAGCCATAATCTGAATCAATGATTAAATGGTTACAAGTGATATGGAACAATATTGTGTGTTATTATTTTACTATATAATTTCAATTTTTGCATGACCCTATTACTGAAATAATTCATAATGTTGGAATATTCAATTGTCTTTATCTTACACTGTGCCACTGTATGTTTGGACAGGAATGGCATTATACAATGCGGCGGGAAATGCAGGTATGTTAATTGTGTTAAGTATCGTTACAGTTATCATATTTTCACTTACAGTCAATTTCAGCAGGTTTTTTTGGGGTGGGGGAGGGGTAGGGCTTGCCTCGATCACCTAGTGAAGTGATCGATGGTCGTGACGTCATCAACAGCTGATCGCGATCACTAATCGTGATCAAAGGCGACGCCTAGTATAGCATAGTCAGTGTGGACGCCCGGTGCAGGACTCTGCAATTAAGTATCAGGTTACACACAATAGCCTACCCGCCAACTGTTCCCATGCTCTCTGACTATTTTGACACGTGATTGCTAACAGCAACTGATTCATCCACTCCTCAGTCCCCACCTCCCCGCTGTCCTCATGCTGTGTTTATAACTGACTTATGTAAGCGTCTGTGTGGCGGCAGTGACACTTTATACAACGCCATTGTGCCGTCGAGTCTGATGATCGCGATCAGTTTTGTTTATGATCGCACGTGGTCACACACTATAAGCAACGATCTGATTGCGATCAAAAACTGATCGAGGCAAGCCTTAGGGAGGGGTCCATGGTTTCGGTTGTCATGATCGACTGGTACATTCCTGGACCAAACAGAAAAACTGCACATGCAAAAACAACAAGCAATCCATAAATGCTGTGAACTAAAATAGGCCAAATTGAAGAATATTGTTTTTTTATGTATTTGTAGTAGTAAATATTTCTTACTGATTTAAAAAATTTTTTAAAACAACATTAAAAGTGCTTCTTGTTGTTGTTGTTGTTGTTGTTTTTGGTGACATTATTTGGTCGCTGGTTACATCAGTCATTAGTCACTGAGATCCTTAAACTGAAGGACTGATTGGTCATTTCGTTTATCAAGTCGTAGTCAGTTCAGTCCTAAGTTGAAGTGACTCATGACCGAAGTGACAAAAGACCGAAGTAACTGTACTTCTATTGTTAACAGAAACATTTGCTTGAATAAATTCACCAAATTCATCTGTACAATTTTAGTGTATAGATGCACCTGAAAACCATAAATTATGGTGGAAAAACCTTGGTTTTTGGTGATAGATGGACTCCAAAAGTCATAGGTTTTTTGTTTAGGTTTCGGAAATCCATAACAATGCTAACAATATCGTCTGTAATTTCTTCGTACTCTTCTGAAGTCTAATTTACAGTATTTACAACAATGAACAAATTATATATCTTAAAGTTTCAACTGTTGTTGTTACTGTTATTCTGTTATGATATGGAGATGTTGTATGAACAATATAGCAGAGGACTAGCATATCCCTAACCCAAATGCACTAGATGCTGTCAGCAAGGTTATATTGGCAGAAAATCTCAGCTTTAACAAACTCTTCTTCCAAGTTTTTCACTGTGTTGTCAGGCTAACACAGGTTGAGCTGTAAAAATTATTGTTTTCCTGTTTGCTGTTTATCTAGGAAATAATTCCTGGCCTGTATTTGGGTCCATATTCTACAGCGAACAGATCTCAGGTTGGTATTTATTTTGTCAGCATGTAGTTTGACACGTTAACCTAGTGTATATTATAATGGGGTTTAGATACAGTGCACATTGTTTTGAAATTGCATGGTTACATATCGCATTTTGTAATCATGTGAGTCTCTTCACAGTCTGATATATGCTGTTATTCGGCTGATCTATTTATTCAAGGTGCAAGCATGTTACTCAGCTGTTTCATCAACTTTACTGGCTTGATGTTTCACAGTTGCTTACAAAGGTCTGCATGGACTGGCACCCACCTATTTTGCTTATCAACTTCATATGACAGCAAAGCCCCATGCCTGCGATCAACTGTTTCATCATGGACCTCTCCGCTATCAGTTACTGGGCATTTCTTGTTGCTGCCGTGTGTACTTAGAACAGTCTGCCTCTGCACACACTTGAAGCATCTTCACTCTCAGTCTTTGGAGCTCATCTGAGACCTATCTTTTGTCACTATCATTTCCCATATTACTGAAAATTGCCCTTGCAGTGACTGCTGTCATTTTGGACACTTTGATGGTTTAAAAATGCAGTCATCTTTTCATAGAGTACCAAAGAATATACTGCATTATTGACAGTCTTAGTCATTCATTGAATAGCTGTATGCAGTATTCATTATCAATATTTTGTCACTTTAGACAATTTTTTATATGGTTGTTGCTGATATTTTAATGCAGCTTTCGTGTCTTCAAGAACTTGGCATTACACATATTGTCTGTGTCAAGCATCCTGGCAAAGATGCATTTATTCGAGCAAACTTTCCTGAAAATTTCAGGTATTTGTTGTTGTACACTGGTGAATTTTGTCAAGTATTTTGTTTGGAATAAACAAGACTATTTTCCGTTGTTGGATGAAGGGCACAAATGAAATACCGGTACCGGGTAACGGCGGATATATCTTGTTTACTTAATTTAAATTTACTTAATTAACAAGAAATAGTTCCAGTGACAGAAAAATAAGATGATCATTAATTGCAGTTCTGTAATGATGATTTTCTTACCAAACTCCAGTTTATGAAGTATGTAAGTCATTGTGCCATTTTTCTTTTAACATTTGCTCCCTGGTTACACTTAACTGTCCTACGAATTGTCTGCTGTCTCAGTCTAATGTCATCATAACCTTCACGCTAAATTGTTCCACCACCAGCCACATGTCCACTTGCTGGCTTCAATGACAGTCTTACACATGGCTGTGTGTAAACCCACTGCTGTCCAATCACAGTCACAGATGCTTATCTGGAAAGCTGGACATATTGAGCGTTGACCAGGATCTTAGCAGTTTCTTGTGTACATAAATTTTATCATATTGGTAATATTATATATTTTACTGCCAATATTGTTTTGAATAAAAGTACGGTAATGTTGTTCATTGTTTCAGCCAAACATTTGCATAAGTGCCAATATTTTTAATGTAGTAATTGATTATTTAGTTAAGTGCAGACATTTATCGATAAATATTATGCCTTTGCATGTTTTTAAAGTGTGGAAATACTGCATTTGCTTTTCATTATAATGGCTGAATTACAGCAACAATGCAAAGCGAACATTTCTGGTTATCTCTAAAGTACATATTATTAGTACTGTATATAAGGCCATAAATTTAGTATCATGTCAGAATAGTGATGCTTTACAGGAGTCACGGCTGTTATAAAATTATGTTGACAGTTAATGATTTATTTGAATATCTCTATGTTCTGCTTCAGTAATTTCCTCATGCATTCGTGTCCGATCTGATGTTGTACATTTAACAGGTATCTGGTGCTAGACATTGCCGATAATCTGCTTGAGAACATCATAAAGTTTTTTCAGCCGGTATTTGTTGCTGTTCACTCATTTAAGACTTATAAATAGTGAGCTTTCATATGTGTGAGATAATAATTGTAGTTGACTTTTCCATTTGAGTTTTTCATTCAACTTTACATTCAGCTTTTAGTGATACTTGCAGATGTCTTAACTTTGTTGCTTTTGGCCATTTTTGGTGCAGGTGAAGATGTTTCTTGATGAATGTTTATCTTCTGGTGGTAAGGTTACTTTGATTCTGCATCATTTTTTTGTAGCACCTTACAGAGTATCAATTATTATGGAAGGCTAATAGATGCAGCATCGCTAATGATCTTGATTTATCGCAATGACCCATTGCCACCCATGCCCATATTTAAGCAATTTCGGATCATTATTCCTTTCTTTGGAATGGGTGGCATTTAAAATTGATGTACGCATTAACTACACTGAGTGCTAGCCATTGCTTGATAAGTTAATTCCAATGGGGTACAGGGTCATGCTCATTATTGGGCCCATTCCATGGGGCCATAGCGGTCCCCTCTGTCACACGTTGTTGTCATCATTGTTGTCGTCGTCGTCGTCGTTGTGGACATCGCACGCCGCCTGCGCTATAGCTATAGCTGGCATGCGACTAGCGACACCTGGTGACTGACAATGTAATGGCGGCTCGCACTTAGCGAATGGGCCCAACATTTTTCAAATGCTTCTTGTTTTCACAATGATACCCATTTAGTGGCTCTTTGTCCGGCATTGACTATGCAGGTGAGCCGATTTTAGAAAGGTAAAACCAATCTGGATTTACTGAGTCAAGAGACAGTGGATGGTAGTGGAATCATCCAGACCATAATGCGAGGACCATATGCAAGTATGCATCTTGCTCCAGACAGGCAACCATGCCAGCACCCCACCACTCGGTTTTTTTTACAGACCGAATGCCCTTCCTGCCACCCAACCAACAGCATCAAAGCACTGAAGGCAAATTTTCACAATTAAGTGATAATGCATTGGAAACCAGTGCAAGAGAGAGAGACAGTTACAGTGGAAGACTAATAGGATATCATAATGGTTTGTCGAATGGCACCATTATCAGTGACTTTTAAGGTCATTTCCATTATTTGAAAGCCAAAACCTATCTAAGTCTATCATTGCATAAATATGCTATAGTCATATATTAGGAATGGTTTTGTAGGTTTGTAGGTTTTGTTTATGCATGAATCAGAAGCATTTATGGAAAACAATTTTAACCATTCTAATGAAGCCGAAAAATTTTTTATAAACAGTCATGTGCTGAAAAAGTGGTAACATCTTCGAAATAGTGCAAAATTAGACAACTGAAGAGAAGTGATATGTAGCATATTGGATAGCATCATTTCCAATGATCTTCAATAACCGTCAAGGTCATTGCAAGTTATTTTTAGTGCAATTTCCCATAGACAGAGCTCACCTGGTAAGGGCATCGCATAGACACTATAATAACTTAGCCTCTTTTTCCTGTCATTCTATTATTATTTTGCAAATGAGAACCAACAATATTGGTTAATGATTGTTTATATATTTGCATTGTTGTAGGCAAGGCACTTGTGCATGGCAATACAGGCATATCTCGGAGGTACATCATATAACTTTTATTTTGACAACCTGCCTCCGTGGCTCAGTGGGCTAATACGCTGAGCCGCAGTGCAGTGGGCCTGGCTGGCTAGCTTGGCAGCGTGGGTTCGACTCCCGCTGCTGCCGGCATGTCGAGTCAGGTTTGTCAGGTTTCTGCATGCTATGAGATTAAATTCTCGGGCAGGTACAGAGGGTTTGCCTGTGTCCTCTTACAAATGTGACAGGCCATCACACCCAGATTGGGGCGTCTGGGTGTGGTGAGATCCGCCGGTGTGAATAACAGATGGCAGGGACCAGCAGTCCTATAGAAGGGCTGCACTTTGACACCTTGCCAGAGAAACCCGCCGGCTAAGCTGGGCTCTATAAATATACAGTACAAGCTCCAGTATTAGAGGGGAAGTGCACTGGGCCAGGCCTAGGCCTCAGCACTGGCAGTGGCTGCAGGCACATCGAAAGACTGCCAACAGCCTACCACCACTCCCGATAGAACGAACAAACGAACGAAGCTTTTGGCATTATTTAGTAATTATCATCACCAGCATAAAGCCAGTCTAAATTCAAAGAAGTTTGTTTATTTAAATTACTTTAAATTCATTTAAATGTAAATTTCTTTACGTTTTAAAATTTTATAATTAGCGTCTTATTAAGTTTTATATGTACATTTGTATGTATTCCACATCTGTAAACTAACATTTACATCTTTTCACATAATATAGCTTTTATAGCAGTAGAAGTTTTGATGTTTATATTTTCTGAAAATTCCAATAAAAATGAGGACACAAACCCATTTGTTTACTGGTGTTCGTACTGCATTTCGTGATGCCTGTTCACAATGTAAAGAATGGTGTCTTTAATCACTAATGAGTGTTAAGTTGATACATATTGAGTGTTGATTGTTGATTGTTATAACTGATGGATATCCATAAGCTACTGGTAGTTTTGGCAGCAGGTTGATGTATCTATCCAGTAACTGCTGTGATGTGATGCTATATTTTTAGCGCGAGATGTAATATATACATCTCGCGCTTATGCTATGATGTCTGTTCGTCTGTCTATCCGTCTGTCTGTGACGGAAGTGTATTGGCGCATTATAGCTAATTTTGGTTTCAAATTTCGATCCAAATTTACCGTGCATTGTGGTTGTGGGGATGGGTAGTCTAAACAACAACGTCTCGCACTATGCTAGCCACTGCTAGGCCCTCTTGTTTCTTTATCTGATACTTTAGAGAGATGATCAGGACCTGCCATTGTTGCCTGTAGAGAGACTGAGAGATGTTTTATTCTGTCCTGGTTCTGTATAGAAGTTCTGTCTAGAATGTGCTGATTAATGATTGCTGTAAGAGTGTCAGTGCCATTGGCAGCTATAAGTCGGACCACTAGTTGTAGGTGTTTGGCTTCGTATGTAAACCCTTATAAGTGAAGTTGCTAGTGGATATTCCACAAGATTAGACAACTGTCAGTTTGGGAGTTCTGTGTTATTTGATGATAGTATTTATCATCATTTTCTGTGATCTACAGTGTCTAATGTCTTATTTCAAAACCATGTTCTGTAGTGCCACTCTGGTAATCGCGTACATCATGGAAAGATATGCCTCTAGCTACATGTAAGATTGCATCAGTATTATTGAAGTATCGTTAATGTTTTAACATTTTAAAAATTATTATTCTGTTAATCGTTAGCCACATTGCATAGCAAAATCGGCTCTATGCATGCATGCTGTTTTATATGGCGCAACTATCACTCTCATTCAGATGTGTTTTTTTTTAGTTGTTCGTTGACATAATTTAAATTTTAATTTAAATCCACAAAAGATTGGATGAGGCCAGTTCAGTAATTTCATGTCGCTTGGACTGGCCAATTCAATACCTGGTCCAGTAGTGATGAACAACAATGAAATGTGCTACATTTCTTGCAGCTGATGGTGGTAATTGTCTAATAATCCAGTACTGCAATAGTATGACTGATGATATCAGCACTAGTTCATCTCGGTATTGATCAAATTCAGCGTGTAAAGCAACCATCCGTGTGGACAACAGTGTTAAAGGAGATGTGCAGCAACCACTAATTACTGATACTGTTGGATTAGTGCCGATCTACAAAAATGACCGGTGTCATGCCAACTACGTCGCATTGCCAAATAACTCGCAGTATGAGATTTGTGCGACATGTGGGAATTATTAAACCTAACCCTAACCCTACAACTAACCCTAACCCTAACCTTAAACCTAACCATAACCAAAGAAATAAATATTAAATAAATAAACAGCGGTGCACGAGACTTTGTGAGATCGCGTACACGCAATGGCGCAGACATGCGAGTTATTTGGCACTGTGAGATAGTTGATACTACACCGGTACTGATTCAATCTGCAGTGGACTGGACGTGGTTTAGAATCAATACCAAGATCTGTTCTAACTCTGATTTAAATATAATTGGAATTCAATTCTTTCAGAAATTGTGCACATACACCGGCTGGCTGTCTGCTGCAGATACCCATAATACTTGATTTCTTATTTGTAAATGGTATTCAGCGTTATTGGTTATTGATCATGACAACTGTGATGATGATGTTGGATGTTTTCTGCTTTAGAGATGCATTCCACTATGTCCAGCGAAAACGATTTTGTATTAATCCTAACGAAGGCTTCACGCGGCAGCTCATGGTTTGTATATCTGCTTTATTTGTTAGTAATTACTGAGAATGATAACGACATATTTCATCCAGGATCTGACAATTAGTGCAGACTGTTTCAGACGTTCACTTGAAACGTATTTGTTCACTTCATACTAGTGCATTCATCATGTTAGAGGTTCCGTTTCTGATCATAACTCTGATCATATAAATCTGTTTACTTGCTTACTTATTCCAGATAAGTGCATTGAATAATGTTTGCCTGCATTCGCCACCACAGGGGGCGACAAAATGTTTAAACTAAATCCAGTTGACTGAGAAGGAGGATGTGCAGCAGCTGTATGGCCCTTTATGGGCTTTGTCCATTTATTTTGTTTGGAAATACTTTGCTGTAGCTGTTGCTGATAGTGATACAATGATAACACTTTGGTTATTTCACATTCGATTGTTTCAATTTTGCCAGCACTTTAATCAAGTCATTCACTTGATCAAAACAGTTAACAAGAAGCACTTTTCAGTGATGACTGTATGAGTTACGTAAAGCAGTTTGGTTTTAGTAATACGTCTATATGTGTTTATATGTAATGCAGGAGTATGAACCTCTGTACCGAGCCCGGCATCAGGTTACTGCCTCAGTAACGTCTCCTAATGGTTAGTCTTTGCACGTTTGATGTTTTTGTTATAGCTTTGATATTTTTGTATTATTTGTTCAACTCTTGCATTACTGACACTAATGCTGTCGTACGAGTAAAATATTTTTATTAGGTAAATCGCGGGATTTTAGTTTATTAATTATGGACTAAAATCAAATAAAATACTGCTAGAAGATAAGATGCAATTTCATTGGACAGCTGACCGGTGGGTTTCACTTACAGCATGCAGAGTCTTATATTAGTGTTCTATAATGACCATAGCTATATAATACATTGTTTTTGATGATAGGAGCATGAGAAAGACAGACAAATGAACAGCATTGATGTGATATGAATGAAATATTTTAGATTAAAAAAATTCTAGTCAGTTAATCATTGTGGAGAAATCAGTTGATTAATCATCGATCAACCAGTGAAAGGCCTAGCTGGCACTGTATGCTTACTCGTGAATACTAGTATTTCTAGTGTTTGTTTAACTGGAGTTATTTTAGTAGGCCTTATCCACCAAATGTGAACCTTTGGGATTTGGGGAACCGGTTTTTACCAGCTGTATGCCTTATCAGACCAGTGGCTTCAAACCACTGAAAGAAAGATACGTCTTAATGTGGTTTGATAACTCTGAGTCGGCAATGGCGTCGATCTCACAGGATTATTGGGAGGACATAAAAGAAGACTGGGGGTCTAACCATAGGCGACTTTAAATAATTTCTATGTAATGTAATGTAATGTAATGACCCCAGCGGGGTCCAGGGGCAGAGCCCCGGTAGGGTGTCTGGGGGACAAAGTCCCCCAGAAGCTGAAGCTTTTTTGTCAAACTACACATAATATTTGCATTAAAATACAACAAACAACAGTTGCTGTCACTCGAGTCATCCTAAACG
>Ga0209366_1000240_pt1 | contig 12722 bp, 12 predicted proteins | sample WorMetmaBAHAMAS2_FD_187391 | JGI IMG/M metagenome (GOLD analysis project Ga0209366, IMG submission 187391) | Marine gutless worms symbiont microbial communities from Max Planck institute for Marine Microbiology, Germany - Inanidrilus... | ecosystem: Host-associated > Annelida > Digestive system...
GGATATCATATATGGCCTATCGAATGGCATGATTTCCAATGACCTTGAGTGAGTTTGAAGGTCACTTTTGCTGTTTGACATCTTTGTAAAATGTATAATGCACGAATAAAGTGCGATTCAACTACGATGTGTTTACACATAAATTATAAAGCACACATGGCTTGTGATTTAACCGGCATTGTCAAAAATCAATGAGTTCTCAAGGTTACAGGCAGTGACGTTCACTTCAAAAGTGGTAGTATCTAAAAATGGTGCTAGATAGAAACGTAACAACAGGCAACTAACAGGAAGTGATATATGGCCTATCTAAAAGCAGCAATTGTGATGACCTTGTGTGTATATACTTCAAGGTCATTTATCGACTGCAGTCTTTTTCAAATGGGACGGTTCGTAGTTGCAAGATTTCTACTGACAAGTGTGTCACAAGTCCCTCTGCAAGCAGAGCTTCTTGAAAATCTGCTGTTTATGGTACAATAGTGTTTGAGTTGAATTCAGATAGATAATTTTGTATTTTTGTAGGACATAGTGTACAATCAAAATGAAATTTAAAATTAAAAATATGTGTGCTGTAAACTGGTAATTTCAATCTGCACTGCAGTTAACTTCCTTATACTTTTGCTCTCTCCCACATATGGAGGAAACATCTCGTTGTTATATCTTCCAGCACTTACCAACCGGCCTGTACCACCCAGGTTGAAACGCACGAAAGGAAATATAGATGATCGGCATCGCGTATTTGAAATGAGTGGTATTGGCAGGTAAATGACATCAGCAAGCCGTATGATAAGATGTATACCAGTTCACAATGCAGTATGATTTTAATAGCAATAACAGCTCTGCCACAACAAATAACATTGAAAAATACAATACTGCAAAACATTAAAATGCCAAACAATGAATGCCAATGTTAGCATGATTTTTAATGAAAAATGAAAAGCACTGTACATGTTAAGAAAATTCTGCTAAAAATATTGAAGATGAGGCACAAGCAGAAACAAGTACACTGCAAAGTTTTATTCAGAATATAGAAATAAATCCAGCTGCAGTTTGGTCACTATCAGTACACTAAGATATTTACTATACAGATGCAGCAACATGAAAATATTTTACACTGAACATTGAACTATGATCTAAAATGTGTCATTTTGTTTAACTCTTAAAATTTATGCTATTTTAATCATATGAATTATCCACATGAACACACACAGATCAACACACACACACACACACTGTAGATTGTTCCAGCACAGCCTGAATGCATGTGCATACTCACTGCCTGTGAAAGTGACCGCCAAATCACCTGCTATGCAGAATAGTACCATCACAAGTTGGTGATTTCATCTGACAATGCGCAATTATACAAAGTCGTTTTTACAAAAACTTCTTTTATGCAGTTGCTCATTTGCACTAATACATGTCAGGAATAGTGGAGCAGATCTTAGCTGCTGCTCTAAATTTATAGCCAATATAATTAATGTTAATAGGCCTTACAACAGTTGTTCGCCATTCATATCATCTATGTACCAATTTTGGTCCACTTATCTCAATATTTATGAGAGCTGTAACAATTTTTGTAACATTAATTCCTGAATTTTAACATTGCATTGCAGCTTTCTGCAGTATTCACAAACTTTTTTTAAACAAACCCATTACGTTGATGAAATAATATGGTAAAAGTGTTCATCAGTAACTGTTACATCATTGATCATATTTTATATTCAAAATGTCCTCAATAAGCTGACACTATCCTCCAGCCACCTGGAAAGTCTTTGACACCTTTAGCAATGGATTTCTGCAGCAAGGCAGTTCAGATCCACTGCAGTGTGTCCTTCATCTCAGAAATAGTTCTGGGTATAACATGGTTTTCGTGGCTAATGCAAGCCACAAAGATGCAGATTAATCTAATTACGTAAACCATGATTAATTTTCTGTGAAGATGCTAATCTGCATTTTTATTATTCTGTGAGTGTTCGAAATCCAACAGCAACGCTCTAAATCTGACACAGTGAAAACGAGGATAGTCATGAAAAATGGATCCCCAATTCATTAATTTTATCTCCCCAAATTTGGTACACATGTGGATATAAATTGCCTATTACTGGGCAAAATTTGGCTCAGAAAGGCGCAGCATACGCCAAGATATTGTTAATAGCTTTTTTGGGGGGAAAGGGGTACTTTTTTTACTCACCCTGTATATAGCAACAAAATTACATTTCTAGGATGCATTAGACACCCACGCCCTCACGAGTTGATCTCTTGTAGAATGTACTGACATGCAATGTAATTGTGAGATGACTTAAAACAAAATGGTGACAGACTTTCTCATTTATCAGGACTTATTGAGTCCACATTCATTTTTTTATATCTGCAGCCTTTCTGTCCAATGCAATGCTTACATAAATGAACATTCAAAAATACCATAACAAATAACATAAGAGTCAAGTGTGAGTACTGCAATACTATTATATAATGTTGAATGAACAAGTAAACTGCAACATTTCTCGAGGTAAGATTGAACACATCCATAATTAGACACAACAGTGCCTCAAATCTGACATGATTACTACTACTATTACTTCCATTTAACAAGATTTTTCCAGGAGAACCTGGGTAGCCACTGTCCCCACCAGTCTTTCATCTGTTGCCGAAAAGAACATCTGGCAATTGGCAGAATAGCATTTTTCAGGACGAATGTCCTTCCTGTCACATCAGTGAATCCGAAGAAGGCACTGAATGGAACAAAGCAGTAACACTAACCATAACGACCATCTTCTTTATCCACGATGGTCTCGGACAGAATGGACATTTACAGCTCTGCATTGGTTCTCCAATGCCACTAGCATACTAACTACTGATTGGTGGCTTGGCGTAATTGTAGCACCATTCGTCGCATGAACGAAATTACTCTACCTTGAGCCAAGTTAGTACTGGGATGAGTGATCATTTTTGGGCAGGTATACCACCTCGGTATGTAACCAAGCCAACTAGGTTAACTCAGCCTTGCATCCCTTCGGCGTGGCTAAATCGAGTACCAACCTTAATTGGCTGGGGTAAAGGCAGGAGTCTCACCTCTGCTGGGTGGCAGGTAACACTGTGTGATCCAATATGGTACATCAGTTCCCGTAGTGGTGAGGAATGTTTGCTAATTGCTATACTCCATTTACTTTACTTTACCACGTACTGTAAAATAAACCAGCATTATTTGTGCTGGTATATGGCATTAACTGTCAAAAAGTACTTAATTGAGTCTCGACTACAGTAAACAGCAGCAACCAGTCAGTAAAGCAATGCTCTGCAGTATCAAAAATACAAGGAATTAGAAATATGGGACAATAATGTGCACTATGCAGTTATACAATCTACAAATAATGCGGAATGTGAAGAACATTTTGAACTACTAATTCAAAGGAAATATCCTATAGCATATCAATAAAATGCTTAGCATGTTACTGCAACACCTGTTGAACAAGGCAACTGTAGACATCAGACTTTGCCCCAGCCTACTTGTCACTAATCAAGGAGGTGAATACACTCACCCGATCCGCCGCAGCACTGCAGAGGTGAACAATGCATATGTCATACTCATGGCTGTATCGAATCCATGCTACCCATGGTAAGACAATTTGAGTTTACTCGATTTGCACTGCCTTTGCCTGACCAATTATTCACAAACTGGAAGTACATAATGTGTAGCAACGCCACCAGAGGAGGACCAAGCCACAGGTCTGCAATCCACAAGACACACAAGCCAAAGGCAACGTGCACAGAAAAGTTGGTGGTCTGGTCTGGACATCTGGTTTTTGAAATATGCTCATGGACACACATTCAGAGACATACAGACACACACATTTATTGCAATACTTTGCATGCCTGTTACGAGCAAAGTAACATTACCAGGTGTGCATTCTGTCATGCCTTATTTACAATAAATTTGAATAAAATGATGATGATGATGTGCACCCAGTGACATCGCACAGCAATATTCAACAGCCAAATCTGTCAGACTCACAACTTCACAGACAAGACAACAGCATGCTAATCATCATTCTAGCAGCCAACATCAATATCATCACAACACAAAAAATAAATACATATTCTACTAATTTCAGTTACTTCATGTTTTAGGCACTATACTACGGCATGTGCTCATGGCTCTCTTAAGATTTTGTGAGCTGACACACATATAACTCAGGTATTAATTTTTGTCAAGCATTACAACTATAGATCAAATTCTGGACATAAGCCATATGCTAGAATGTTACTTTGTGCCATATGCATCCATATGCTATTCGTGACTAAATAACCAAAAAAAGAAAGACAAAGAACCCGAACAGTGGCAAACTACGTAGGTATTGACCAAGACCACCCACGTCATCGCATCGAGATACGGTTTTGCATGGTGGATCGCCTTTGGGTGGTAGTTCTTAGTTTCAAGTTTGATCAAAATCGGCTCAGTAATTACGAAGATTTCAGGGGTCAAAATCTGGGTTCCTGCACTACTTTGGCCAATGGATTATACAGCCCTGTGCTATCGTACAGGCATGATTAAAGCTGCTAAGAATTCAAGTGGTAAATAATGTTATTCTTCCAAATAAGCACACAGTGTCATAGCCTCATGCAGTTTGTCATTTCTAACAGTGTTCTCATTCTTTGCGATTTTTTGTTCACACATCAGTTAATGACCAAATTGACAGCACATGGTCTTTTCTGGAATGCATTACAGGTTGAATTTGTACAACATTCTTGCAACAATTCTGTATGGATCTTTGAAAATTTTAAGGAACATATCAAAACTACGATCATTTAGAGACTGCTGACAAATGAATGGCTGGCAACCCAGGTGAAAGTCATACACAATGGCCGACAACAGTAATCAATGTACCTAGAAATGAAAAAATATGTTGTATTCTGGCAATACCACTAAATACATTAACCGATTCAAACAAAAATTTCAGACAACACAGTTGACACAAAATGCTGCTTCCAAATACACAAAAATATTTTTCAATCAATTAAATTTTACTTGTCAACAGTAAGCTCACAAGTCGTCATTGAAAAGTAGTTTTGTAGTACATGATTTATTATTAATGATAACATGTTAATTAGATGACTAAGAGTAAAAAGTACAAAGCAGAAAGCATGCGCAAGACATATATTACAGCAGATGATGTGTTGGTGGGCTAAAGATAAAGATCTGAGGAAAACATCAGCAGCAGCAGCAGGTAGCAGTTTACAGCATGCCATCCACAGAGTGACTGAAGCAGTTTATGATCCTACACCGATCTCCTTGATCAGTGTCTCTATCCCTCAAAACTTCACACATGCATTCTACCAGAACACACTTGTATCCCGACTATACTGCTGTCTTAATCCATAGTTTGCTCATACATCCACAGAGCTGGAAAGAAATTCCTGCATTCAGAATATATTAATCTATAAAAAAGACATCATACATGGCCCCTGCAGTGCCAATGAGCTGGGCCCCCATGCACACCACCAGACTAGCAGCCACCACATCACCCGAATGACCTCATTAAGCTTTCATGCCATGAAAAATTACAGTTTATGTCCAACTCGACACTAAATAGGTCATTTCGGAGCTGTTCTTCCCAACCACTCTTTTGACTAGTACTTACAAAACAAAACTCAACACAACAGAAGCAACAAAAATACACAGAATACCTAGACTAGCCCAAAAAACACATAAAATGCTAAAACCTAAAAAAGAAAACACAAAAAACCTAAACCTAAAATTAATAACTGCTCACATATCTGTGCATATCACTGTGCACAACTACCGTACACAACATGGCAAAGAACAGTTCTGATAATCTTCACTCTTAACCTCCCAACAATCACCATAACTCACTCAACCGTGATGACATAGCCCCAACACTAAGACAGATAAGATGCAGAGAAAATTTAGTGAAGATTGGACACATGGTTTTGGAGATGTACAAGCAGACACAGACACACACACACACTGACTGCAATACTTCATAACCCCCCACAATCGATGTCAGAATTACATGCTATGCTATGCTTAAAAGCCTCAGTATGTTGTACTGAGTTTGAAAATAAACCTCCAGGGTGCAGCATATACACTGCAACGGTATAATTTACAAGCAATGCTCATGCTGTGACATGAAGACAGATGTTTGGTGCCATAAATAATGTGGACAGCAGTGCTGCTGACTACAGTTTGCAATAAATAATCTAAAAAACTGGAATAGCCGAGCTCCAGAATTTAAGATACAGTTATGTGAAAACCCTTACTGTAGTGGCCCCACAGTCTGTCTAATATAATGCAGACCCAAATAAGTGTAGCATAACTAACCAACTCTGCTCATGTGCTTTGACTGAAGTCACCTGAGAATGAACAAAATTCCAATTTTGCCATTTTGTGGCATTCAAGGTCACGTGAAGGCCACATTCCAACACATTTAACAAGCTGTACAAAATGATATCTTCTACAGATTTGGCTCTGCCCATGGAAGCAGAATCAAGAGAGAGCAGAGACTCAGTTTTGAGCACCATTCTCAAAATCTCAGGGTTCCCACAGCTTAGACAAAATAAAATTCCCTGACTTTTCCAGATAACTTTAAAGTATTTCCAGGCATCTCACAGAGCTATCAACGACAGTAACTGAAAATGGTGATTACATGAAAACAGTCTGTTAGCATATTTTACTATGACATCTTCACTATGACATCTTTTTCAGGCCTAAGTTTAAGCTAATCCAATGTACATATTACATGCAAAAATCATCAGCAAGTCGCGATAAATATGACGTCATAAAAAATTTCCATGACCACATCTCAAATTCCCTGACTTTTCCCTCACTTTTCCAGGTTTGCAAAATTCCCTGACAATTACCAGATTTGTGGGAACCCTGAATCTTTTTATGGCAAACCTGTTGCCCAATTTCACGAAAATCCACCCGCAACTCTTCAATGAATACATAAAATAACAGATGGAATGACAGAATAAAAAAGTGAAGCATTCCATAGCACTTTGTTCCACAGAGGTAATAAATATATGGTTCAATGTATTTTGACTATCAATATATCACAGCCGCGACAGGTGTCTTGGAAGGCTATCAATGTCGTGAACACAAATATGCTGTTCAAGCAAAGCAAACTATTAAAATAGATGATAAAACACACCATGCAAAGCACAAAGTATTTGCATGGCACACACACAACAGAGACAAACATGCTTCAAAAATAGATGAAATCTAACTACTCAAATGTGCCTTAGCACAATAACATAAGAACAGCACTGCCAATAAGCACAACTACTGAACTGTGTCTTCTTATTTAGATGCTGCGTCTAAATTGAAGTGACAAAGAACACAAATCGTTGTACGAATGCTATCCATTTGATTAGAATCAAATACAGGCATCCTCAGAAATCGTTGTATCAATGGCGTCTCGAGGTCTAGACTAAAAATCTTACTAATCATGTTAACGACTAACCACAAATACTGCAACTCCAACAGAAATCATACAACAACTTCTGAGATACAATATCTTACAACCACCTGCACATCAGTGGTAAAACAGCATACAAGACTGAACTGCGCCGTGCTTATGGTCTGTAGCACAGAAAAGACAGCAAATATGATCTGCTGTTGACGAACTGACGACGCGGTAACTAGACAGCAGTTCGGCAGCGGCTAACATGCACAACCGTTGTGTTTCTTGGCATCGTCCTCATCTCCATCAGCCACATCATACTTCATCCACTTTATCGTGTTGCCGTTGACAACAGAGATGTACTTGTTGGTGACGTCAATGATCTCGTCGACGTGTAACATGACGCGGTTTAGCAGGCTCGTCACGGCAGCCTCGACATTCTCACCTGTTGCGGCACTTGTCTCCAAGTATGGCAAACTGGAAACATGCAATCAACAGTTGCTGCCATCAATTATCAGCACCAGGGTACCCTAATACATCAAGTACCAGAACAAATACAGGTGGTATCGTCCCGACGGCATCGAAATGATATGCCCCTGCCAATGGCCATATTGGTTATTTCTGGTAACTACATAATACAGACAACCATGGCAAATGAAACACAACCTACAACTCACAATTCACGTTTAGCAGTTACCACAGCTGTATCTCGCTTGGTTTTTGAGCCAATTACAATATATGTTTTCTTGTCTTCAGTACTCTAACCCCATTAGCTGGGCAATAGGAAGAGCATCCAGTCTCTAAATATTACATGATGTTTAGGTGGCACAGAGGTCGTGACAGGGAAGGTGTAGGTATTCACAACATTCCATATCTCCTGTCGTCACTCGCCTTTTAAATTGCGGTTTGTCAATTTTTCAACAAGAAGCATTTTAAAAATGTTGGGCCCATTCACCACTGCGAGCCGTCTCACGCCCATTCACCAGGTGTCGCTAGCGGTACTGTCGCGCGCCGCCTGCGCATCGATGTCCACGACAACAAAGACAACGCGTGACAGACGGGACTGCTATGACCCCATGGAATGGCCCAATAAACAAATATTGTATGTGTTACCAGTGCATTCACGTCTGTACAAAACAGAAAATGATGGACAAACAAAAAAAATTGTCAAGTAACAGTAAGAAACTACAACAGTAGGGAGGGACATGATATGTTTTTTAAAAAAACTATAAAACCTAGAATTTTCAATTTTTCTCTTAATGTGAAGTACCAGCACTCAGATGTAACCGAGTGGTTTTGTCAGGACAAAGTGGTTGTACCTAAATTGATATCACTGCAGTGCAGCAGTGCAGTCGAACAAATACAACTTACAAGTTACAACAACGGGATATGATCACAGATATGAGAACATGACAGAATGGGACATGTAAACACACCCGTAGCTGTCGGCCAATTCGGCAGCACGATGACTATCGACAACTCGAGCTTCAGTAAGATCAGACTTGTTACCACAGAGGACAATGTCCGGAGATTCAGAGTACGAGTATGTCTGCAGCTGACTTAACCAGCTCTGTATGTTGATGAATGACTGCTCATTGCACAGGTCAAACATCAGCAGAAATCCCATCGCGTCACGGAAAAACGCATTTGTCAAACTACGAAACCTACACATATAAAGTAGCTGGACTATTCAGTCGAATGTCTGTATGAGATAAATGAAACAGCTGTGCTACAATAAAGCTCATCTGAAGAAAAACAGTTTACAATTCAACCAAACAATGACACATTCCACAACAGATAATAATGGGTGGCTTTATAAAGTGTCTGGCCTGGTGACGTAATGGTTAAAGAACTAACTTGAGACTTGAGATGTCACGAGTTTAACTCCTGGTGATTCCACTGCTAAGCAAGCAGTATAATTTGGTACTAGTCGCAAAGCAGCAATGGGTGACATCACTTCCATTAAGTTTGGTCTCAGTCCGAAGTTTGGTCTCAGCAAAAGACTAATCCAAAAAGTGAAGTCACCCAATGTCCTGTGGGTGAGAGGTAGGCGTAGGTCTGGCATCGCACTTGCCATGCATCACAGACTTAACTAATTTATCCACCTACGGGCTGAAGACCTAAATATAGGAGATGAGGACCCCGCCAACACTCCTCAAGAGGGCATGGGACTTTTTCACCTTTTTTACTTGGTAAATGCACATGCACACTTCTGCCACAGTGTCGTTACCAGTGAGTAGCAGATGCATTAAGTATAACTTTCAAAATGGAATCAAATCATCTCCAGACCATACTCCACACAACCTCCAAATGTTGTACCGGGTCGTGAAAATTGATCAACAACTGTTTGTTAATGTCAACCTTTACCTTGTAAGACTGGAAAATAAGTATAAGCTTTTTGTGCTTAAGTAATACTAATAAATGACAATGGTGTACGTAGATGGTAGCAGCTGGTTGTCATGGTCTGAGGATTGGCCCTGATTTTCTAATCATCATATTAACACATGACATAAACCCTCACAAAAACATAATACTGGCCATCTGTATCTATAGTATTAATGTTAACGTTTTTTTCAATCCATCAACTGCATAGATGTCAATAACTGCAGTGCAGGCATACACTTTGTTCTATTTAGCTCAAACAGCCAGTTAACTACAGTATCCATGATTACTGATACTACAGCAGAACAAATTCATACAACATAACAATTCCATATATGCACAGTAAAACCCAATAAAAAACCAGCAGTTACCTTTCTTGCCCAGCAGTATCCCACAGCTGAAGGTAAATACGATATAATTTGCCTTCTGGATCATTTTTTGTTATCTTCTTGTATGTCTAAAAATAATATTTACCTCGTGCATCACAATAAAATCACAGCTCATGAATGCGTAAGCTCCCAACCATAGACCTGTGAGAAATAGTACAGATTAGCAACTTCACCTGTAGGAGGTACAAAGCAGTGTGTCAAAGAAAGTAAAAATAATTGACTAAAAACACAATTTCTCATGTGACTGAATTTTCACATAAAATATTTCTAGCACATATTTTTTACTAAATGAACAACTTCCGTTATGTGTGCTAATGAATAAGGACAAACTCACTGTGTGACTGTCATCAGTCATCATTCATGGAAAGTCTCACTAATGCAAATCTATCAAATATTGTCTATACGTGTATGCAAACTAATGTTCGATTACTGTTGGATATACTCAAGTGTGGCTGACCAATGCTGATCCACACATTATTGCTGATAAAAGCCAGCCCTTATACAGACCAATATCTGAACACTACCAAATTTTCAGCCAGATTCTGTAAAATGGGAATTACAGAGACTGCAGAGCTCACATAGGAATGAACAATGTCAAATTGCCAATGTAATTCTCTCAGTGCTGCTAGTGTTGAGTTAATATATTACAGGTCAAACCACTGTTGCCTTTAAGCAATATATTTCATAGGCATTAAGGACAAATACAGTACAGAATGAAAGACAGAATAATACCACATGCTTCTCTCGAAAATCAATGCCAATAGTGGATATAAACTTCCGGTTAAATGTCCCATCAGTGTATTGCTGCAAAAAGCTAGATTTTCCAACACCAGAATCACCTGGTAACACATACAATAACTGTGACACAAAAAATATCACCATACTGCAATCTGCAGGGGATTCTACTAAATTTATAGGCAAAACACAACTAGAATCAGCTCTAGGCTGGATTGCACAGCCCGCCACCACCGAGTGGGGGGACAAAAAGCCCCAAACAGACACCCGAGCCCATCCAAAAAAGTGTCTGTCCGGCCCATTACACAGACGGCTGGACGGGTGTGGTGACACAAATTGGTCCACATGGTGGCCAGCAGCCCAGGCAGTGTTTAAAAGTGAGTCAAACGAAGTCCGTTAAATGGGCCAAAAGCCCCGGACAAACATCCGGACGGACAGACAAACAAACAGACATTCATGATTTCACTCAAAATGCACCATAAAGAGGTCCAAAGGCCCAGTGGACAAAGTTCACCAAATTCTAGGAACAAATTTCCATTTGCCAGACCCCTAACTGTGCAAAATTTTGTAACAATCCGACAACAAGTGTCCGAGATATCCACAATCAAAAATTTGTTCCCCAAAAAAGTGGGCCAAAGTTCACCAAAATTCTTTAGGGGCTGCTATTCACCAAAACCCCTAACCATGCAAAATTTTGTGGCAATCGATAAAAAAATGTCTGAGATAACCGCGATCAAAAATTTGTGCTCCCCAAAAAGTGTCTGTCCTCATATGGACTGCTGGACAGGGGTGGTGACAAAAATTGGTCCATATGGTGGCCAGCATGCCTAAGCAGTGTTTGAAAGTGATTGTGAGTCAAACGAAGTCCGTTAAATTGGCCAAAAGCCCCAGACAGACATACGGATGGACAGACAAACAAACAGACAGACATTCATGATTTGACTCAAAATGCACCCTAAAGAGGTCCATAGGCCCAGTGGACATGAAATCAATGATTTTTAGAGACTGGACAGACAGACAGACAGACACACCAAAAACAATACAGCATCCACTTCTGTGGGCTGTAAAAAGTATGTCCAGATGCTGATACTCTAATTTTGCTTAATTTACCACTGACCAATGGGGTTGTTGTGGTTCCACAATTATCGTAGTCGGTAGATTTTGGTCAGTTTTTATAAAAAAAGTTGCACTCATGGTTTTAGTTTCATTTTTTAAATTAATATTTGATGAATACATATATCTGTTGTTAAAAGAGATGTGTGGGTATAGACTACTGGACTGGTGACAAGGGTAGTCCTGTGACAAACCGGTGCTGCAATGAGTACAAGAAGCTCTTCTATTGCAAAGGAACCATGCAACGTGCTTGTCAGTAGAAATCTAGCAACTACAAAGCATCCCATTTGAAAAAGACTGCAATCGACAAATGATCTTGAACTATACACACCCGAGGTCATCGCAACTGCTGCTTTTAGACAGACCATATATCACCTCTTGTTAGTGGCCTGTTGTTACAATGTCTCTAACTAGCACCGTTTTTGAGATACTATCACTTATGAAGGGACTTGTGACTGTGACCTTGAGGAATCCTTCATTTTTGACAAAAAATCTTAAATTGCAAGCCATGTGCTCTTTCTAATTTATATGTAGATATGTCCTAGTTGAATCATACTTTACTTATGACTTATAGGTATTACAAAGGTTTCAAACAGCAAAAGTGACCTTCAAACTCACTCAAGGTCACTGGCAGTCATGCCATTCGATAGGACATATATGATGTCTTCTATTATGACTATGTCTC
>Ga0209366_1000241_pt1 | contig 12721 bp, 9 predicted proteins | sample WorMetmaBAHAMAS2_FD_187391 | JGI IMG/M metagenome (GOLD analysis project Ga0209366, IMG submission 187391) | Marine gutless worms symbiont microbial communities from Max Planck institute for Marine Microbiology, Germany - Inanidrilus... | ecosystem: Host-associated > Annelida > Digestive system >...
TCAGACCGGGGCGGTCTACACCCGCCGATCTGGTTCAGTCCAGATTCAGCCAGATCGGCCCCCGATCAGTGTCAGAGCTAGAATCGGTTCTAACTCTAATATCCATGCCATGCCACATCTGTCCGAACTTTTTGCATTGTGCTAAATGTCTTAAATAAAGTGCAAATTTATGCTTCAAGTGACTTGGTGTCAGCTGTAATCTGTTATATTGTACCCTTAATGAGTGGCATTATTACATGAAATAACCTGCTGCCAGTGTAGTGGAGTTAATGAGTCGTCACCATACAGACGCCATCTGACTTCGAGACATATGAAGCACAAATTCTTACTTCATTTCAAACATTTTGTTCAACTTATTTAGTGGAATATTTAACTGTCATCGATCTCTCAGATTCTGTGATTGTGACAGCCAATTAATGTCCTCTTTTCCAGGACAATTCAAGTAAAGCTGGCATTAGACAGATAAACTACCCTTGATTTTACAGAGGCAGAAGAGTTCTGCACAGTTTGTTCAGTAATTTGGTATTTTTCATTCTAAAATATCAATAAGGCAACAGTACTTACCATTGTTTACAGCAACTGCAGACAATGGCGAGAGTTCCTTAAGCATTGTTTCTATGGCACCGATCCTTGGCAATGTGACATTTTCCAGCACTGGGTAACCATGCTTCCTTGCATATCTGTCAACCGACACCAAAACATACAATCTGCTAGTTTTTTGCAACAGTTTTCAAAAAATAGGTTCGTCCATTAACTAACACTAGTACAGATTTGTTAATTAATTAAGGCACATCAGTAGAAGTCACATTTTCTTCATGGTCACAGAGTTTAAATTCTAATATCAAGCAGTACTCCTCCAGTATGTCAGTTATATTCTGCTGAATCAAACAAAGTCCATTTGTCTGTGAATCACAGTATAAAGACCCAAAAGCTAATTGAACAATTAACTGAAAGTAGCAGCTTCTATCTTTCTTATAACTATCATCACAAAATGGTCCGACTAACTCTTGACTGGACTGCAGACGTTTGTAGCGGAAGCCACCTTCAGGAAACAGCAGCAACCACTTGCGATTCAACGGAGAGTATACAGTGTGTAGATGTGATGTAAATTCTTCCAACTGCAAATGTCGCGTCTCTCGACCCTAATATACATGTACGATGACGAGAATAAATCATCTGCAGCATCATAATCATTTACTTACTTGCTTCTTTATATGCAGTGCTGGTTTTACAATTTAGCTGTCTCTAATAGTGCATCAGTACGGTATTATCACATTTTACATTACTTTAGGCAGACAGCATTCATTAAAAACTAAAAATGTGATCATAATTTTCCTTATGAACTCATTGAAAACAACCAGCGGTGAAAACTTTGTAACCATAACAACACTATCAAAAAGCACTAGATTTAACTAGTACCGAAACTTAACAGTTTTCAGTTGCAAATACCTGACGAATAAAAAAGTCTCCATGCATCAGTCCGACCCAGCCAAAAGGGAAAAAGCGGAACATGACATCCATGACGTAGTCGACATGATGCGCCAAAGTCCCTTTGTTGGCATGTGACACAAGACTCATCAACACTGGTACGTCGGCTGTCGATTGGTGATTAATCATCACAAGTGACTCGTCTTTAGTGCATCCAGTTATGTCATCACCAACCTCAACCACTGTAGCATACGAAACCAATCTTACTTAAGTCCTGCAGTGTGAGTTGATATATAACTTCACTGACAAAATCAGTCACTTTGCGTCAGCGGTTAGCAGACTGATGTCAACATTACTATGTGGTGGGAGCTGGGTGAATACCAATAGAGAACGACGTGATATGATTAAGATATATTTATACAGCACTCAAAAGCTAACAGAAGTCAGTTTAGTCTACTGCCATAAAGCACACGAGTTTTCAAAGTCTACCACTACTACTATACGCAGTTACGTACAACACTGTCTCTCCGTGGTTTGAATTTGCCAAAATAAAATGCACAAAGATAATTTTGCATGGGAAATCGTCAAACTTTAACACAGACAATTTAAAGGGTTTTACAGCTTCTTCAGCTTATACTTTTATCGTTAATGGAGTAGCAACTTACCGAGGAAAAAATTGTACCAAAAAAACGCGACTATCAGTTTAATAATTACAACTTAATTGCCAAATTCTAGTTTTTCTTCAATCTGAAAATCTTCTACTCACAACACAAGTTATCTAATGTCCCCAAACACCTCCAAAGGAAACGTTTAAAAATTAACTGTAATCAACATTCTTACCATTACAAACCAGATGTCCTTCCTGACACCTACACTTACAGTGTAAACTTGACTTTTAACAATTAATTTATTACCACTGATATGTTGTGCTTAGAGTACTTCGAAGCTGGTGGTCGGGTATCAAGACGGTCATTCTACATGCATACCATAGAAATCTCAAGTTTTGCTTGGTGAGCTTAGATAAAGCCTAAGTTCCTAGAGTATCTCCATTAAACTAGCCACTGCCAGTTAAACAAAAGCTGAAAAAGTGATCAACTACCTGTGTATCCAGCAGTCCACAACCAGTATGCAACATTTTCCTGTTGCCACTTGTACATCGTACCCTCAATGGCATAGTAAAACTCCGGTTTGATCCAGCGTAGAGGACGCAATATATTGGTCCACCACAAGTACGATCCAATCGCATAGAAAATGTTTAACACACACAGAATCACTCGTAAGACACCTCTCACTCTGACGCGAATTGACGACCAATCCATTACAAATCTGCAGTACAAATGCAACAAAATTTACATTAATTGTAAATACTGTAAAAAAATAACACTGCATGTAAACAACAATCACATAATTCAATGAAAAAAACAGACTGACTGCAGCCTCCAAATGGTATGTTGCCAGCAGTGTTGTCTAAACATAGACCGACCGGTATCATTTGGAAAAAAACACACAGCAGGAGCCTTTTAAACCAACAGCAAAAAATACACAGCAAATTTCACAGTAATTAAAACCAAAACTCAGCCTCAACTAGTCCATTTCTGGCCAGATTTAAAATAAATAATGTCATGCTTAAGGACTAAGCGACTCAGCCACTCCCAAAATGTTTAAAATGAATAAATATAAAGTGGCGATAAACGGATAGTATGACAGATATTACTGTTTCATTGAAACTACCTAGTTTTAGTAATCTTGCATAATGCTAGGGTAAGATTTTGTGACCAAAGTTCATTGTCAAGTAATGGAATTGTGGTTCGCTTTAATGCTCTAGGTGTATTTTAACTTAGTTTGTACTTGTGTACGTTTTTTGTGCATGTGTTCTCTCTTAAGTAGCTCAGTAGTTTCTTCTGGTTCCTTGACGACTAAATCAATATATGAATGAAATGACATCTCAATGGCCACACTAAGTGCCAATAAACACTAAAGTGGCAGTAAGCCTAATAGCCTATTGTGTCATTAAAGTTAGTAGGGTTAGGGTTAAGGTTAGTGTTAGGTTTTAGCATGCGTACCTGGCCACGGCTGCCTAGATAGGTGTGGCAATGCAGGCAAACGAATTACTTGGACAGTCTCCCAACTACTCTACTAATGGCAGCCGGCTAGATACAGTATATTCAGCTGACGGCTATAATCACTGGCCACTCAGTCACTGGTGACTGTGAGTGGCCAGTGAATATAACCAGCTCTGAACATAACTAGATAGACAGCGTGCTGATTGGTCAGTGTATGCGCCGATCTGGCACTAGTAATTTTGCTGTGCTTAGGGCAAGATCACTGATCTGGCGTTAGCACTAAGCCAATCTAATTTATGCCGTGATGGCGACGGGGTCAGGACAATGCCATGACGGCGTGTCAATGCCGTGACAGACAAAGACGGTCAGCGTAACGACGTGCTATAGTAAAAACACCATATAGCCCGAGCAATATAGCTTTACTGTTTCCAAAACATGACCAACACTGAGCCCAGTGCACTTAAGTCGCGCTTATATATCCTAGCCGCAGTATGGCAATCATGGTCAGACGCGAGTAAATGCAGGTGAACAGTTAACGTGGTTACATGGACGCTAATTACTCTGCCCGCCTAAACACGGCGTCTGCGGCCGTCACGGCGTTGACACAGCGTCACGGCGTAAATTAGATAGACCGACTGCAGGTGGCCTCTCTAGCCGCCGACATTCAGCCATCTCGCGATCTAACGACTAACGAATAAAACATTCGACTGTTTGTTTCTAACAAACGAAAATCTGAAAAACTAGCCGACCACTTCACGATAGCCAATTGCGCACATGGCCCAGCCACGACCTTCTAGCATTATCAAAAAGTCTGATTAAAAACAAATACGAATAAAAATACAACTTACAGAAAGTTAAAAATGACGTACTCTCGCTGTAAAAGCAATATCCAATTAGCTAAACGCAATATACCACAAAAAAACCTTTTATTTTCACTAAATAAATTATCAAAAACAAAACAAAAAGACAAGCTTGTTTTGTTACGTCAAGTAAAAAATAAATAAGTAAAAATAGGACTTATAGTACGATCTAGGAGCGGCTTCGCAGCCTATATATTCTGTGCTAGGAGTACGACGCTCATGTCGGTTAACGCGGGTTGCAAGTTCAAACTTGCACCATCCATATTCCAAATTCAAATTCACAGTCCATACTTAAGTAGTCCATAAATATCCATGCACTATTGTGGATAATTACTACCTAATTAAAGTATGGATGGTATAAGATGCCAACTCTGGATTTGAGCATCTGGCATTCCCTCTCTTTTCTCCTTTTTAGCGCGAGATAAATAAATAAGTAAAAATAGGACTTATAGTACGATCTCAGCAGATCTCGCGCTTATCCTACGATGTCAGTGTCCGTCTGTCTGTGACGTTAGTGCATTGGCGCATTATAGCTAATTTAGGTTTCAAATTCCGATCCAAATTTACCGCACATTGTGGTTGTGGGGAGGGATAATCTAAACAACATCTTGCACTATACTAGCCACTGCTATGCCCTCATTTTTATTTAACCTGCATGCTGGTAAACTGGGGCAGGTTACTAATTTTAGTATTACTGTAGTACGCGGCACTAAGCACTGCATCAATCAGTACATGGTTTTCTTCCGCTACTGTTCACCAGTTAAGACCGAAAGTCAAAGCCATAGGTTAAGGGCTACGGTTGACTGATCATGGAAATATTGACTCAAGGCCATACATTTTTCCTGTCACTCAACTCAATAGAAATTTATGCAAGTGTTAAACAATATCCATGACCACGATGGCACCGTAAAACACTTCAATGTCCGCATCATTTTTTTACGATTACACAAATAAGAACTATAATATACTACATACTTTCAAACGTAGATCTATCAACACAGATCTATTACATCATTAAATGCACGCTATCACGGAGAGAAGTGCCCCATGCGGTATCATATGGACAGTGGCACAGCTGAATCCAGAGGCAGAGTACAGCACGTGTGGACGTGGTAAAACGGTCAGTCTGACCCCAATCCTTGACTAGTTTTCGTTTTTCTAGTTTCAACTTGGTGAACCTGTAATATAGCCAAACTATCTTTATGATCTATTCCCAAAGCAGAAATGCATACAGACTACAGAAAGAAATGCCATACAAGAAGCATGATTAAAAGCTCAGCAATTTGCTCAAGTCAACAATGACCCCTCTGATTCAGGGACTCCACACACTGCACACAAAGATGCTATTATTTAGATATATCTATTATCTTATACTTTGGTGTACATGCTCAGTTTCAATCACTAGGGATGTACAGGGATGACTTTAATTTTGAAAAAAATTAAAACGTTTTACAGGTTGCAAACCAAGCGATATTGGAAAATAGTGATAATAAACAAGGTCGTTTAGTCTTTTTTAAGTGTTCAGTGAACAACCAACCCAAAATTATCATAAGTACCTAACATCTATCACTCAGCAAAATGCAGTAATCAAAACTCAACAAGCTCAGCAGATGCTTCGATGGCATGACATGCAAACTGTTGGATGCTGCCAAAGTGCAAAACTCACATCGTTCTATGCCCCACTGGTCCAGGGTCTTTCTCGGTATAATTTGAAATCACAGGATATTATGATCTCGGCCAACTTTAGCACGCAGGTAGACAAGATACCGAACTATCCTGCCATGTGCCAATTTCAACTTTTTGTTACACTATGTGATCACAATCCACGGACGATAGAGACAGATGGACGAAACAGATGTTACGCTCACAGCATAAGCGTGACATGCGAATACCAAATAAAATATCAATTCTTTTCACATGCATGTTATTTATGTTCAGACAACTATAGAAAAACTTTGAATAAAGGTGCCAGATGGCATTTTTTGCAGCACTGAATTTAATATTCAATTAAACAAAATTTTTGTAGAAACTGTTTAAACAATGGTTATCAACATAAAATCTAACAAAGGGTCCAGAAGTCTGGCCATTAAAGTAATCTTTCAAATGCACTATTAAGCCCACAACCGCCTCTTGTGCACAACTAGACTATATAATTAAGAAACAGTTAAATGTTTGGGATTTCTCAGTAGGCACTAAGACCCTAAGTAATACGCTGGTATGTTGCGGACATGCCGGTCTCCCCCTCAAGAGTTGAAACTTATGCTGTCTTGTATACATGTACTGTCCATTTTGTTCATTTGTCCCTATTTCCTACACAATGTTCTCAGCATCTGTGCTTCCACTGTGGCCATGCAGTGTCTAAAGAAACACACTCCAGTTGAATGCTTGGCAAAACGACTGTGTTCACCGACATGCAACCTTTACGCACCGTTTTCTGCTCAAGATCTGCACAAACGTGACAGTCCAGGATTGATAGTCCACATATTTTAAGTTCAGCTTTAAATCCATGTTCACCATGCAAATATTAATTAAATTAAAACAAAACATTAATTCACTTACATTATTTGCACTCTGCTTATTGCAGACAACAGTACATAACATCTAACTAATTGCTAACAACTATTTTATCATCATCATCATCATCTGCAATTCTTCAACAGAAAAACTTAATAACAGGGTGTCTACAAATCCAGCCTAACAAATTTCCAGGAGATTTCCAGTAGACATTTAACACATTTCCAGTGGATTTTTTTACACTGAACAAGCCTCCGTAGTATTACAATTACACGTACATGGCAAGCCACATTATATCAATGCATATACAGATATCAATTTTGAAATGTTTTTATATGAGCATGTGATGATAAGCTCCAGCCAACGCTCATCACTGTGCCATCCATCCTACTCTACTCACAACAATGATGAACAACATTCAGCAATACATAGGCCTACAGAGAAATCAAAGCTGTGCTAAATACACTGTAAAAGAGTTCGTATGTCAGTTATGTTATAACATAGCAGACAAAATGTGGTACAATGGTTGGCATACTATCATAGGTTTAGCTGACAATTACTGGGCAGGGTTGCTAACCCCTGAGATCATAGTGATCCTGTTTACCCAAGCACTTCCCACGTGTTCAGTTTTAGCTGACAATTACTGGGCGCCTGAGTGTACAAAAATTACACTGGTAGTATAAATTTTTCCAGGAGAATCAACAAAATTCCAGGAGATTTCCAGTATTTCCAGCAGTTGTAGACACCCTGTATCAACAACATCTGATGAATATCATTATAATTATCATCATCACCTGTCACCATTACTGACAAACCGAGACAGTTTATTACTCTAAACAATGACAAAATTTTCCCAACAAGTGCGGGGATTGATAAGTACACTGTGATTGAGTGTCACTATTCACATTATTATCGACCGCGTAGCAGGGGCGATAATACGTTTGGTAACGTCCGTGTATCCGTCCGTTTGTCTGTGGGCGCTCTCCTGTCTGAACTGTTTGACCTTGATTTTTGGCATGAGGGTTGAGCTTGATCTTGGCTAGCCTGGGATTGTAGGTCAAGGTTGTAGGTCAAAGGTCAAGATCAAACAGTGAAAATTGTTTACGCTCTCTCATTTGAACCAGTGCTGCGGAGCCAGTCGATATTAGGACTCGGCTTGCCGAGTTCAGCCAATTATAATTGCGAATGAGCATTGGAATTGTCTGTTTGTCAGTAATCAGGGGGCGTTCAACGTGTCGCTCGTAAGCAGTCGATCAGCTTTAATTGTTAGAATCTGTGGGTCAGCAGAAGAACAAATCCGGAGCCAAGTGAGAGAATTCAAGAAATGCTGTGGATGTACAACGAGTTTAATTTTCACCTGCACGATGGAGACTGGTAAAATCACCGTACTTCCGGCCATGCTGGCCGATCATAGTGCCATATTGTCGAACGAGCAATGTCACGTGGCGTTTAACTGCATATGAATCACAGAGCTCTCGGAGAAAACGAATGACGACAGAACTACTTGAGCTGGACATGCCTCCGCGCTATACAACATTAAAAAAAATATTTAATTAGTAGCATTGTTATTATAATATCATCATTATTAGAACCTTTAAAGTGCAGTTCTATGGCGCATCGACAATTAACCTGAAATCCACAATGTGTTTTGTACAGTTGCATGATTTACACCACGACATGGATGCAAATATCTTCCAAGACAGATATTTCACTAAAATAAAATCAAAACAGCAAAAAAATTAAACTGATTTGGCAGTTATACACTGGACAAATATAGAAACATATCGGGATGGATAAACACTAACTCAAAATAGGGATGCATCTTGGACTAAAGGGGTGCATTTTGGAGCAACTCACAATGAGTACTTGTTGGTCTTTATCATTGTACAAAATTTGGTTGGAATCGCTAGAGTAATTTTGAAAGTCAATATTTTGCATTCCTAGCTTGAAAACGCCTATTCATGACCCAAAAATGGGGATTTCGGGCATCTGACCCTTTAAATAACCCTCACAATACATATCCTAGCATGTAAATATGTACCTTGATGTACAGATCATCAAACTCAGGTGGTTACTGAGATATGGCAATTTTTCTTACTTTTCAAGATGGTGGCCATCCGCCATCTTGGATTTGTGGGGTATATTTTGGGACGACCTGCAAAGAGTATTTGGTGGTCTTCATCACTGCAAAATTTGGTTGAAATCACTAGAGTAGTTTTGATAACATAAAAGTATGACAATTTTGTGTGTATGGCTTGAAAGCACCTATTCGTGCCCCTTTGTGTGGGTAAAAATGATGGAAAACTGAAACCTTCTACATTTTTATCCCTCTAGAAATGGAACAACCCGGACTTGATGTCGTCGAAAAAATGCATCAAAATTAGTTCTGCGGCGTAGTCTCCAGATGTGAGCAAAATTTGGGGTCACAAACACAAAAGCTATAAACCTTGTGAGAGTAATATTTCTGCCATGTGCCGGGATGTCCCAAATGGGGTGACTGCTTTGAATTTTGGCATGTGGGGTGATATCACTGACATAATCACCCACTCCAATGTTTGTCTCAATCGGTTCAGAGGCTGTGGAGATCTGACACCCACAAATCTGTCTATCTGCACAGGGTTGGCTAGTGGCTGTTACAACTGTGTAAGCACTACCGTGCGACACCGTGATCTAATGCTGTCACTGTGATTGAGAACCATATGCATTCTGTTACTGGCCACCATACTGCATTTAAATGTTCAGCAAAAATTTTATGTGCATATTTACTAAATTATATGATAGGCACATATCTTTCAAATCTACTCGACCAGTTTATATGGCAGCTTCTCATGGCAGAAACATACGAAGCAACCACTATTTCTAGTCCTCCGTGTGTTCACAAAATGCAATGTCACATGTTATCTGAGTAGTCTGCCGATGCTTACTTCAAACATATCACTACTGTCTTTACAATAAAACAGTTTTTGGCGATTTCCTACAGACCAGCTCGTATGCGATGTGTCCAAGCGGCCGCACGAGATCTTCCAGTTCCGACCATTGAATCTCAGTCAGAGTCAACAGCTGAGCCACCTGACTGCCGCTGCAGCTGACGAAAGCCGTGCCTGTACCATCGTCAATGCTGAAACTACACGACACATCGCATACACCTCATCAATTGGCAGCAACGTTTTACCGGAAAATATTACAGGGTCTCGTCTAAAGAACAAAAGTGTATATTTACATCAAGTTTCTTAGTCGCACACCCACTCTGAATACTATTTGCATATTTAGACTGGTTAAGATTAGAGTTATGGATGGAAATCATGGACAGAAACATGGCTGCAAATTCAAACTGATAAGTTTTTGGTAGTATCCATACAAACAAATCAACATAAGCAAAAAAAAATTATCAGCGATAGCGGATAATCAACTAGAGTGTTCAAAATGTAAATATTTAGGGCACAGGCCCTTTACAGTGATGGGAAAAACATCTAAAAGCAATAGGATATCACAGAAGTATCAGTGTTAAGATAAATGAGAAGAATAGAGCATCGCAGGATTAATCGGTGTTGATGCAATCAACGTACATACATGCAGAATATGCACTAACCTTGCATGAGCAATAAAACTCATTCCGCCGTCAGTCTGCAGTAAGACCTTGCACACCGTACATACGTGGCCTTCGACACGGAACACTTCGTGTGATGGTGACTTTAACAGATCGGCCAAGTACAACCTTGCAACCGATGCTGAACTGGAAGAACCAAAGCTAAACAGACAAATAACAAATACTGTTATCGCTGCCACTTTAAATGCGGTACCATTCTTGTTGTGTTTGTATGTTTATTAGCAGTTTAATTCAAAAAGTTACAGTTATATTTTCATGATATTTGGGAAACAGGCAGATTACGGACTACAGAAGAGTATCGGTATCGTCGTACGTCGCATGAATGAGGTTACTCTATGTTGAGCCCAGATAGTACTGGGATGGCTGACCGTCTATGGGCGGGTATACCACATCGGTATGAAACCAAGCCAACTAGATCAACTCAGCCTTGCATCCATCCCGGGTTGCTAAATTGAGTACCAGCCTTAACTGGCTGGGGTAAAGGCAGGAATGACACCCCTGCTGGGTGCCAGGTAACACTGTGTGACCCCATATGGCATGTAAGTTCCCGTAGCAGAGAAGCTAATTGTTGCAAACTGCTGTACCCCGTTTACTTGACTTTACTTACATAATAAAACACTACACAACATATCCTGGACATCGTATCCATAGATAGGCAAGTATCTGACTGATGTTTACAGTGCTTGAAAGTTCGGAAAACCAGTTTGCAACACAGGGCAGGAACGTTGAGAAAATACAAACGTGGATGAGGATGCACTCTACTGTGTGCCATCTAGTTACGACTGCAATCGCATGGTAAATAAGTGGTCGTCAAGTTTGTCAATGTCAGGTAATAGTCCTAAATGAACCACATAGACGTACATCCTAAGAAAGCAACAGTTGCAAGTCACAAGACAGTAACAGATTCCACTCGACCAAATGGCCGGAACTTGCCCACTCTCTGTACAATTCTATCTCTGACTGTAAGTGAGTGAGTAGTTTGTTTACAGAGCATAAGCACATTATAGGCTATTCAGTACCAGAAGGTTGAAGATAAAATCATGTAAATGCTAACAACTATACAAGAAATGTAAGATCAAAGCTATCAAGCTAATATAAAACTGAGATAACAAACAATACAGTGGACTTTAAAAATGAGTTCCTGTAATAAAACCGATAATACTGTGATTGTCGACACTGTCAAAGAGCTTATTGACACAGCTCACCATAAGTAGTGACTGTGCCTCATTGTGGGTGTTTTCCACAGCCAGGTGCAATGACTTTTACATAATTCTTGTTAGTACATTGGACCTGTATTTTGAAAGCTGCCAGTTCAACTCGTATTCTCTCAGTATTAGGTGTCTTTTTACAATCTTTAAATAAATAGTAAATGGATGGCATTAAAAACTATTTAAATAGTAAAAGAGTAGCTGATTATTTAAATACTATTTAAATACAAGAAGCACTTGAAAAATGTAGGGCCCATTCGCCACAATGAGCCGCCTCACGCCCATTCACCAGATGTCGCTAGTGGTACTGTCGAGCGCCGCCTGCGCATCGATGTCCACGACGACAACGACAACACGTGACAGAGGGGACCGCTGTGGCCCCATGGAATGGGCCCAATTACATATTTTTGCACAGCAGAAAGTTGTAACCCGACATCAAACTTAACTGACAGTGACATGCCATAAATGCAGCAAAATGCACGGTCCTGTAACAAAGCTGCTCAGAGTATTGGTAACAACAACAGTGTATTAGTGACACAGTTAACACTGAATGTTAATACTATTGATGTCATGCAAGTTATGGTGTTTGTGTACAGGCTGACTATTTACTATTTTAGAAATGGTAAATAGCCTTGTACTATTTAAGTAGTATTTAAATAGTCCCCTACAGTCGACTATTTAAGCAGTTATTTTAAACAGCTGAATAGTATTTAAATAGCATTTAACTACTACTTACTAGTTAAATAGTATCAAACACTGTCGGTATTACAAAACGACTCTGCACACTGTCCAAGCTATTCACAGACAGGTGCTCTTGATGATGTCTAACATTGATGGTCTGAGGCGGGAAAGGTTATCATAGATGTGATGTTGCATTAGCCAAGTGTCACAGACTCAGTAATAATAATAATAATATTCCTTTAATTCAGTCAAGTCATAACACTCGACAACACAGACTAGGCCTACGTCTGTCACGCACGACAGCTGTACATAAGCTGGGCCTAGGCTGCCACGCAGGACAGCCAATGGTGCTTGACCAGC
>Ga0209366_1000242_pt1 | contig 12716 bp, 10 predicted proteins | sample WorMetmaBAHAMAS2_FD_187391 | JGI IMG/M metagenome (GOLD analysis project Ga0209366, IMG submission 187391) | Marine gutless worms symbiont microbial communities from Max Planck institute for Marine Microbiology, Germany - Inanidrilus... | ecosystem: Host-associated > Annelida > Digestive system...
CCGTAGGGGGTGATCCTGTTCGAATTTCGCCATGATCTTTGGCATCAGAAAACTAGAATCATGGGGCTATCATGCGGCATTGTTTGCGTGATCCTACGTGTATAGCGTTTTGATACAATACCGGAGTGTGACAGACACACAGACACACGACGACGGCAAATACCGCGCTTAGCATAGCCTCGCGCTAAAAATTGGTGCTATAGAATTAGCCTAAGCTGGTACCCTGTTCAGTTGAAATTTTAAAGCTACTAATGAGAACATTGAAGACTCTTTGTAGATTCTGTCTACCAAAAATTGTTGATATTGACCAATATTTGTTAAAATTATTCGGAAAATATAGCAAGGGTCCTGATTTCTCTGAACCACAGTGTATAGGTCTGTCAGTGGATATTGCTCTACTGCGCATGACTAAACATAACATAACAACAGTGAACTTGTATAGCGTGTTTTTGTCAAGCACCTCAAATGCAGCAAAGTGTGCTAGTAGGAAGACAAGAAGAAGGTCTCGAGGAGACACATAAAAGTATCTTGTGTAAGAGAGTGATGAGTGATTGATCTATTGCTATGATTTTTCACCTAATGGTTGTTGTCAGACAGTAATGTGAGCAGTCAATCATTGGCACGAAGGTTGCTGATCCTGTGTATATCTGGAATACATTGTTTATAGCTGAGATTTAGGAATGTGACAAAGTTAGCCAGAATTCACATTCGTGTGTCGTTATTACAAATGACTCATTTGTTATTTTTGCTGACACTATGTACATTACATCAGATGTTGAATATTCTGAGAAAGGAGAAGTTCAAATGTTGTGGAACGCAAATGAGAACTTTGTCATGCCTGACTAAGATTCAAGTACGGAATTTTTTAGCCGAGTTATGTTTTGTAAATTTTGAATGTAATGTTAAGTTCCAGAACTGCAATTGGACTTAGTGTGTGCTTTTGTGATTTAGGGTAGTTACTGGGTCACTTGACAAAACTGTTTGCATATGGTCATCCGATGGGGCTCTTATAAATCATCTGACAGGTTTTGTATCGTCGGTTAGTGCCATCTGCTATGTGTTTCGATGCCGTGCCCTGTGGACAGCTGGTGGTACACCAGATGCATATCTCTTTGAACCCAAGACTGGTGAAAATGTATGTGCTGCAATAAATTTTTATCTTGTATGTTCGTTCCTTGTTCCTTAAGACCCTTACTGCATTAGTTTATGTTGCTTAAGTTAAATCCGTCCGTTGACCACAAAAAAACTGTTTTAGTTAGAGTCCTTTATGTCATGATACCCAGGACATTATGTCACATCATCAGTCGAAGATTTTATTACTGAAGGTTTTTTTTTATCTTTTTAGATTAGTATTTTTGCAACATTTATTTGATGTGTGCATCTGCTATCTTTCTTGCAAGACATACTGAGATATAAAAGAAAGAAACTTAACTATGCTAGTGTAGACTTTGAAGAAGTATTTGGTAGAATACTGCAAGATCTTACTTCACTAGAGTTACTAGAAGTTCCTGTTGAACCTTTTTTGATTGTTGGACCATTTGGCTAAGAGTGCCTATTGACCAACAAATAGGGTAGAACACAATGCTTACATACTGCATTACTTACGGTTGAAGTTTGGTTATGTGTAGGTGTCACGGTATGTCAGTACATTTCAGTATTTGGATCCATATAAACATCAGTTGCATTTGTTGCGGCATTTCCCGGAGACTGGTCAAGTTGCCGGTGTGATGCTTATTTCACTGTATTTCACTGTACATTCTTGTTCTTTTGTGGCAGATATATGACGTTTGATAGTTTTTTTTTGGTCTTAATGAATTTTGAGGTTCAGCTCTTGCATGTAGCAACATTATATGTCACAAAGTTGTACCAGAAAATTGTTTTTAGTTGACAGCTGTGGCTGAGTTTCTGAGCAATAACGGCACTAACAGAGTATTAAATGATAATTTACAAATACAGCTAGGCAGCTGATATATAACTTGACTTTCTTGGGCTGTATCTTTGTGTTGTTTTTTCAGCGTCAACAACTCGACGTGAAGTGTTCATTTGGAAGTTTAACCCGTATGGTTGTATTTCAGCTTTGATGTTTGATGCTCCTATTTACTCCATTGCTTATAGTGAGTAAGCATGTATGTATTTACAATATAATTACTGAGGTGTGAATAAGGTAACTGTTATGTCTGTGACTTTGTGTGTTTATAAGTCTGTCAGCGCTCTAAAATGTTGTTAAAACCAATGTCAGTATGCATATACTCCATTATTCCATAGCAAGTCCTTGGGTTCGGGCTGGCTATTGGCATGGGTCTGCACGTCAATACGACTGCACATCTTTCTAGTTTACAGTTGCATTAGTACTGATTGAACAGTTTGTGTTCTTTGTTCACTTGCTATGTTGATGGCTTTTTATGTCGTCTTGAATTTCACAGAAGGAAGGGCATCCCAGCCTGTAACAAGAGGGCCTAGCAGTGGCTAGCATAGCGCGAGATGATCCCTCCACTCTTCCCAGCAATGATCCCTTCCCTCGCGCTTACTGATCTATAAATAGTTCAGTGCTCGTGCCCGCGTGCACCGCGACCGCAATGCACATTAAATTGGGATCGGAATTTGAAACCTAAATTAGCAATAATGCGCCAATGCACTTCCGTCACAGACAGATGGACAGACAGATGGACACTGAAATCGTAGCATAAGCACGAGATGTATATATTACATCTCGCGCTAAAAACCAGATGTTTAAGTGGTCATTATGACCTCAAATGAGGGCTTTATAGTTAATAGATTTATCTGTTGATTTGACATCATTACTGATGTCCTAATATCATGCCTGGATAACTAGTACAGCACACATAATGATATTAATTTGTTTTTTTTTGCAGCAAGAAAGATTCCTATACTATTTTTCACTGGTGATGTAAATGGAACACTGACAAAGTGGGAACGGTCACAGTCAAATTATTTCATTTATAGGTAATTTACACCAGGGGCAGGCAGTTCTAAGGGTGGGCCAGGGGGCCATGGCGCCATATTCAAACATAATATCTATTGAGTGTAATTGGACATCTGGGATGATAATTTAGTGATATTTGTTACTTTATTTTACAAAGTGCTTATTTGAACGTATGACCGACAAAATTTTTCCATTGACCATCCTCCGTATGTACATGCCTGCCCCCACTGCCTCCCCCCAAAGTTTAGCTGCTAGAACTGCCCCAGATTGCGTTTATATTTTGTAATGTATTGGTATGTTACCAGTAGTTGAAATTATAAAAAGTTATGGTTAGGTGACATATACTGTTGTTATAAATCTTTTAACTAATTTTCTGTATTTGTAAGTAACCTTCCTAATTTACAAAGGCATTGGCTGATAGATGGTTAGATGTCACGTGTTTACAAATGACAAGATGGAAAGATAGTTGTAATTTATTTGGCATAAATGGATACAGAATACTGGAAGATGTCCATGTGTTTTTGTGGTAGAGGTGTTGGTAGTTGACACAATGTAAATGATAGCATGATTAAAACGATCCGGTCTTTTTTGGTGTAGGCCGCACAATGAGCCAGCTAGTGTGGATATTGGTGATGATGAACGCCTGGAGTTAGTGGATAAGATAAGTTCTGTTACCTGCGTGACACGCTGAGTGTAGATGGAGATGCTGATGCAGCTGTGAAGTCTAGAGTATGAAAGTGAACAAATTTAAGCAAATTGTGGATGTCTCCGTTATTAGAGGGAAGTTGTACAGGAGCTATGTACTAAGTTATTTGTATGCTACATGTCACTTCAGCAGGCTGAGATGAGAATTATTATCTGACTGTGTGACAATAAAGTAACAGGTAGGTTTACTTGGGCATGCGCAGTGCGTCACCTGGCAAATACAGTTGAATGATTGTGTGTGGCCATGAGTGGGTCTATCACCATTCACTAGGGGTGGGGAGGTAGCCTCGTCTTAAATCACTTTTGGCAATCTTGTTTGTAGAACGACAGAGTGCTCATTTGAGCTCCTAGATCTCCCAAGTAGTTCGATTGCAAGTAGTGTTGGTTACTTTTAGAGCCACTATAACTATTACTTAACTGGCATGCATAAACCTAGTATACTCACCTAATACTAAATGTGCCCAGAGCTGAAATTAAAGTGAAATATATGTCAGTTAACACAGTGATGCTAAAATAATGCCAGTCAGTTTGCACATGTTGCTGCAACATCTGGTTATTTATTGATATCAGTAACCACTGTATGTTGCTGCTGCTGCTGCTGCAAGTGCTTTCGTCAAATCAACAAGTGACACTAATTGTATGAACTGTTAGCAAAGAATTGTTGACACTGGCAGACACCCGGAAAACGATAAAACGGCGGCGACCTGACAAGGAAAAAGAAGACTTACAGAGAGAAATTATGCAGCAGCCAAATGTTGCTGTTTATCAAGGCTTTCAGTCTACAGTTAAATCGCATTACATGTATAATGTTCCACTGATCCCAAAGGTAGTTCGTTTTTTTTTTGTGAATATAGACCATGTAACTTATTTGAGGAAGTTGATTATTACTGAACGCCAGAGCTTTCATCAGTGTAACTCTTGTAATATGCATTATGTCTTTGCTAAAGTTTCCATTGTTTCACGTTACTCTTTGTGTGAAGTTCACCTAGAATTATGGTAATTTGTTGTTAGTACCTTACTGCTACACTGCACAGTGCTTGTGTTACTGTGATGTGACTGGTTTACATTGTGTTATTACAGTTGGAGATAGACATATAAATGGATAGGTAAAGTTGTCCGAGGAGACCAGAACTTCATTCATACATTTCTCTTTCATGTTTGGCAAAAAAATTTGTTAGACCATTGTAATATGCTAGTGGACAGTGTATTTGCATTAACTGAGCAGCCATTATATTGTGTTAAGTAAGTAAGTAAGAAGATTTATATAGCGCAGTTATCGTCAAGAACATTTAATGCCGTGAATGCACTATGTCGAACGAAAAAATACATTTTAGGTAAATATCTGAAGCAATCTCTACTGTGTTGTATCGTATAAAAAGCTAACTAAAAAAAATAATAACACTAAATTCACTGTTTTGTAATCTGGATAATTCATTGATCTTATTGTTTTGTGTTTATAGAATAATTGTGTCAAATATGAAACAGTTATGTAATGTAATGTCAGGCACCGAAAAAACTTGGATCGGATGTGAGCATCATTTGCATAGTCTTTGTAGAAGAGCTGGATTATCTGATCGCTGCATGTGAAAACGGTTTTATATGTGAGTTGTCTTTGCTATAGCACAGTCGGGTGAATAAATGAAGTTTATAATATGCTGTGATTATAGAGCAATATGCTGTCATCTAGCCTCACTGTTGAGCATCGGATTCATTTCCGTGATTTTAGCGCTATTTAAATTTGTATGTATGTATGTATGTTAATGGTGTCCTTAGTCCCAGCAGACTTGGAAGGCCTGAAAAGCAAGTAATGCACTTGAAAGACTAAACAAGCTTTCGTAGAGCAAATATGGCATCATTATTGTGACTAAATTGTTGTCTATGGGGACAAGACCGACTATTTCCGGCAGACCTTCCACTTCCCTTAGTGCCGTCCTTTTTTCTTCTTGGACTTGGCTTATGCTGACCACTGTGCACTTTTGTAAATTATATTTGTTTACCATTTACTTCCTGTTGTTTTAAAATCCTTGTTATATGGTTGTACATAGGTGACATTCAAGAAGCTGTACCAGTTGCATATAGTGTCTTGTATCGAGTGATGAGAGCACGTAGGCCAGTCATGTATATCAGGGGCGGTTATAGCACCTCCACTTTGGGGGGCAGGGGTCTCTGAAGGGGGGTGCTGGTCACTGGAAAAAATTTTGTTGGTCATATGTACTAATGTGCAGTTTTTTTGTGTAAAACCAACTTACCATCATGAAAATTTCATCCCAGAGGCTCAATTTGATTCTCCAAAAAGTTTATTTTGGGTCCAGACCTCTGTGCCTCCCCCTTATAAACGCCCCTGCTATACATAGAAGTTACAGCATCAGTGAAATTGACAGATTGAGGCATGCTTTATAAGTTGCGTGGTGTGATCTGTGTGGATGAGCTGCATGACTCGGCAAGTACAGCATTGCCTCTGCTTGCGTCGTCCATTCTTGATGCTCAGAGCGAGTGACCACACCTGAAATGCATTGCTACACTACCTTGTGTGTGCCAGAAATTGCCGTGCTCAAGAATTGCATAAAGCTAGCTGCCATACAAGACTAAAACTTCCATGCAACATTCGGTCAGCTAAAATAGTCACTCAAAAGCACTCATCTAGTGATAGGAGCATTATTTATTCACTGACAAAAAGGTATTCAGAGTGCTTATACTGAGAAACCCACAGAATGGTCAAGTATATGCACCTGCTGCAAAACGAATACATTTGCTCACAATCCCCAGTGTTTTTTCAGTCAGCAAGTTAAATCAGTCTACACCAGTTTAATATCTGTCTAAAAAAGGTAAACTTTTCCCATACTTCCCGGTGGATGACAAAGTCACCTGTGGTCTGACTGCCTGTACACTAGGATCAGCTCCGGGCCCAACTCTCAATAACAAGTTTGTAGATGGTTGGCGTCATCTGGTGAAAGCTATGGAAGTAACCGCAGGCCTGACGGAAAGTAATGGCTGTTATTGATTTATTGTTAATCATGACAGATTTTGGTTGTTTTCTGATAAAATATTTCACAAGGTAGTTTAGCGACAGATAAGGTGTGGTGGGAGCTGAAGTTACCCTGAACAGCAAATTTACTAGAAAGAATTTTGAAAATCGGTTAAGAATTGAGTGAGTTAACACCATAAGTTGGTGTCTTCCTTCTTTTGGAACACCGTACATCTTTGCATGGTGTTTACAGATGTCTGGGGCTTTGATGAGGATGCAGTTAAAGCTCTAAAGAAGATGGAGCTCAAACTTGAAGCAACAAAGAAAAATTTGAGGGCTGATAAGCAGTTTCAGATTCTTCTGAGCAGCTCGGCAAATTTTTTATCAGAGAACCATCGTGCAGTAAGGTTTAGATGCAGTTTGTCGTAGGCCTACTAATGTGTGTTTTTGTGCCATGTGAAGTAGCAAAAAAATTATTTCTGCCTACTAATCATTTTCTATTACTGATCCTTAGTTATAGTGTATTAAATACCGTTAATGGTTTTGATGTCAGAAAGGCTTCTGCCTGTTACAACTCTGCTAAACAGTCAGTTTGAAGCCACTTCGTGTGAACAGAACTGGCATTAGGATAACAGTGGTGACAGTTTGTGTAAAAATAGTCATGAATCAAAAGAGAACATCTGGATACTGCAGGCTGCTGACTGGCATGCTGATGTTTTTATGTGGCCTAGAAAAAGCAACTTGCTTTGCCTTGGGCTTAAAAAGATATTATTTAAGGATATTGGTTGATTTTTCACTGGCCAAACAGATCTTAGTAGACAATTAAGTGTTATAAATGTCATAACAATTCAATTATGCCAGGCATATGGAGAATAGAAGAGAACATCATATCACTTGTTGCGGTAATTTTTCTGCTATTATGTTGGTGATATATAATTCATCTTTGGGGAGCCTGTGGAGCTGCATAAGGTTAAACCGTTAACTCTTTTTATCGTTTGCAGAAACATGTAAAATGTTTTACATTGGAGTTGCAGGCCGACAAACTGTCAGTAGCATGTGCACTAGGTGCTTCGGCTGCTGTCCACAAAGAGTGATGTGAGAAGTAGATGAGAAATTTTGCACAATATTATTGTGGATCGATGAATTGCTCGTTGGTTTTGTTAACCATGCTGGTGGCTATCGCCATGTCGTGGCTAGGGCATTCAGTTGTGTCTATGAGCTTGTCTGTCTGTCTCTGTGTCTGTTTGTGTGTGCTGCAGAAGGTAAACCGCTTGAGCTATTACTATCAAAGTTCGCAGAGATAACAGATGCTATGCATGCATTGATGCAGAGGTCAAAACGTCAAAGGACAGGTTGGGGTTAGGGTGAAGATGGGTTAGAGGCATTAGTCTGCATGTCCATATGACTGCAGATTTTTCTAGTTCTTTTTGTTGCCAGGCATATGGCATATGATTTGTACAATTTTTTACTAGAAGTTTTTTGTGTGAATCTTTGTTGTTGTCCCAGGCTGGCTGAGCAGAAGTGCACAGAATGTTTTTGTGGATGCAGTGTTGTTTATCTGCCGTGTGTGTCTGCTAGTATCAGCCTGATGACTCAGTAACAAACAGAGTCGCGGGTTTCGTCTGCAAGTACATCTTCACCGAGCATCAGTCAACGGTGACGTCACTGGTTGTCGTTGGCAGAGAACAGACGAAGACTGGAACTTACCTGGTAGTTAGCATGCTGATGCTGCTGTGCAGTAATTAATTGAGTAACTGATGAGTGTGTTGCGATGATATGCATATACGATAGTATACTTTTGTTGACGGCAGTAAGAAATTTTTAGGTGATAAACTGTGATGAGGAATAAACTGACAGTTAAAATGTGAGTAGCAAATAGCACATGAAGCACATATATATACAGGGTGTGCCAATAAAAACAATCCCTTTGAAAACGTTCATTATCTCATTACTGTAACAGCACCAAATTAGCAGGTTTTACAGAGGAGGATTCAAGCCACATATGCCGCAAATTCCGTTTCAATATTTGCTGTTGTTTAGAAATTACAACCATTGAACTTAAAAGTACAATTTTCTAATTGAACAAATAATTAAACAGCAATTTTGATGTAAAACTAACAGTAAATGCCCCATATCTATATGCCAATGGATTATCACTGTAACACTATCAAAGACACATGCCAAAGCTGGCCAACATCATTCCAAGCTGAAAGACCATTTTGTCGACGATACAGAATGATTTGCTTCACGAGTTCACTGATAAGACAATTGTATCATTTTGCAACAGATTTCGATCGTGTGTTGCTGCAACTGGTGAACACTGACATTGTGAACACTCAGTATAAATACAGAGTAAGCCTTAGGCATCTGACACTTATGATTGAAACATTTAAACTGTTGATGAAAAGCTGTGCAAAATTTTATTTGTTATTCATGAATATTCAATCTGTAACTGCATGTTCACTTGAAAAAATGAATTTTGAAGTTTAAAGTGCTGTATCTGTTGAACCATCCCAGCTATTTCAATGAAATTAGCAGGATAAGGCACGTGAATACTCACGTACAAAATCTGAAAGTTTCGCTCAAATCCATACTACCTTGGCAGAATTACAGCATTTTTTCTATGGGATTTTTTTATTGGCACACCCTATACACAGTTTTAAGTTGGTCTTCCTTTCTGAAATTACTCGAGTAGGTCAGAGTCAATCTCCGTATTGTCTGATAATTGAAGCAAGTTTCATACGGGTGAGATGCCCTTCCTATGACTTAGCCATCAGTGACATCCATTAAAGGGAACTCCAGCCTTGAAACATCACCTGCTGGCCTTGACTTTTGTTGATCTACCAACTGACTCCTGAGGGAGGGCTTTCACTCCTTTACACTGGCACTCTGATGTCAGTCTCTACAGCAGCAGCTAGCGGCTGATCATCATGTCCTGCTGCATGGCGTAAAGAGCTCGCCTGTAACTGTACCCACATCACGTTGCATGCCATGAGGTACATACGTAATATGTGTTGTCTATGCTCCAGTTCATCATCGTAATCGTGGCATATTTATCAATTATTTCTTACATTGAAATGTCGGCTGAATTAATTAGGATGGTAGGGCTTTTCCCTGTTGTCTGGCATTTCATGACTCGGAAGATATGTGTGGTGCTGATCTTGGTGCCCCTAATCATTTGCATATTGCCGTCACACGTCTGTTACGGTGCAGTGCAGATCATTGATGTTCTTTGTAGTTGTTCGACTGTGCCTTCATTTATGAGCGGCATTGGCCTGCAGCTTATAAAAATGCCTTAAGCAGTATTCCTGGAGAGACCTTTGGATACCCAGCCTGACTATTTTAGCCTGGATGTGAAGAAGATGTCATACAATGAGAAACATAAGCTGGCAGTTGTTGCAATGATGTTGATGTCATGTTTAGGTGAGCGGCGGCTGGGATCGGCGACTGTGTATTTGGAATCTGGAAGCTGGTGTGTAAGTTCTATGCTCACTCTGCATGCGGATTTTTGCTGCTACAACATAGATTGTCAGTTGTTGGTTACCTTTATTTTTTTTAATATTTACTTTGAGTGACTGCAACTATGTGTACTGCACTAGTGTGATTGTTTTCTATTTGCAATGTAGTCTGCAAGATTTATTTCGCAACCAGTCGGTTTCATACGATGTCAAAGCAGTGGAATTGGCCTGTGATGGAGTCATTATGGACATGGCCTACTGCCCAACCAGGCTTGTGTGATTTCTGCAATGTACAGTTACACTTATGTAATACCTGTGAAAATGCTACGTACTATTTACACCATTGAACAAAAAGCTTTTTATTTGCCACAAAGAATTCTTATTTGTGAACAGTATACTTAACTTTAAGCTGTGTTTTATGTGTGCATTTGATGAATGTAGTAATATATTTGACAGAGTTTTCATTATCGTTGATGTTGTTTTTTGCTTTTGCAACATGAGGACTTTTTACAGTATTCATAGCATGGCAATCACCACAGTGGACATTGAACAATGATACATACATATGTTTATTTGCTCAAGAAATGACATGAGAGATGATTGTTACATTTTTACAGAAATGAAATTGCATACGCTACCAGCGATCACATGGTGTACATTCGTCAGTTCTCAACTGTCGGTTCAGCAATGGTCTTGCTGAACACCCTTCAGGGTCATTTTGGTGAAGTCGTCAGCGTCTGTTGGAACCCAGTCAGGAATGTCTGGGTGACTGGTTCTGATGATGGAACTATTCGTGTTTGGGTCTGTTGTAGCTTCACATTATTCACGATATTGCTATCAGCTGTTTACTGTTAAATGTAACCCTGTATTACTGAACAATATTGATTGTGCATAATAGCCACGTCACATGTAGCAGTGCACCACCATGGATGCCACTTCAAGACAGCGGCACCCATAATTGCATGCAGCAGCAGCATCGTAATCTCCGACAATAACAAGCTTAAGAACAAATGGCATCACAAAGTATCCACATATAACCATTTTCTCTATGCAGTGTGACTAAAAATGGTGGTTTGTTTATTTTTTAGTACTCAGTATTATATGGGCTTTAGTGCCTGAAATAGTAAAGGTTATAATGATGATGATTATAGCTTTCAGTTATGGGGGTAATTTCCACATGCATTCCATGTGGAATCACACAGTTACCTGCCACCTGGCAGCGGCAGCATCTCCTGCCATTGCCCCGGCTGTAAAAGGTTGGTATTCGCCACCTGGTATTAACCTTTCCAAGTGATACTGAAGTCAGTAAATGAAGAATACTAGGACTGGAGACAGTTTCGGCAACTGATGTATGTCATGAAGTAGATGGTGGTAGATCACTGGTAATGGATAGCGTGGCTGTGTGTGTTCTGCAGAACAGTGATGGACTGAATGACTGCGAGCAGATTCTGTCGGCGCAAGACATGGTGACTGCTCTGTGTATCGACACGTTGAGTGGTGCCATTGTTGCCGGTGTGCAGAAGATCATCAGGTAGCAGCTACATTGTTTTTACAAAACGTTACACACACTGCACCGTTCTAGTGACCATTCTCATGATGACTGTGGTTTACCAGTTGCCTCTTGATGTTATTGTGTATTGGTTCCAAAAGAATCTGATTAATGCAGGTTTTTTACAGAGCCCTTCATGTTTGTTACCCAGTGTACAGTATCAGCGCACTGAAGGGAACTTGATCCACTGTCTGTAACTGACAGAACAGTAACTTTTATTGATCTGCCAGTTGACTTCTGAGGAGAAGGACAAGAGGTCACCCGAACATTTGTTGCTAATCTACACACACAAATTTAATGGCCCTTTGTCTCTGACTATCTGGGTGAGTTGATACTGGAAAAGTAAAACCAATCTGGTTTTACTGAAGCAAGAGATACTGAGTGGCAGGGCCATATGCAAGTCTCGCTCCAGACAGATAACCATGCCAGCACCCACCACTCAGGATGCATAATTTTAGGAGAAACGTGCAAAGTTAATAAATTATTTCTAAAAGTACTAGACAATGCTCTCAGAGCTTATTGACAGACAGATTATAAGATTTATTGGCAGCAATACGACAACTGTGATGTTTTGTATATTGAATGTATTTATGTAGGATTTATGAGCCAGATCACTTCAGAGTGGTACAGACAAATGTAGGTCACCGAGATGCTGTACGCAACATAATTCACGTGCCTGAACGCGGCCAGGTGTGTAGAAGTTGTGTTGGTACAAGACTACTAGCTGACGTCATTTAATGCAAACCACGTGTCTACTACTAGAATGCTAATGCACCGTGTTAACATGCAGATGTCCATATGTGGACGTGAAGTTTATGCTGTTTTGTAGGCTACAGATGTGGAGTATTACAGTTGAAAATAGAACATGTTAAAAAGCTATGAAAAACATGTTTGATAATGACTCTTTTATTGCTTTGTTTGATGCGGTACGGACAAACGTAGGTCACCAAGACGCTGTACACCTTTAGTGCTTTGACACTGTTGGTTAGGCGGCAGGAAGGGCATCCAGCTGTTAAAAATTGAGTGATGGGGTGCTGGTGTGGTTGTCTATCTGGAGCGAAGTGCAAATAGTTTGCATATGGTCCAGATGATGCC
>Ga0209366_1000244_pt1 | contig 12654 bp, 3 predicted proteins | sample WorMetmaBAHAMAS2_FD_187391 | JGI IMG/M metagenome (GOLD analysis project Ga0209366, IMG submission 187391) | Marine gutless worms symbiont microbial communities from Max Planck institute for Marine Microbiology, Germany - Inanidrilus... | ecosystem: Host-associated > Annelida > Digestive system >...
GGTCCAGTTTGCACCATACAGAGATCAGGTAAGGTGCGTACATAAATCAGGTGATGTGATAAATTTCATTATGGTCGCATGTAGAAGGTCTTCACGATAAAAATGATATAAAAAAAACTATAAAAATCGGTTAAGATTAGGCAAAGTTATAGTCAAAAATAAAATATCACGTTTTTATGGCTCACTGTGTATATAGTCGCAACAGAATTCAAACAAATACACCAAAATACTGTTTTTTAAGCTACTGACAATGGAAAGTGGTTTTACACTATTCACATAAATACAGTATGCAACAGTTGATCAGCACGAAAGCTGCTTTCCACTGCTCGGATACAGACTTCAGAATTTTTCGGAACTTATTCAGGACCAACACAAAATTTCAGGACTTTAAAGGGCCCAGAAAAATTAAATGCTACATTTGAGAAGATTATTCTCAGGCCGATAGCAACCCCGTCTCTATTTCGCAGACAAACAGTAGTTACGACAGACAAAATGGCAGACGAGCTGGTGAATGGAATGCAGGTTTGACAGACAACATTCTGAGAAATGACGTCGAGAGATATGCTGCGACTCGTCGGCCGCCGCCGACCTCAGCCTTGCCTGACAGCGGCGTTCAGGTCGGCAAAATACTGATGCTGCATTGCGTCGTCCGCTCCCATCCTCCGCTGTGGATTACACACCAGCAGACTCTGCAGCCAACCAACCAACCAACCAATCAATCAGCAGAATACTGGAATCTCTGGTCGTATTACACTAGGTCAGCATGCCTAGATGTTGTGCTGAATTTTTTGTTTACTGATTTGTCGTTTTTTATTGCGTGCTTTTATTGTATGTTTTAATTATTCTCGTGCTGCCTTTTGGTGTAATAAAGAATGATGATGATGATTACATTACTTCTTTACACATAAACAAGTTAATTCACTTGATATTCTTATCACAATGCTCCATGCATTCTCAATTTCATGGGCATCACAGAGCTAATGCATAAGCGGAAGCCTCTCTTTCCTCAGAAGTTAGTTAGCCAGTCAGAAATTCTCATAGTTACCCCTCCTCTCCCCCCCCCCCATCTCGGAGTGGTGCAAAGTATCACAAGCAGCACGTCTGTCTCACATATCTGAAAAACTACACGTCAGAACTTCACAAGATTTTCCATAATCTTCTCAGATGGCAATGCAACGTGTTACGTACTACCGGTTTTGTGGACGACGTCATGCTTTGATCCATACACAGAGAAAGACAGTGACTACTCGTAAATTTCTCATGCGTTCACCAGACAGCGACACTGGGGATGAAGCTACAATCTGTAACTGCCTCGCTGGCATCAGAAACGTCTAGCGGCCACACGGAAATTCATCACCAATCACCGGATGCAACTGGTCTGGTCAATTGGCCATTAAATCACAGTGCATGTATGTTTGTCGGCCGTCACTTACCACCAGCAGGTCGCGACCCTTGGAGTTCAGCTTCGGAACAATCACCTGCCAGTTGGTGTTGACAGGGTACATCGGATAAACCTGCAACGTAATGCCGCACGGGTGAGTATAGGAAGTTACAGCCCAACAGCAGCTAGAGTGTGCTTTACAAAGAAAACAATGGACTGCAGCTTCTGTCCAAGACCGGTGAAATGGCTGGGGCTAATATGTCATGTTTAAAAAATAACCCACTTGATTTTTTATCACAACTTCGGCATGTAAAGGCCAATTTTTAAATTGCTTTCACTGTCAGATTCCCAAGCAATCTGTGTACATGAAATATGGACTTCCACCTCACTTTGATTATGTTAGAGTGGTCAGTGGCATCTGTTACTTTGTGTGTCTGTGTGCGTGTGTCCATACTCAAAAAGAAAAACGACTTGAGCTATCAACAGAAAACTTGGTAGACATACACCGCATGGCAGTCGCTCGGCAGTCGGCATGCACTGACACTGAGGTGAAAAGGTCAAAGGTTAAGTTCATGCTGTTATCAAATGTTCTGCTCGTGTAGGTATGCGGGTTGATGTAGTTTTCTCATAGCAATAAAGCAAACATTCAATATATTATGCAACTAACAATCTAGAAAACATACTTTGTCCAGAAAATTAATAATGCACAAGTTTAGAGAACTGACGAAAACCTTGAATTCTGGCAGCTGCGACACACCCGGCCAAGTGTCCTCAGTCGGCGTTCCAAGCACCCTACAAGTCAATAGTTTCATCTCAATTTTCACTATATTTCTCTGCAGCAATAATAAGATTAGCAAAAATACAATAATACTTAATTTATTACCATTGCCTCTTCCCCGGAGAACTGCTGTCACAGACTAGACCAGATTTTTCGGCTCAACGGTTTTTGCTTGGAGTTTTTTTTCATGATTTATCCAGTTACTGTTCCACGCATCTAATTAAGGTAACCACAAATTGGACATTACTACATCATACATCATACGTAAAAAGCCAAAAACATCGACGTTATATTTGTAGAATAATGATGACAGTGATAAAAGCAAAACAATAACAACATAAAATTATTAATTTCAAATGTCACATACAGGCGCCAGGGCAGAAAGCAGAAAAACTCCGAAACAGACAAGGAAGTTTAAAACGTTTACTTGAATATTCGTTTCAGCTGATCGTCTACGTCGTTGCCCGGAAACAGCGGTCGACCAGCGTTCGCCAGCTCTGTGCATAGTCAATCGCAGTTAGTAAGTAAACAGCACACAATTTATGCTGAGTGTGGTTGGTCAGCTGGTTGGAGTTTAATGACACATTAACACAAATATGGTGATATCACACCTTCGAGATCACAACTTACAATCATAAAAATATACAAAGTTCAGCATATGAATATCAATCAGTGATATAGTTATTATAACTTATTATACCAATTGTGGGTACACTGAGTCTGGCCCAACATTGTTACCACTACGACAAACCGCCAACAAATGTGGCATCTCAACCTAATCCGGATACAGCGTGAAAACTGTTTTTAAAATAGTAATGTGAGTGGCAGCGAGGCAACGTCCCACACAACATATCACTCCATAGACGAGCTTTTTTTCAGGCATTCATTAACACCGGCAATGACAGCCACCAGCTCTGAATATACTCCACAAGAGTTACAATAGTATACGACACAAAAATATATAACGTTAGCAAAATGCTGACGTAATACAATACAGCAGACACCACTACCGTCTACACAGCTGCAGACATCACGAAGTAAAAGTTCTCAATGTTGACTGGTGTCTTTAAACCATCAGACATTTCTCAGAAACGATCAGTGCTTCGGGGCATAACTTATCACTGGGGCGTTGATCCATGCAAGGTCCCTAAGACTGGGCTCGGCAATATTTTGGCTTGAATATCCAAATATTTTGAGTCTCGTGCTTATGTTCAATTAACAGTACCTGACCAAGTTTAGAGATATTTAATGTGACATTACATGACATTACATGTGTTCTCCTACCATGTGTTCTCCTACCTGTATCTTGACAATGTCTCAGTATAGAGAATTTTAACAATGTCTTGGCCTAATATTAAATGTTGCAGTTCGTCTTGACACTCGTGTCTCGGCAAATGTTTCTGTCTCAGAAGAAAATGCTCAACACTGACATTTCACTGCTAGACATCAGATGCAAGGATACCGACCGGCAAATATGCAGCCAGCGGACCACATGTCGATGGAGGTCGAGTACAGCTTTGCACCAAACAGGACGTCGGGAGGACGATACCACAGAGTGACCACCTATCACCACAGAACCAGTGTCTGCTGTATTCACTACACTCGCGAGGAGCTCCTCGGCATTAAAGGTAATGTAAGGTAAATGGTTGACATTACCCCATAAGGAGTGTAGGCTTCCTTCATTAGGCTCTCAGTCTGTAGATAAATAAACTACTGAAGTCTGTGACACATGGCCAGTGAGACGCTATGCCTATGGTACGTTCACAGCCATAGGGCATCAACTGGTACCAGTTGCCAAATTACACTGCTTGATATCAGAGAACAAATTGCCTGAGGAGTGAGGTTGTTACCTGAAAGAGGCCGGCAGTCAAACTCACAACCTTAAAGTCACAAGTCCAATGCTCTACCATTTCATCACTAAGCCACACCGGTCTGCAATACATAATATTGAGTTGACATACTCTGCCCACCTGTGCAGCATGGCACACGGATATGCCCTGAGTGTTCTATACGAGTGCGAAAATTTCCGATGTACCGTACAAAACCAAAACATTAAGTTACACTTTTACCCTTCCTGTAAGATTCCATTGTTTGACATTATCCACAGCTATAGCGATAAAATAATGCTACTAAATAGTGCATATAACTATATCTAGAAAGTTTTGGCAGTAAACAGACAATTCAAGTTATGTGTTTGTATTCAAACTGCAGACAGGAGCAGTAAAAATTCGCAATTTACAACCAACTGTAAGTAGCGTACAGTCACAGCTTTGATACTGTTTATGTTCATGTTCTACATCCTGACATTCAGTTGTGGCTGACCTATTCACCACACTCCCTATACAGTTCCATTTTGTCAGATGATTAGGCAACTGCGTCAACCACAATCGGGATTTTCTAACTGAAATCCAAGGCCGGCTGAAAGTGGCTGAATGGTTATCACAGTTGCAAGTTATAATGTCCTAGACGTTGACGTTTGTTTTCATTCGGTCAACCACAGTCTGGTTGGTCATTCTATATACATCGGTTGGTTGCGTGAAGTCACAGTTAACCAACTAAAGTGCGGTTGTAACTTGGGAATATAGAATGCAACTATTCTTTTCGAAGACTTTGCACTAAGCATAGCATGTTGAATTATCAAGTGTAAAAAAAATGAGTATTTAACAAGTATTGGTGGCCACAACATGATCTGTGCACACGCTGTTATTACCTCGGCAGAGTAACAACGAACGGGAATTCCAAACGCACGAGCTAAACCAAAGTCAGCCAGCTTCAGTTCACCATTCTACACATGCCATTTCCAATGAGAATCAACTTCAATATCTGTTAAATAAAATGTGGCAAATCTGCAAATGTATAGTGGTCATATATTTATTATTATTATTATTATTATTATTATTATTATTATTATTATTATTACGCAGTTTTTAACGCGCCATATGTCTGTCAAAGTATGACGAAATTGCAGGCGCGGATGACGAAATTGCAGGATTTATTTTTATGTCGTTAAAAATTCACTAAAATTTAAATGTCTGCAGAAATTCACAGTCGGCATAAACTAATCGATAAGGTTTTATATGCAATGCTATCCACACATTAATGCATTTCTAACATGTTTTGTTTAACTGCTCCACTTGAGGTCGGGCCAGGCCACTAAACAACAGAAGTTTTTGGAATAATCTAAGCAACCACAGTGTGAAAGCAATAAAGGTAACACATGTCACACACCATGTGCTGCTATACACTGCAGCAATTTCATCTGTCCAAGAGGGTTTCATCCGGTTTGGAGCTGGACTGCCAACAGTTTCTTCTTTAAACCAATTCAAAATAACATACAAGAATAACATGCCACTACCCCACCACTCACTCAGCGGATGCCCTTCCTGCTGCCCCACCAACAGACTCAAAGCACTGAAGCCACTTGTGAACTATACACGGTTATAGAGATATAAAATATACGAGCAATTAGCTAGACTAACTAGAATAAAATTTTGCACTCTTTACAGTAGACCGAAATGACAGCACTTTCATAAGTGACTGTTAATTACAAATAACATATATACATATTGGACACAAAGACTCCAAGCGTCCGTCTCGAAAACCAAGGCCAACATGGCTACAGACAGTGGAGTAAGACTTTAAGCCTGCAAATATGGACCTGTTCTCTGCTTGGTGACAAGCTCAAGATTGTTGTGTGTGGAAGACAAACACGCTCCAGCCTGGAGCTCACATTTGACGACGATGACGATTAACTTTCAAATGTGGAGTGTGCTTCACGTTAAGCAGATTTTCAAAAAGGTGCCTTGGTTATAACTGTTAAAAGCACTGCAATAATTGCTAGTAAACACACAGCGGACACGAAGCGGACAAACCTTGTTGATGAGAAGATTTTGTGGTTTGAGATCACGGTGAAGAACGTTGTGACTGTGACAGAACTCGAGACCTCTCAACAACTGGTACATGAACGACTACGAACCACAGCCACAATGCGCTACGACTACTACGACAACTACTCGTACTACTGAAATTACTATTAATCCAAATCGCCAGCACCAGCGCTAGATGCGGGCTATGGCAACAGATGTCGCATGTAGCATAGTCGCTGTGTATATCTGTGTGTAAAACACAATCTTGTGCTGTGCAAAAATGGCCGAACTGACTGGGACGCCATTTGGCGGCAGACTCCAGTGGGCCAACGGAACCACATATTAGATCAGGGCGTAGCTCCACCTGGTGAATATGACTGAATTATTTGTGTCTGGCAGCAATGATGGCTCTCACTACTGTTATGGCAGCAACTTGTTATCCAGGTAATTCTCGGCAACATACTCCATGAAGTCGTACGTTTATCATGATCTCCAAGACTCCGCTGCCTGATCAATGCCTTTGCCTATATATGTTGTGTTGTGCTGCATTATAAAACTTAATATATTTACACAAACTGCAAAGTGGAATGCTCAACAGCATAATAAAATAGTTCGCATGTGGCATTAGATGTATGTGTTTTCACAGAAAGTTTAAAATGAGTAGTGTCGACAGTAACATAAAGGTTTGTAGGTAGAGTGTGACAAGCAAGCAATGTTGTAGAAAAGAACACATGCTTGCTGAGTTGAGGACAGAACTGTGACTGACTCTATCAGTGTAGTGCATTGTTTAGGTCCAGTTTTTCCACAGCAAATTAATCTCCCGTTAATTTAACCCGGCATTAAATCCGGCAGATAATGATCAATTTACTCAGATATCGTTTTTCCACCGGCAGTTCGGTTGAAAAACGACATCTGAGTAAATTGATCATTATCTGCCATATTTAATGCCGGATTAAATTAACGGGAGATTAATTTGCTGTGGAACAACCGGACCTTAAACTGATAGCAAACAAGCCTAACATTCTCATCCTTAGTTGCCTACAATGCAAGTTGCTATAAAGCCATTCGCACATGTAAAATAAAATCAAATCAAATCAAATCGATGCGGCAAAATTTCAAAAAGTTTACAGCGCCTCTGCAAAATACCCTGCAATATGCCAATTATTTTCAGTTTCACGTGCGTGACGTCATCAGATCACACAACCACACGCTGTGACGTGATTGGCTGCAACAATGAAACAGTACGCTGATGATGCTGCAAGTTCGTACAAGTTTGTATATTCTTTTGCAAGTTTTTAAAACTATTTATATTTATTTTATTGCAGAATTCATTATATTTTATTTTACATGTGCAAATGGCCTAAGCCATCTTTCCATTTACGACTGTCAAACAAATATCCTAACAGCTTGTGACAACAAACTGTTCTAAGAACTCTTCTATACGATACATCGTGTGCAATTTCAGAGCACGCCACATGTACACTTGATATATCTAGGTTTAATTAGGATTATTGGGTTACTTCGGGTTATATAAGGTCCTGAAAACTTTTTTAACAGGTGTAAATACAAGATTTTTTTTTCTGGAAAACTTACGCACAAAAAACTACACTGTCTAATACCTTGACAATGTCTGGGTCTATTTCTCCATTACAGCTGTCAAAGTACTTCTTCAGGTCTTGATCAGAATACTCGAATACAAGCGTCAATTTCTTTTCACTGTGGACAACGTCGCACAACCTACATAACATTACATAGTGTTAATCATGTCTGCCAGTGAGTCGCTTTATCTTTTGCTATAATCAAAGTCTTCAGGTTTAACCTAAATGGCTAAAACTTGATTTTAGTCTTCAATTCCAGTTCTACTTTTTATAATATAATGTGATAAGCTATATTATAAAAATCAGAGTTTGATTGTGCGTCTGTGTGAAAAACGCGAAGTGCGATACACAGGCCAACAATCGTGCGAAGCGCAATAACACAAGCCACAATTGCGGAAAGCATGATTGTGGCTCGTATCTCGTATAATATAATAATATAATTTCCAATTTTCACTCAACAAGCACCATTATGACCACTAATGCCTCCATTCCAACAGCTTCTTACCACATAAAATTAGGATAGCCAGTATCTTCCTCCGGTTAAGCAAAAGTTTGGGTAAGTACTACTGCTACTGACAAAATGCAGCCATAGTACACAGGTTTGTTACATGCCAGATGTCAATCAACCAACAGTGTCTCAATATTTAAAAAAAAATATATATATAAATATAAGTGCAAAATATTATCAGAAAAAAGGGAAGCTTCATCACTATCAAAACAATGTGAAAGGGACAAACAAGCACTCAGCATTGACTCACTCACCTCACAATGTTTTTGTGGTTCAACTCTTTGAGCAAACAAATCTCACGAAGTGCCGAGCTTGGCACGCCCTGTCAATCATTTCACCACAAAACACCGTGCACCTTCAGCAATTGCTACAACTTGCCTAGTCTGCAGCTCGACATGCTGCTATAGCCTACAGTATGCTAAAGGCGTGATGTCTGTCTGTCTGTCTGTCTGTCTGTCCGTTCGTCTGTCTGTCTGTAATGCTGGAAGATTGTGATCACATCATCATCGTAATCATCATGTGGCTCGTACGATGGACGTTGACATTCCCACGAGTGTCCACCACACCTGTCACTTTTGTGCTCGAAGGTAGGCAGTTCCCAAACCAATGTTTAGTGTAGTGACATCAGATTCAACTGTGTGGATCCAAGTTTGACATAGTCGGCCTGATCTGTGGTTCCAGTTCCTTGGCAAAGGGGCCACACCGGACCTGCCACCATGCATTTAGAATTGAGTCATTACTTCCTCAACCTCAACTGCACCCATTTCTCTAGAGCTTATTGCCACAAAGCAAGATGCAGGTACTACACTGCAAGGTATCACTATTGCCGGGTCAACCGTCTTCCTGAGTGTATGATCTCAGTGTCGTCTTCCTTGACAAGTTACACCCCAGTTGCAGAGCATCAGCACACCTACTGATGATAGCGGGCTGAATTAACCTATGTAATACCTCACTAGCACATGCCGTACATGAATGCTGAAGAGTTAAGTATCACATATAGAGCACTATACAGATCAACGGGTTTAATTTATTTTAACTGGCATGGGATGCATAAATGGCGCAGGATTCCTTGCATCAGAAATCAGCTGGTGGACAAAAAATGACAAGGTTCTGTTGATAAATTCCCTCGTTGGAGTCAGTGACCTGAAGGCTCTTCATTACTCCGACATCGTTGATTGGGAGACAACAACGGCATCGGGATTGCAAATGCTGCTCAAATTATCACAATGCCTTTTATTTGGGGGCTCTCAGTTCAACCCTAAAAAAGAAGGAAGGCTGTAATAACAAAAACTCGTCTGGTTTTCTTCTGAAGTCCTTTTTTGTTAATTTTGGCCAGTGTGGTTGACTGAAACACCTGTTGTTAGCACCTGTAATGTATCATAGTTTACAAGTCTCAGCTGACAAATATACAAACCATGCTATGTAGACTTATGTGCAACACCGGTGAATACTCAGCGTGAGTGACAGACTTACAGTGGTCAAGCATAGTTAACAACGCTTGCAAGAGTTCACATGCCTCGGCAAAAGACAAGCAAAAATATCACCGAAATTCAGACTTTGGGACAGTTTCAAAAGAAGCTATAGTGAGACTAGGAGACACCCAAATGCCTTTGCAAAATATAGAAGAAAGCCAACAACAGCTAAAAACCAGCTGAGTTCCTTCAACCAGTTTTATACAAAACCATCATGTGATTGATGAATAACTAGACTTAGGGCGATGCTCATACATTGGAAGTCGGGAACTGCATACATATCAGGTGCTAGTAAACATAATTACTCATAAATTCTAAAATACATGTCTTTCAGTAAGTTACGGCAGTAAGTCACAACAAACAGATCATAGGAAATAAGCCAAATACAAAGGTTATGAGTCAGTTGTATAGCTTACCTCGTCATCATCGTCCAGTCTAACTCTCTTCAAAGCAACAATTTCTTGAGTTTCTCTGTTTTTGGCCTTGAATACTGTTCCATATGTACCTTAACAACACAGCAAAACATCACATGAAATTCTGGCAACTTAGCGAGGGCGAATCAATAAGATTTGTTGTTGTAAAAGTTTAATTTGTCTTCCAGTTCTGTCACGATGAAGAAGGCGGTAAATATTGCATGTGCTGATTGTGTGAAACAGTACCCAAAGGGCGCCCTTTATGCAGATGATGGTTGTGAGTAAAACTACAAAATGCCGTGATTTTACTGTGATATTCGCCATTTTTTTTTCAAAAATGCACCGTGCTATTGCCGATTTTTAGCGTGGTTTTCTCACAGCCCTAATCATAGCTAATATTTGCTGTAACATAGCATCACATGCATAAAACACGACCGTGCATTTAGGCCTACAATACTGTCAGTAAGTGAACGCAAAAACCATAAGTTAAAGTTGTGTTAAAAGATGTCTTCGGTGCCAATCAAAAGGCAGCATGAGAATCAATGAGTCTGAGGTTTAGAGGTATGTTCCATACAGAGCTGTTCCATACAGTTAGCTTGATTGACAGCTCTGGTTTCATAATCTGCATGTCCTCTGAAATGGGTTCTTGTTCAACAGATCACGTCAGATCCGACAAGAGTGAAACATACATCCATGGAGTCGCTAATCGCTTGTTTATGAAATTAAAGTGATCATCACCAGTAATCGATATTTCGTCTCAGAGAAGACACCGGCAGAGTAGGGGGGCTAGTCTAGATTTGCACATCGCTACGTTAACCCTAGTTGAAAAGTTCAACTGTAAATGCTATCTCAGATACAGTTGAAGGGCCCAGCGACATAAAAGTAAGTAGAAAATATAAAAAGTCTGATTTCAACAAGAAATGCAACTTCAAAATAACCAGACTTAACTGATTATAATAGTGCATGAAACATGTCACCAACTACAGTAACAAACATGACCTAATTTACTCCCAAAAAGGGCCAAAATGGAATGTTTTTTGTTAAATTGTCACTAATATGCATACATCAAACATGGCGTCAACAACAACAAGGTCAACAAAACATGTACAAAGAATATATATATACATATATATAAAATAATAAGATACAATTTTAAATGAGCAGGTAATGTGGATTTGTGTTGAGAAATATCAAACAAATAATCGGTATCATCCATTTCAATAATAACAATTTTATCACAAATGTAAATATTAACAAACAAGAAAAAGTCTTCTGCAGATAAAATGCTGATGTTAAATAAGTTAATTGGTTACATCCTTACAGTCTGCTTTTAGGCATCAGCACCTGTAAGTGACATATGAATATTCATTACCAAGTGCAGCCTGCTCCCAGTAACCGCACTAGCTGGCCAACATCTAGCCGGCCAACGTGGGCCGTGCCGCCGTGGCATACGCAACTCACTGTCGAAAAATCCTCCCGCTGGACCACAGCAGAGTGCAGACAGCATTGGAGGGAGTGGATGGAACAGCCAATTGTGGTCTTGTTCTGGCCTGTCACAGTCACTGCGTAGCCTGGAGGAAACCTAATGAATATTCATATGTGACTTACAGTGGCGCTAGCCATAAGTACGACTGCATGTGTTGGCTTATTAAGGTGGGTATGCTGTAGCTAAAAATTGAATAAAATCTACTTTTCGTTATAATCGTTTTTGATGTTTGATTGGTACTCCAAAGTACTTTTGTGACACGTCTCATCGTATGGTCAGTGGTGTTTATTTATAGTTTTACTGTATTTTGTTCTTGGAAGAGCAATCTACAAGATCTTCGTGACTACCATCCTACGCCAAGTTCTGGTTTCGGTACTATAGACACACGAGGCATATGGCTAGGCTACGTTAACCCTATCCATAATCCTAAGCCTAACCCTTCAACCTTACCCTAACCTTACTGACCATAACCATGCTGACCCTAACCCTAAACCCTAACCGTAACCCTGACGTGCAAATCTAGACTAGTGCAAAGAGTAGGTCTAATGCACTATAAGTCAATTTGAAATCTGAAGCTATTAATTTCTGTGCCGTAACTTCTGATCAGCCCGATCTGAAACAATAATTACCGTTTTGGAAAACTGAACCTAGAAGTCATCGTTTCCTGTAATACAGTGTTATCACATTTCATACCGAAATCAACGAATTAATAAATCATTAAAGTCAGTGGCGGATCTAGGAGTTATACACGGGGGGCCAAGCTTACTTCCCTCACCTTCCCTTCCCTCCCCTTAGAAGTAGGAACCCCTTGATTGCGGCTAGGAGGTCTGGGGGAGCGCTATAGCTCCCCCAGCGGGTCCGGGCGGAGCCCGGCCGCCAAACGTATTTTGGTGCATTTACGCATAATTTTGCATCTTTTGAGTGCCTAAATGATGCATTTCCTGTAATTTGTTCTCCATTTGAAGGCCGTTGTCACAGTATTGATGTAATAATTGCCAGATGTGGCCATTTTCTGTGACCGATAAATGACAAGTTCACAAGCTCATTACTGACGTCAAATAAACTAAAACTTCAATTGACAGGCCGCCAACGGGGGGTGTGGCTCCCCCGCCCTCCTGGATCCGCCACTGATTAAAGAAATAAATAATATCG
>Ga0209366_1000248_pt1 | contig 12475 bp, 14 predicted proteins | sample WorMetmaBAHAMAS2_FD_187391 | JGI IMG/M metagenome (GOLD analysis project Ga0209366, IMG submission 187391) | Marine gutless worms symbiont microbial communities from Max Planck institute for Marine Microbiology, Germany - Inanidrilus... | ecosystem: Host-associated > Annelida > Digestive system...
ATAAAGCCCGCATTCCATTAGTCTAGCTGATCGAAAACCTGCTGAAAGCTGGCTGAAAGCTGGATAGAAGCTGGTTCGTTCGACCAGCTAGAGTAATGGAATGTGGCCTTAAGCAAACACAGGTGCACTGCACCGTGCAAGCAACAATCCCCAATACAACAGATGCCATAAACCACAGTAAGATAACATCTATATTTACACACTGTAGTCAAATTTCCACCGACCACATGCAGACATTGATTAGTCCGAGATGAGTGTAATTCACATAAAGACGCGAGGTGCCGACGCCTGTCAATAGCAACTGACGAGATGAGATGCATCAGCTTTGTTCAGTCACAGTAAACCTTGTACACTGGCAAGCGTCAAAACTTATCGTATAGAAAGTCATTCAGTTTAGCACTAGTCTGAACATGTCATGAATGCCGGCTCTTCTTGTGCTTATGTCGGCTTGGCGACCGCGACCTCGATTTCCAAGACTTGCGTGGACTTCGTGACCTAGATCTACAGATGACAGCACATCAACACAGGTGCTAGTTAGTTCAGTAATAAAGCACAAAAAACACTTATGCAAGATCGACACACGACTTTCAGCTGTAATGAAGTACTCCAAGTACGAGTTCCACGGAACGAACACAGATATCAGCTCTCTGGTAAGTTGGTTGGGGTATAACGGCGCTTTCACGCGAACATGGCGATATTGCGCCATTCGCTGGTAAGTTATTATGCACTGTGTACTGCATATAAAAGTAAAGATGTCAGTTTATGAGTGGATTGTTTTTAAATAAGGTAAGGTAAGGTAAAGCAGTATAGCAGTTTGTGCTAGTAGCACCCACACTGCTACGGGAGCCTGCATGCCATATGAGATCACACAGAGTTACCTGCCACCCAGCAGATGCTGCATCTCCCACCTTTACCTCGGGGCCAGTACTCAATTTATTCACTAATTAAGGATGAAAGGCTGAGTAGACCTGAGCCAATGCAGGTAAATGACTTTCCCCGAGTCGCTACAGAAGTGCCGGCTATACCAGACGTCAGCTGGTTAAGCCGGCCTTCTGCCCCACTAAGCACAGTAGGTTGTTATATAGTTATATAGTAACCAGCTTCAGCGAGATTCAAACCTGTGTCTTTCGAACACGAGTTGAACGTGCTATCCAGTCGGACGTGAACGTGCTATCCCACCATTACTATTACTCAGCCACCACACTACCACTACTATTACAGCATGTGTTGTAAATGAATCATACAATCTCGATAATACATACGATTTCTTCGGTGACGTCCGTGCACGGCGGTGTCGACTGTCTGTCGACGAGTCACGGTAAGATGTTGGCGGCGAAGCTGGATAACTCACCAGTGAACTACCAGTCTGCATAGTCACAACATCCACTCTCGTCATAATTACACCGAGACACCTTTGCAACTAATATCTACTCTCTACATGAAACAGACTGTCACTAAACAGTTGATAGTACTAACTAGTATCAATACAAGTAATAGGTAATAATGATACTTCATCTAAGTGGCCTAGTTTTCTACAAATTACTCCAGACTATGGCAAAATCTGAACTGTTTTAAACGTTTTGAATGTTTTAAACACACTGGCCAATCCAAACAACATGGTCACACCACAGCACGTAAAAAGCTGCAAGAAAAACCTGCGATGAAACGTCTGGGCATATATAACAGGAATGTGACAAAAACAATCAACAAAGAGAAGCCAAGGCACCGGGCAACTTAACAGTCATTCATTCAATCATAAGTATTCAACAAAACTTGCGCTCATTTCAACTGCTTAATATTCACACATAATTTAATCCACGTATATCTAAAGTTAAATGTTACGGTTTCAGAGAAATAACACAAGACTACTGTCAACAACAGTCGAGATGAACATGAAAATAAATGACAAGAACAATCACTAGGTCCATAGTACACATACAGGGGGCTTGCAAAACTTACTGCACGTGTCGAAGAGTCATCATCGCTGTGACTGTCGTCCGATGGCGGCGAGTGATCTCGGCTTAGACTGTGGTGACTCCGGTCATCGCCGTGATGACGGCTCCGATCGTCGTCTCGTCTTGACCTGTCGCCGCCCAATTCACTGCGGTCGCTGCGTGTCCGCCGCTCGGAATCCCGGATTCGCTCGGATTCAACATCGCGGACTCTGCTCTCAGAGTCGACGCTAATTCGTTCTTCGTGCATCCGCGTGTCGTGTGCGTCGACGTCTTTACTTCGTGCTGTCGTGCTACGACTGCGGTCGCGATCTCTTGCTCTCTCCCACTCTTTCACTCGCTCGCGTTCCTCTTCGCGACTTTTCTCCTTCTCTCGCTCTCGCTCTTTCTCATCCTCCTGCCGCACCATTCACAATAATAATAAAAAATATTAATGGTGATAACAACAACAGCCATGCAAATATTTATCTGCTGTCACCATGGCACACAGGCACAACCACTGTAACAGTCAGTTCACTTGGTTCATTTGATGAATGCACACTGAATGCCAGCTGATCTCTAGACCAAGACCACACCAACTGGTCTGTTTATAATCTGTTTATAAGTTGGCTACCTCATCGTCTGCTTTCTTACAGCAAATTATAACCATTTCAGCACAAAACAGTATCAACATCATGCTTATTTGCAGTTGGCGACTGGTTTGGTGTATTTTTCTGGATATTCTACAATTTCTGTTGTATAATTTTATCCATCATTAACATCGTTAACGAGACACTAAGTCTCACAAAACAATCCGTTTCACAGTCATTTAATAAATGTTCTTTGGCAGTTTAATGAACCCTTATAGCATCTATCTACGCCATGTTCATTCAGTCATTGCTGCTAATGAATGAAATAACAGAAATGATGAGGGCTGGTATGGCTACATCAACCTTCCTTGTTGTCACAGCAAATGAAGGTTAAAGATGGATGTCACGAGACACATATTCACAACCTTTCTCAGCAGCTTGCGTCGATAGTGCTCCACCTGCTCGGCTACGGAGAACTCCGGCTTGCGAGACCGCCGACCTGCTTCCAACTCATCCTGATACTTCATCACTTTCACCTTAACTCACACACAATCAACTTACAATGTAACAAAAATACATAGTCACTACACCAAAAGGCTGACAGCTAATATGGTATAATTTCTCGGTATATGGTATTAATGTATTATCAGGAACATTAGCATGGAAAGGTGGAAAACTATACACGTAGCCACAGGTGGCCAAATACAGTACATAAATTTCATAACAGCAGAACTGTAACTGGGAAATTATAAATATAGCAAAAGTAGGCCATTTTGAGATATTAGTGCAATATCGTTAATTTTGAATGCTCACACCAAAAGCATCCCGGTATTATTACTACAGTAATATCATGGATACTAACGCTTTTGCAGAATTTTAGTTTCAGCGCCGCTGAAGTTACGACCATAAGGCACTATACAAATATGTGTATTATTATTATTATTATTATTATTTTGATACTGTGACAGTGTTGGATGATGACAGAAAGGCATCTGGCCTGTCAACATATGCTCAATGATTCTCTTGTGGGAAACTTGGCATAATGTGCATGAAGTAACTGCTAAAAACTAAGCTGGTTAAACGCCATCAAAAAGTATCAGTAGAAGCGTAAGCACCAGCAATATCAGTGTGTAAGCATCATTACCTCAATCTCTCGTAGTTTGGCACGTTTAGCTTCGTTCACTTCATGCCTGTGCTGTTGTCGACTCTCATCATCTGCTCTCTCGGCTACATCGTCGTCAACACTCTGGCTTGCACTGTCTTGACTAGCCGGCCAATCAGAGCCGTCCTTGCTCCGCCGAGACTCCTCTGATTCGCTGTCGTCATTGTCCATCGGCCTGACAGTCACACACCGCTGGTCATCACTACACGATTCCATAATGAATGTGGCAACTATGCTGCACGTCTGGTGACTGATGTAGCCAGACACAAACAATGACATATACTTTTGTTTGACATATACCACGCAAACGTGTCCAGCTATAAGACAACTAGAAAACTGCCCTCGACGGAGGATTGAGGTCCTACTGACCGCATTCTGAACTGAGACCCTAACCTCGACCTCCGAACTTGACCTACACTGCAAGCGATCGTCATGACCCACACACACATGCAAAAGGTCAATATCAAAGTTCAATCGGTTCAACAGATAAGGTCGTTAGTCCAGATAAAAAGGCCAGTTAATCAAAAACTAAATATGTATATATGATGGATATGTGCAGCTAAATACCCTGCAATGCTCTTGTTGTTGGTCTTGGATATCACGGTTCTGCTGATTTTAATCATTTAAACTCAACAGTTCCATCTGGTCCTTGGGTCACTAAAAACACCACCAGGAAGTCATACCTTGCTAGTCGAATGCAACCAACGACATGCTGCTACAACAACCACAAGTGTCCAAAATTGCCTTTGGCAAATTCCGACTTTGGCACTCGATATTAATGGCGGGGTGGCTATTATCCACATTTTGGTTTTGTTGAGAGGACTGACAGATGAAGCTGTGTACAGGCGAGAGAATAAATAATTTCTTCATGACACACCAGAGAGTGCCAGCAGAGACCACAGAACATCTCTTGGCAAGCAGCTGCTCACCTGCCATCGATGTCATCATAGCTGCTCTGCTTCCTCGCTGCCACTTCTTCCTCGACCTTTCTCTTCTGCTCCAACAGGTCCCACTTGGACAGAGTGATCGCTGTTCAACACAGACAATCACCATCTCAAATGAGTGGCACTAGATCAGACATCAGTCACTCTGATCCCTATTATGACTACTAGAGTCCATAAATCCACGACCATGCCATGTATTACTACTGGCATCCCAGATGAATAAGCAGCTACAGCATCTGCCGTTGCTGCATATTGCAGCAATATATATAATATATATAATACGTGTATTATAGTACGCCAAAAAGGACCAAGGTGGATGTAAACCATCTTAAATACTATTATACTATTATCATGGAAACATTCTACACCTTCTCTCTCCTTCAACAGATAACCCGTGAGCAGTGAACACTGTCTGGAGGACAACAGGGAACACTGTAGGAACTGTTCCATACCGGTATTGCACTGTGTATGACAGTTGTGCAGAGTGATATGCACACATATGTGAGCAGTGTCTCGTTGGTTTACACTCATCGTTTACCTTTCTGGTGCCGACGTACTCAGGTTGCCCTGGAAAAAGCCATTAAATGGTAGTATTACAAACATTCCGTATTTTTCATCACTCATCTCACACATGCGAGATGTACAGGGGGGCTGGAATATTACACTAGAGGACCTACAAACAGCTGAGTAATTTTACCACTGGTATAAGCATAAACACAGAGCGTCTGTTATTTAAAAGATGCAATGCTTCAAGTGTTACAGTACTAGACGGTAATGTTACCACAATAGACTAACGATGGTACACTCTGTCGAGATGCAGACACATGATGAACCCAAACATCATCAACATGAGAGCTGTGTTCCATACTGAACTGATTGATACCAACCAACAGCAATGATGTACCAGTCTTGACAGAAATACCACTGTACAGCATGCATTCATTTTATCACACACTCGCACACAATCACACAGTGCAACTAGTCCGCATCTCGTAAGCCCCTGATCACCGATCTTGACCTTTTGATTCCAAAACGAACAGGAAGCAAGGTACTGTCAAAGAGTGTTAGTGCACTGAGTACCACGGCACCAGCCAACAGCATGAAAGCTATTGAATTATGCCACATTAGCAGGCCGTCAGCATTCATCACTGCATGCCTGCGATCAGCGGCGGTAAGTAGTACAATGAAAAACGAGCTCTGTCACCTTGAGCCTCCAGTTCCGACTCGTCCACTGTTTCCCACTTTGACGGAGCAAAGTTTGGCATCGACGACTTAGCCTTGTCTGCTTCCATCTCCGTATCAACTACATACACACATGTATACGGTGTTATACAGCATGAGACAGAGGCTGCTGTCCGGTATCATAATAGGCATCGAGATTCTACACTGGACAATGGTGCACCAGTAACCCTGGCAATTGTCGTAAAAACTGCAATTAACATAAAATAATGATTCAATTAATCATAAGTTCATAACTTCGTAAAGTTCAACGCTTACAGTTATAAATAAACGAATTAAAACGGGCTATGATGAAGAATTAAAATAACATTGTTTGAATAAAAAAGTTTTGAGGTGCCGTTTGAAGGTGTCTGTATTGGATCGTTCTTGAATGTATAATGGTAGACTGTTCCAGGCAGCCGGGCCAGCGAAGGCAAAGCCACGCTCGCCTAGTTTGAGCCAAGTTCTCAAAAGTAGGATGGCAGTGATATCATCACTGGTAACGGTGACCCGACTGAGTTTGGTTTTGTTTACTCAGCCTAGTTTTCCAGTCATTTCAGGTCACAGTTTAGACCATGTGTCTCGAAAAACAGAACCTTTGAGACTAGATGCCTTTCTGCTACTAGCCGACAGCATCAACAATGACAGGTAACTGTATATGATCGCTATAATGGCATCACATCTACAATGGCATTTATCAACAGATGTATACACAAAACATAGACAAAATGTCATCGTTTCTACACTTACTCTTACAATCAAAATCTCTGATGCAATAACTTAGACACACAGCATGCTTAACTACTAATTCGTTTAGTCAGTATGGAAAGCAAAGCAGTTGGATATATAAATACAAGTAGTACAAAAAATCTAACTAGATACTAATACAGAGAATTAAATAGGCACAATTTATACACACATCAAAACATAAGGTAACTATAAACACAGAAATAATTACATATAATGATCAATGCGTGTGCAAGAAATGACGATTTGAACTTTTTGGCACGTGTGAATGGTGGGGAGTACAATGAGTGGTTCCTTAGTGTTTAAAGTTGATCGTTGGATCTTTTATTAGGGACGAGATAGTGAAGACAGCATGATGGTTCCAGGATTTTATACAAGAAATTTACAGATAATGTTTCTCTTCTAGAATGAAGACAGGAAATTGCCAGTGACTCACAGAATACTAGCGCAAAGGGGTGAATGTTTTACTTGCATTAATTTGCTATTTAATACTATCTCTAATAATTTTAAAGTACAGCCTGCTACTTGGCAATATGACATAATCAGAATGTGCACATGACATTACTTGTGAAGCGGCAATGGGTACAGCAAGCAACAGATGAATGAATAGTTGGCTTCACTGATACCTGGTTCTCCATCGATGTCATCGCCATATGGCACAATGCTTTTGAGCGGAACGCCATTGATATCATCGTCGGCTGTGTCTTTGATGGGATCACCATCGAGCGGCGTTCCATCGATCTCTTCCAGCGGGACTCCATCAACATCTTCCATTGCAGTGCCGTCGATGTCTTCATCTTTCACGTTGGATGGCTGTACATCCATCAGAATCATAATCATTCTTTCTTCGACGTCAACACTTAGGTCCGGTTTTTCCACAGCAAATTAATCTCCCGTTAATTTAATCCAGTATTAATTTAAATCTGGCAGATAATGATCAATTTACTCAGATGTCGTTTTGGACGATTTAATTGACGAACTGCCGGTGGAAAAACGACATCTGAGTAAATTGATCATTATCTGACGGATTTAATGCCGGATTAAATTGACGGGAGATTAATTTGCTGTGGAAAAACCGGACCTTAGTGACAGTGCATAGGACACCCAATTACAATGATATGGAATAAAATAGAGACAGACTGTTGCACTGTCAGCACTCAGCACAATGCATATCTCTGTCACAACACACTGAAATTTATGCACTATCATTCATTCACTTCAAATGAGTTACTTACTTGCTTACGGCTAAAAATAGAAACTGAAAACCCAGGCAACAATGCAAACTGTGTAACAAATCAAATCATTATGTGCTGTTGATTGACTGATCCAAAATATCCAGTAATATGTTCCGGACAAACAGATAATGAAACAGCAAATGGTACTGAAAAAGATCCCCACTAAAATGACGGAATAAATGCAAATCTCTACCTATAAAAAAGCAGACTGGTATAACCAAGTAGTAGATGTATATGATCCAAAAAATGAGAAAATATTGGGGATAAAATCCACGGACACGAACAACAACGAAACAGACAAGTACATTTTTTGTGGCTGACTTCTCAGTGACAAAAACAGGAGAAGCAAAACAATCAATGCATAAGCAGACAGTCAGTAAAGGGTTAAATTCGTGGTGATTGCACACATCTGGAACAACACGAGAAAGAAAAATCACCGAAGGCAACTGGATAACTCAGGTTAACCTGAAAAACAGTAAGTAAATAGCATCTATCACTGTGAGTGTGACTACCTTCTAGCAAAAGCAATAACATCACAGAACTATGTGCTATAAATCAGGCACAAACACCAGCTAACTTCATGTACTAAATTACAGAGGAGCATAAGAACCAGGGTTGTTGGGTATTTTGAGAAAAAGAGGTGCTGCCATGCTTTTCCGGTAATATTACCGAATAATGACTGATTTTCAAAGTTCTTTAGCATCAACCCCATCAAGTAAAGTTGCAATAAATCATCACAAAAAATCCCACCATGCCTTAAGAGATTGCTAGACTACCTTGTGAAATGCCTGGCACCTATCTGACTAGCAGTGGCTAATGACCACACATTTTGTGCTTCATATGCACACACACGCTCACAGCCTTCAAACCATTTATTCTCGTGTTCCACGGAGACATCTAGAGCTGGCTGACATTAAACTTTTACAAGCTAGGTGCACTTTCCAACGCCCTATCAACATCAACAAATCTTACACAGGAGTAAACACATCCTTAAAGACCTTATAAAGCAATTAAGTCGAAAAGCATGCAAACACGGAGCAAACTCACCGATGATGGTTGATGATCTCTGCTTGCTACAAGGCCTAGAAACAAGTTCTGTAGATTGATCAAATATTCGCTCGAGTATATTGCCCAGTCTTCCCATGCACGGAAACACGCCATCACCTTTTGCTGTTTAAACATCCACATCACCATTAATGTACATGCTCTGTGGTAACTTTTAACAAAAGATCCCAAAGTAATTTGGGATAGGCCGCGTAACTGCAATCTTATTTGGTAATGTGTAAGATTTTTTTTTTTGGGGGGGGGGGAAGTAGAAAACAGTACTGAAGTGAGAGTAATATATTTGGCATATTTATCGAAAGAGTGGGCCCACCAAAGTCTCAATTCACTTCATGCATACGTTGCATTGTTTGTGGGATATCCAGTACTAAATTCAGCATGTGCCATCACATTTGCTCATCAGCAGAACACAAGACTGTCTATCGGTTATTTTTATATCAAAAAAGGCCGGCTAGATGTTCCCAGCCATACTAACATGCAACTGACAGAAGATTTTATGCAAATTACTAGTTCCATGTATAATTTGCCACCAACAATCCATGTAAAAATGGTGATGTGACCAACGTAGCCCAATTTTGTTCTCTACAATTTTTTGACCTTACATCTTACTCCTATTCTTAGTCCTTAACTATAACCCTTGCAAATTCAGCAACACTGCTGTGCAAACGAAGGAAGTCAATATTTATATTGCAATTTATCAAGACAAATAAACACCATTATTTCAAAATATTTAAAGCAAACAAATTACCTCTGGACCAGAGTACTGCAATACAATATGCCAAACTTAAAAACAAAAGTACAGAAATGTGCTGCATTACTGAAAAAATGCCACGATTAGTACTGCAATAACAACAATACTTAAATATTAACAACAATTAATATAATATAATATAATACACAAAACACATAAAATCACTACTGCATACCTTAAACTGTTCTGCTTTGAGGCGTGCATCAATCTGTTCATAAGCTTCATGAATATCTTTGAAAATCTCTGGCAACTTGGCTTCAAACCTGTATAATCACAGCAAGCACAATGACAATTCCCAAAATCTTCTATGATGCACACAACCCTTAACAAATGGATTAGATCTAATAAACAACAGATCCAAAATCAAGCAATACAAAGCAGTTTTTCACAACTCATGATGAACTCCAAAGCATCATCTCTACTTGTGTTAATAGCACACATATGCCGCTGCATCATAATGAATAATAACATATGCAAATTCAACCAAAAATCCAAATGCTTACAAAAATACAGAACCAGAAACAAAATTGATTATTAAAAACGACAAATTGAAAACTGATGGTACTTAGCACACTAACTACTGTGAGTGTGTAAAAAGTTATTTATAGTCCTAACAGAGATAAACGTACATTTTGCGATAAGACGACGCGTGCGGTACGTGTGCGCTGCAATTATGAAGAATATCAGAAACGAGAAAGAGACGAGCAATCTGTACACAACATATCATCGGTAGCACTAAGACCAGGCGTCAATCATGTGGCCAACTGTAGCATACCTCGACAAATGTTTGCAAAATCTTCACAAATTAATGTAAGATCTTCAAATTTGGATGTCACACTCAGCATTATCAATCATCTGTATACTGTTCACTCCTGCCTAGTGTTGGCCCAGATAAACACTCGGATGTACAATAAGGTCAGTGGGTGATTTCGTTGGTTGGCGTCGGTGATTAAACATGGACAGTTTGTTGACGGAACATGCACATGGCAAGAAATAAACACACTCCAGTTATCTTCAAAGGCAGCCAACCTCATACACAGAAAGTGCATTGCACTAATGCCTTTACATTATTTTTCACCAAAACTATCTCAATTGTCAGGTAAATTACTAATAATCATGTGTTACAATGTCAAACAGTTCTCAATGGCTAGCAGTCACCGGCATGCATCTGGTCCAATGATGCAGAATCTTACGCCCATATATTCATCTACTAAAACAGGCCATTTCTTGTACACAGCTGGCAAGCACACAGCATTTAAATGTTGTCGTGACGACGGGATAGTGTACATAAACCGACGTTTTGTGTACCTTCTTCGGAATTGGTGTCTGTAAGATTGACAGCGACTCGGTGATGCACTCAACAATCTCATCGGAGTTATCAGCGTGGTCCAGACACCAGACCATCGTGTCTCCGACTTTACTTCTTTCTGGGGTTAAATTGCGCAGCATGTCCTCCAGTCGGTCACGTTGTCTAAGCACAGAGTTAAGCATAACATCAATCACAGTCAAGATATGACACATCTCTATCCAGTACTATGCAGTTTCGTAACATTAATCTTAATCACGGATTACCTGTTATTTGTCATGCACAGACTACATCTGTTTGCATTCTACCCAAGTTTTGCACGCATAAAGTAAATAAATTCTGCAGTTGACAGATGATTCCAAACAAATTTTTCACATCAACTTGGTGGACATAGTACACCTGAGTGGCAGTAAGTGTGCTGTGAAGAAACCCAGTACTGAGTGGCCATCAGCTATATATCAGTAAAGTTTGCTGCAGCGAAGACATTTAAATATTAACAAATATATTCCAACTTTGTCATGTTCCTTTCAACATTCTCTGTGACTGTACAAACAAAACAATCAGCTGTGTGTGCAACACTGACACACAAATATTAAATAATATCGACACTGACTGTTCCAGCTATGCGACGACGGACTCTGGGAGATCGTGCATTTTCAGCTGCTGCTGCCCGTGCCTGGAACTCTCTGCCGTCTTTCATCAGAGATAAACAGTCACCAGCGGTTTTTCGACAGCAACTAAAAAGCGACGATGCTTATGCCTGAGTTGCGTCACTGTTAACATGTGACAGTTCTGTGTTTGTTAGGTTTTGCACGTGATAATGCCACCCTAAATATTAACGTTTGTAATAATAATAATAATAATTTACCGGTACAAGTGACAAGGTTACAGCAAATGCAGCAAAGAGCAAGCAGCAAATAGTTTTAATGAACTTCATGCACAATTCATCATCATGCAAACACTACGGTGCTGACACGTACCCGTCAGTGAGGCTCACTTTTTTGCCATGATCTTCAGTAGCTCGTGAAGATTCACTCTCCACTAGTTCATCCGGCATGCCCTGGGAAAATGGATTCATTTGAGGTGGTCGCCACATCGAACCATCTTCAAACATGCGAAACTCATCCGTCCTCCACCTGAAAGGCGTGTCACCCTGGACCATAAACAAAAATGCGAAAAGTATTAATAATCAAATTCCCGACCATGGACCACACATCCCCTACCAGCTAGTTGTTATCACGATTTAATGAAAACGGTATGTTGTTCCAAGATATAACAAACTAGAGGGCTGCTATTAGAAACTGCTAGTCTGTTTGGTCTGGGCAAGGTAGCATGTGGGAACACCAAAATTGGTTAATCCATTGCAAAGATATTGCAAGTTATCGATTTTTCAAGATGGCGGCCATCCGTCATCTTGGATGTGTTTGGGACATGTTTGGACCACCCAGAGAGTATTCGGTGGTCTCTATCACTGTGCAAAATTAGGTTATTATCAATGCAGTAGTTTTATAATATGAACATTTCAATAT
>Ga0209366_1000250_pt1 | contig 12386 bp, 6 predicted proteins | sample WorMetmaBAHAMAS2_FD_187391 | JGI IMG/M metagenome (GOLD analysis project Ga0209366, IMG submission 187391) | Marine gutless worms symbiont microbial communities from Max Planck institute for Marine Microbiology, Germany - Inanidrilus... | ecosystem: Host-associated > Annelida > Digestive system >...
CGAATTTCGCAATGAACTTTGGTGTCAGAAAACTAGAGTCAAGGGGCTATCGTGCGGCGTTATTTGCGTGATCCTACGTTTAGCCATTTTGATACAATTCCGGAGTGTGACGGACACACACACACACACACAGACACACGACGACGGCATATACCGCGCTTAGCAAGGCGTCGCGCGGTAAAAATGGCATTCATAGACATGAGATTCAGCCCCCAGTCTGGCGCTGATGCAAAATTAGTCATTTTAAGCAAATTCCAACTTCCATACCTGTGCCATAGGGGCAATTATGGAAAAACCAGGTGTCATCAACAAAGATGGAAGTTCATAACATATACTGCAACACTGCCAGTGCAGACTGAGCCACAACCACAGGTAACATATTCAGAGAATTGGGTGAAATATAGACATGTGTTTCCTGAGATATGCTCGTGGACAACCAGGCACACAGACAATATTCTGTCACAATATTCTGCTTCCAGAGAGACAAAGTAATTAGTCATCTATGTAAAATAGTAATTTAGTAAATTACAAGCATACATCAATGCTAAATATAAATGCTAGACTTTGTCACAAACATGAATGAAGAGGAAAAATCATGACAAATGATAACAGTGCCTGAAATAATAATATTTGATGTATAAAAATGAGAAATGAATCTGAAACTACTCTAGTTGTAAGTAGAAGAAACATACCAGAGAAACCCTTATTCCTTATTGTGTACGGAACATATGCCTTCAAGTTAGCAAATCTCTTTCTCAGATTCTGAGGAGATGGCAAACTACAAAATAAACCACAAAGGAAAAACCATCTCAGATTGCAGACTTTGTCCATGGTGTGCCACCTAATGATCAGTAGTACTTAGTCTATGGTCTTATCACTGAGCAAAATTTGTTCTAAATCAATGCAGAAGTTTCAGCTATAATGCTACCCAAATGTGAATAATGGAAGTTTTGCAACTGAGCTGTTGCAGGACAATGTCACAAGATACAAAAACACAATTTCGGCACTTACGGTCATCAGAGCAGATCGCCAATAGTTGCATTTAATTTGCAATCCATGACTTCATATTATTGTTCTATAGTGACCTAGATGGAACCACTATTATCAAGTTATAAGGACAAACAAGATGTGCTATATGGCTAATCATGTGAAAACCAAGTACATGAGCACAGCATATCACAATTCCACCGTAACAGGATCAAGCCACAGCGAGAGGCAATATGCACAAAAAATTGAAGAAGTTTGGTCGTGTGGTTCTGAGATATCTTTGCATATGTACTTGCAGACCCACAGATAGACACATTCATCACAATACTTCACACATCTCCCAGGGGCAAACTGATCGGGTCTCACTCAGCTGTTACCCAGTGATGGGACCAACACAGTCAAGTCCAAAACCGAGATAGTAACCTTCAAGACACCACTATCGGGTTCCAAGACCAAGATCAATACATCGGGCCGCAAAACCAAGATGAGACTAAGACAGTAAAACTACTGTCTCAAGATAAAGACAGTAACCTACAGGCTTCAAAACAAAGACCTTCATGATCTGTGAACAAATACAGCCAACAACATATGTATCTTATCACCTGAGCACTTTTGCTGCCTTTATTGGTCCTGCTATATGCTGGTTCTATTTTGTCACTCCCAGTGTCGAGCAAAAAATATTTTAAGTAATTATTTTAATAGAAAAAATATCAAATTTAGCCACAATAATTCTGACACTTTATTATGCCCCACCACATGCTAGCAGGCATTAAAGAATGCTGTAATCCATCGATCTGTTTGTCAATCTGTCATCATGGGTGCCACTTTAGAAGCATTCACTATGGTTGCACCATCAATATGCCTCCAACAAACTTGCCTGCTACTGGTGGGGACATCGTTTGTCCACACAGTCTGTTAAAATGCATAACTAGATGTCTGACTTTCTTGCTTCATAAAAAGCGTCGAAAAAGTGTTTTTGCCCATAAACTCATCAGATGCTGGATGATTTGTAAAACTATTTCACCTGCAGATTCAGTAGGAATAGTTAGTAAAACCAGCTTTAAAGATCCCATATCAGCTTATTGTAACATCTGTGTTAAAAATGTTGTGCTGGAGGACTGAGTGACAGATCCTCGTCAAATGGTTATTGAAAAATACCAAGACAGACTGACGGACAGACGGACAAATGTCATACTTGTAGCATAAGCATAACAAGCTATGCTATATAGCAGCATGTCGCACTAAAAATTGTGTAGTTATGCACCACTCATCATCTTGAAATCAAGACATCACACGACTTTTTATTACACCTGCATGGTAGCTGTCCACATCCTATGCTGGGGCCAAATTTTCAAAAGATCCTAAGATGATCTTAGTATAAAATTACAACAATAACCAAAGTTACGAACATCCTAGGAGAAAGTTGTGATCATGCTGATTTTCGAAAAATCGTATCGTAGAACTGCGAAGAAATTACGTCATTACTTTACGATAACATTCTTGCAGTCGTAAGTCAATGGTAGGACCAAACAATGGGACAAAATTGTAATAAAATCACCACAAAGTTACAGTAGTCACGATAAAACTTACAGTTACCAATAATTGTCGCTTAGTAAACTTTCTTTATTTACGGTCAAAATACCATGGACAATTACGTCATGAATGCTCGTCGTGAAGTAAGTAAGCAACTGAGACTGGCAGCAAGACCATCGCCTCTTGTGATTGGCTGCTATTTTTAATTAGGATAATATTACGAGAAAGTTGTGAGAAATTGCGATGTGCTAAGATTATTTTTGAAAATTAGTTTACGACAGACAGACACTGGCATCATAGCATATATATTACATCTCGCGCTAAAAACCGTAAAAGTACTCATTCTAAATCCAAAAGTTAGTATCATTAAAACAAATGATACAACTAACTGAAATCATTAAAAGTTACTGTACACACAGTAGTGCAAATGAAAGATAAAATTTACTAGCCTACCTTATACTCAGACATAGCTGGTGTATAATCATCTGTCATTTCAATCATCTAAACAGATCAAACGTTAACATTTGGCACAGTGTTGGCTAAAAAAACTAAAATAATACTTATAATCATCAGTTTGCAAAGAAACATTGTTTGACTAGGTGCCCATCTGTAATAGAGCAGGGATGTACAAACTTTAAATAATACATCAACTCTGATGTGCAGTTCAGCTTCTCTGTTATCATGGAGCAATATCCAAGTTCTAGACAACAGCAAGTACTCAATGGAACTGCTGCCTGACAGGTCCAAACTCTCTTGTAGCATGCACTTTACTGATATTAAAATAATGCAAATGCAAGGTGGGCAATGCTTAAAGTAAAACAATGCAGTTCTCACATCATTAGATTTAAATAATAAGTATGTATCGAGTATCAACAACTAATTCATTCTTAATGCCAGAATTTCTTTCAGGCTGTGTGCATCTATATGAATGATCGGTAACTCTGGGCAGCAATTAGCTGCAGCAGTACTGATAACAAAAAGTTAAAAAGTAAAAAAAGTACACCAAACATTACAAATACAACTCTAATGCAAAAAACGGATCCTAGTAACAAAAAATGCAAAAAAAATCACACAAACACCTATAGCTAAATAAATAGTTTGCTGCAAAAACTAGTGACATCACAATTGTAGAATACAGCACAGAAAGTTCTTGAATGCAAGCATCCCAGGGTAAGAACCAGATTGTATGCGAGCAACTTCAGCTCATTGGTGAGACCAAATCCTACCACAGAAAACAATACCATTCACAGTACTACACTGTAACAAGTGATGGAAGGACAGATTAAACTGACTACACACACCTTGTATGCAATTAGATCACCAGCACGAGGTGTGCCCTGTAAACTGCAAAAACGAGAGTAATCTTTAACAGCAGGTGCTTTTGCTTGTGTGTCGTCATTGACCTACATACCACACACCAATTCATTCTATCACAACAGACTGCCATGCATAAACTGCAGATAAAAAACAGAACACTGAAGACAGGAAAGACAACACAGAATTTATGAAATAGGGCACTATGGATTTGTTACAGATCACTCAGTCAGAACAGCAGAAGTGGCTGAGAGTGAATCAAATTTTTGAGTAACGTGTCACCTAATTGCCAAGGAGCAATACATTTTACTTAAAAGTACTTTTGAAACATATGTACTTTTGACTTTTTCTTGAGAAAAATTTTTAAGGAATAATGTTACTTTCATTTATGTAAAAAGATCATCAAATGACAATACTTGCACTTGTACTTAAGTACGTTCGGTAATTTGCACAACACTGCCCACTGTATCTAGCACTTCTGTGATCCTACTGGAATTTCACCAAGCCTTTTGGTGTGGGGAAACATGAGTGTACACCTACCAAACTGCATTAGACTGTTCGATGATTTGGTCTGTCACTTTACACTATACCAGCCTGCAACAGGCTACCCTCTCTCCTAACCCACACTTACCTTTTGCATTAAATATAACACTGAATGCTACTATCACTTATAAATTGATATCTGTCACTCAACCTACCTACGTCCATTACTTCGTCATTATTAACCACCATGACCACTTCATTCAGTTAATCAGAATTTGTTAGTTTTACCTACAATATCATCTGAGTTTGGCAGACATGCATTCAGTTGACTGATTGGATTAAAACTTAAAGTTTAATGTTTCACTTGACGCAAAATAGATCACTTCGGAGATGCTCCTCCCAGTCAGTTCTTGTCTAGTACTGATAAATATGCCTTCAGTTATTCCGCAACCTTAATATGGAATAATTTGCTTTTGCAACTTAGCCCATAGCTCAGATTCAAGCTTTTGTGCTCGACCAATCAACAACCACTGCATGCGTTATAAATGTACGTAAAAAGGCAAAAAGGTAAACGGACACATAAAACTGCTGCAAACAGTATAGTGCTATGCTGAGTGATATGAGATAACAAGCCTAAAACCAATGCAAATGCTTGCCTGTTTAGGTAGTAGAGTAGCAGATATGCCTGAAGCCTCATCGTGTGAAATACTTATGGCAGAATCTGATTTCTTGACTCGTTGTCGGCAGAAAACCTGAACATTTGCAAATGCTGCATTTCTTGCCTTGGAATACACTTTTGGTTTACTCGGCAAGGGAGCCATATTAGATGATTTCTTAACATCACAGCTTACAAAGCCATTACAAGCAGTACTTTCATTCTGTAAATGCAAGTCAGCTTCAACATCAGAACCATTCTTCACAGTACTTTCAGCAGCAACTGTATCACTGCCTGAAATAGCATCATCTTTCAATGGTTCACTGTTGTATTTATCACAAACAAGCTGAGATGTTGGTTCAGCTCTGACTGCCTTTTCATTACTTTCATCATCACTATGAACATTATCAAAAACAATGTGTGTGCGGCCAAATCCAGATAATAAAGGATGACCGGATGGTGATGGTAACTTGTTACTGCTGGAGATTTTCTGCAACAAACTGCCAACAGGTGCCGAAATGTTTTTACTTTGCTCGTTACCCAACTCGTTTTCCGTACCTTTTCTCTCTACAGTTTTTCTGGCCCTGTGTCGACGCCTGCGTCTCTTGGCAGAATGAGAAAGTTTTAGCTGCTGCTCGTCACTCACAGAATTGCTGTCATTCACCTGGTTGTCTGTCGGTTTCAAATCTGGAGTCATACTGCTATCCTCAACTGATTCAGTTGCATGCACTGCTGTTTGTGGTTGTATACTGTGTGCCTTGCAGATTAAATGTTCAAGGTTATCCACCTTTGGCAACAGATCTGTTGTTTGAACCTCAAATGAATCCGAAGTTAGAACACACTGACCAGTTGTATCCAGGCCATCTTGAGCAGCAAGAAATGTTTCAACATTTGGCGAAGAATCGAGTAAACATTCGTTACGAGCTGCTTTCTTACGCTGTCCCGTTCTTTTCCGTTTGCTATGTCTGTAACTTTTGTTACTGTTAATGACATCTTCAACGGCGTTATCATCACTGCGGCTGTGTGATTCGCATTTCTTTTTCTTTTTCAAATTAACATGACTTTCTTGTGAATGATCACCAGAAACAACTGAAGTGGACACGTCAACGTCACATGCCGCTAACTCTTCAGCAGAATTTGAACTTGTATGCTCACAGTTGTCCTTGCTGAAATCTCTTTTTCTTTTCTTATGCTTACTGTGACTGCTGTGATGTAGCAGATGAATTCTACAATAAAACAGATCAGAACATCTTTATTAAATAAATGTAATAAAATGATCAATAGCATGTTTAAAATTGTCTCACTAAATGATAGTGATTTACCCAATGAAAAATGAGACTACTCTGTCCAGTCTTACAGATAGATCTGTAACACAATATGTTGTTGTTATGGATATATTGTATCTGCTGAGATGAGCTAACCTGCTGATCACTATCTAATTGGCTGAAACTGGTCATATGATGATAAATTCTATCAATAGTTTGAGATATCTGGTTGTATTAATTGATAAATTTTACGTTTATTCTTTATTTTATTTTTTAATGCCGATTTTTGCAAATTTCACACAAGTACAAAAATGTGCAAACAGAACTCCAGAGTTATACTGACTACTGAACCAAACCTCGCCAAATTTCTATATGTAAGCTATGTAAATTCTGCATTTTGTGCACCAATCTCAATTTTAGTAATCTTCACTGTGTGAGATCGCCGATCTCAAGAGTCATTAGTTTTGGCCGAGATTATGGATAAATAGTGTGACAAGAACAGAAGATGCTGATCTCAAAACAGTGCTAGGTACAGCGTGAATTAAGAGGTAACTGTTCCCATAGAATTTAGCTTTATATTAACCTGTAAGTGTAAATCTGTAATTGCCATCAATGACATATTAAACATGAACAAATAACTCACAAGACATCACTGTATCCAACAAATTGGCATTCTCATGCAGTTTTTATTTATGCCCTAGTCACAATTTCTCACAAATGCTACACATGCCATAAGATCATATCATCAGCAGTGAAACTGTGCAATTTTCCTTCTTTTAGACATCATATGATCCCACAGCGATTGTAGCCTATGCAGTCAGTGTCACATATCTCAAAATGCCATACGACACCTGTCAGAAATTCCTGGATCATGTCGTACAGCATTCGTGAACAAGCCACATGGTAATCATACAAAGACCGTATGGTAACAGATGGTGTCGGATGTACAATGCCAGTACGATTGTACATATTACATGGTCACCACGAGCTGACCATGCAAACATCATGAGGTACCTTTACAGTGATCATAGGAATCACACGGGAATCATGCACTTTTTTGTGGGGGTGGGGGGATATCACAAAATCATACGGTGACCATACTGTAACTGTATGGAAATTATGCAATCTCTGCAGTCTCCATACAATGCTGCCTGGTTTTAGTGAGCATACCTTCCTTACGAGTTTACCAAACTTACTACAATAATGTTCTGCTTTGCTGTGAGTTTTCTGTTATATTATGATGTTATAAATTAAGCAATTAGGTTTGTAAGCTGACAGTGGTGACACGTTCGTGTTGTTGGCACATTTTGCACATTAGAATCTACCAAAACACGCCATTTTTACTAAAAGATTCAAAGATTGAAAACATTTTTTTGGAGGGGGGGAGAATAGCCGCCTCCACAGACCACACCCCCAGTGGGGAGGAGGACACCCCTTCCCCACACTATCGTGACTGCTTTATAAGGCATTCCACTCCAACAAGTCAAATATGGCATGTTGTAAATTCATGGAACTCTCTCCCAGACGGAACTGATTTCAGTTCTCTCCCCAGATTCAAGCGTTGTATAAATAAGGTAGATTTTTCCCAATTTCTCAAGTGTTTTTAAGGTACTTTCATGGTATGTGTTTTGTATTTTGTATTTCACATTTTGCTTGTATTTTATGTTCTAAGGCTATAGTGAGAGCTCATCTGAGCCTGGTGTGTCTTGTTCAGCTTCCTGGTCTTCTTTGTTATCGCATTAGTGTTCTACTGCTACTGAACAAAATAAATTATGATGACGATGATGTCAGGTGGGGTTATTTCTGATAATATGCACTCAATAAAATAATGTAGACGTAGTCCATAGTCTGGTAGTGCCTCATCACTTTACACAGAGGCCCTCTGGACAGGGTTGGTGGTGGTTTTAGCCCGTTTTCGTCTTAAGGATGGATCCGATCATCAGAGTGAGTGTGACAACCTTACGGAACAGCCACAATGACCAATTAGAAGCCCGATCGCATTTTAGCAATATCCACGCGTCTCATGGTGAGATCGCCGATCTCATTTTAGCACCAATCGTTAGATTATACATATAACAACAACAATCGATCAGCTAAGAGCAGCCGATTCAATATGCCATACTTATTTTTGCAAACACTGCACAGATAATGAACATACTCAACAGTGTCATCATCTCTGAGTATCAAAGTGCTCTCCCAGTCTGGCAAGAGGCAGTCATCCAACATTAACTGTAAGCTATCACTACTACATTTCAATCGAAATCTACGCGTGACTTCTTTCGACAAGTCGGACACTGTTTTGATGCTGTCGGGGTCCAATAAGAACCAACTCTTCGACAGAGACGATTCTAAATAACACTGGCTATCAGCAAAATTCAACTTGATCCGCATGACAACTATTATTACACAGTTAACAAACTTGCAACAACAATGTTTACATGAGCGATAATAAGTTATCAACATACCATAGATTAGTACACCATAGACTCTTCATATAAAATATTGAGTGATTTCAGCCCTGAGCCCAGTAAAAAGAAAGCTATGGACGGCCCACGACTGAATCCAACGCAAATTAAAATCCAAAAGGTCGTTTTTAGAACATCTGCTGTAAGTGGAGCTATCTATACTGCTAAAGAAAATGAATTCTGCCTCTTGTGTGTACTAGTACTTTTTTATGCCAGTGTAAAGTGTATCTTGATCTTGACACACAAAGTAGTCAGCTGGAAAATGGAATTTGCATACAGTTTCATGATCTTTTAACGTATTGTCTAGGCCTATACTCTACATGGGGTGAATGGCAATGACCATATACCTTCATTCAGTGGCGCATCCAGGACTTGGTGCCAAATTAATTATCAGTAAACGGCATATGCCTCTCATCTACTCCTCTTTTGACAACTACCTTGACAGTGCCTTTCCTGTCCCTCTCTACTGCGAAGCAGTCTCACTGCCGCCCGCAGCACCCTTTAATCCAGCCTAGGTGTCTCTGAGAGCACAAAGTTCCAGACCTCTATGGGTCCAGGCTGAAATGAGTCGCAGTCGCTGAACACTTTTTAATGCATTTTGAGCAAAGAATCACTTCTGCATGTAACAATTTGCTAAACAATGCCATACAATATTTTCAAGAAATACTTTATATGCAATTGTTGCTTTACTTTGGTTTTTACCTCATTTCTATAATATCCTTTATTTAAAAATTGCAGTATCTTTCACTGGCAAAAATGTTTTTGTACACTGAGGGATGCATCCTGCTCATCCCCCTGGTTCCACCAGTCTTTGTTCATATCTATGCAACCTGTCCCTCTTACACAATGGGGGTAAAACTGACATATGATTATAGAATATTTTATTTGATTAATCTAAGGACTCCAGCCCTAATGTGGGGCAAGCACTTACATTATGATACTGCTTTTCTAGCAGTTAATGATCGTGCCTGGGCACTGTTGTGCTTTTAACTGCACGAACCAAAATACAGTTGGCTTTAAATGATTGAATAAAATTTTACTATTTCCCAGTTCACACAATATACTACGAGAGATTATATTATGACCACAGATTATGCTACACTACCGCACAATGCACATGTATTTAAAATTACTCAAGCTTAAAGAGATTGATTTTATGCTTAGTACTATTTTCTTCATAAAAAACACCATCTTGAAACTTTTCTACAACAGCCAATTACCTTCAACAGTTGGATCTATTCATCAACTCTGAAAAAAATGCAAAATATATGGAAATATTATCACCTGTGTAAAATGAATTTACCACAATATTACAGTGTGTTTGTCATGTTAACCAACAAATTCAAGTTCATTTATCAGTGCCACCAAACAAGGTAAAATTGTGGTGTGTATGAAGATAGCATTTTATTTTTATAAGTTCACAAGTAATGATCAAACCAGAATCATACAAAAGCAATAGGATGTAATATTCAGACATCAATATCAGTTAAACACTTTTCCTTTACATGCAATTTAGTCTTAAAAATCACCGTTATGACATAAACAAGCTACTAAAATAACAAATACGGCTGCACAGAATCATAATATGAACAATTTAACACAAATATCTACAAATCTAACGGTAACAAATCACACGACAATCATCCATCACCATTGGTGGCACCAACAGCACTGTCACAGTTCTCAGTGATTTCTTTTTGTCACTATAAAATGACTGTAATGCTAAGTGAAAATTAAGTATTTCACCTATGGTACCTCAGACACTCCACCCCATCACCCTTCTGCAACTATGGCAATTTCCATATCATCTTTACCTATGTAGCACCACCTATGTCCAGCACTCACATATAAACCATGTCTCAAAAATGCCACCCTATTATTTCTTGAATAATGCAGTCAAAAATAAACCAATCTGAATAATTGTTGGTGCACAGAATCCTAGTTCATTTTCTAAAATCTGTTCAGAGCCTCAAAAAAAAAACATATTACTCATCAGTAAAAAATATACCTAATTTCATGCTCTGAGAATGTACCCACTTGCACCTGAGAAGGCTTAATACTTACTGCTGAAAATAACTTTCTAATTTTTTTATGGTACAGTAGCTACATTGTTGTAACTTTACATATGAAGTGGACAAAACTGTTACTCTCTGTTGCCACATTTCCTCAAAATTCTGTGTATCAAGAACTATTAAAATTGGTTGGGTGGCATTATCTTACACTCAAGTTATTTAAACTGAGCTGGTTCCCACCTGGTCACAAACCTGCCAATGCAACCTGGAATCCAGCATCTAATCAGAGAGATCCAGCACTTAGCCATATCCCTTACCAACTTCTTGCCAACAGATGCATTGCTACAGGTCAAAACACCCAAATTGATTGCAAGCTCCTTAAATGGCCCAATTAAATGAGCTCATAGCAACCGAAGACCTCCAGTTGGTTATTGAAGGTGGTTTTGTCAACAGTGAATACAGGAGCAAACAGGGAAATTAATTAAATGTCATAACAGGAGAAGAAAGGACATCTCATGTGAAAACAATTGCTGCATAATATGCCACTGTGGTCAATTTGATAAACCTAGCAAACATGTCATATGCTGATAATGAATACGGCTAACTTATGAATGCTAGATTAAAGAACAAGAGAGTCTAGCACTGGCTAGCATGGCGCGAGATGATCCGCCCGCAAGCAGCACGGCGAGCAGCACGGCGCCCGCCAGCAGCACGGATGCTGCAATGCGCGGTAAAGTGGGATCGGAATTTGAAACCTAAATTAGCTATAATGCGCCAATGCACTTCTGTCACAGAGAGACGGACAGAGAGACGGACACTGGCATCATAGCATAAGCGCGAGATGTTTATATTATATCTCCTGCTAAAAATTGAATTCCGTCTATGCCATTACAACAGACTTGAACAGAGAAACAATAAACCTCTCCTAAAAATCACCAAAACCAGACACAAAAGAAAACTCATATGCTAAATTTATACCATGTACAGTAATACTAATTACAATGTAAAACTAAAACTGAACAAACAGGGAAAACATAATCAAATATCATCACTGTGCTGATAAAAGACCACAATGACATCTGCTCGACATCAAAGAAAAACAACTAGAAACCTAAGCAGTCACATCAATCTGTATAACCACGCCATGATAATCACGTGACCTTGACCTTTGACCTAAGGGTCATTGCATGCTGAGTGACTGCAATGCACTGTATGTTTACCAAGTTCGGTGTTTATAGCTTAAATCATTATTCTTCTAGAGCATGGACTACACAAAGTCACTGATGCCACTGAACACCATGTCCACACATTGGCTATTGCCGGCATGGGTAATTATGACTAATGGCTATCCAAACAATACAAACAGCATAAATAAATGCGTGTGTGCTTAACAAAAACAACTCGCAAGTTAAAGTTATGAACTTACAAACTTCATTGTTAATTCACATACAAAACTGTCTGCTGCAGACATGCTTTACAGTGTGCTTATTAAAGGCCTGTTTGTTTGGACGGCTCCTTTGCTTGCCAAATCATCTAATACGACCAGTAATTTTAGCCCTATAAATAAGATATGATCACTGCTCCTCAGTACATTCTGTACCAGGCTGAATTGTCTCCAAATCTGACGTGGCACTTGCCACATCAGCACCAACTATGGCGTGAATATGCTGTG
>Ga0209366_1000252_pt1 | contig 12302 bp, 5 predicted proteins | sample WorMetmaBAHAMAS2_FD_187391 | JGI IMG/M metagenome (GOLD analysis project Ga0209366, IMG submission 187391) | Marine gutless worms symbiont microbial communities from Max Planck institute for Marine Microbiology, Germany - Inanidrilus... | ecosystem: Host-associated > Annelida > Digestive system >...
CAGACGTAACTTGGTCCACGGTAATAATTTCCATCCTCCGGTGGTTTCTATCGTCTTTACAACATATATAACGACGCCCTGGGTGGTTTTTGAGCCACCTTGGGTAATGGTTACGAAGCGGATCGCTTCGTAACCATTACCGTAAATAAATGTGTTGCACCGCAGCCACTTAACTGCTAATCAAATGGAGATATAATTGGCGATTTAATGACTACTTAACGTTAAGTGGCCATTAGCTAAGTGATGATTTAAGTGAGGTTGGTGCAACCCATCCATAGAGGTATACACACCTGCATCTGTAGTTTCCTGTTGAGTTGAGTTATGAATGTAATTGGTGGTCCGTTTATTGCATAGTGATCAGCAACGACGAACGACTTGGGTGCATCCTGTTACAGGGCGTCCAGTGCAGAGTGGATTGATACGAGACACAGGTTGGTTTACATTATTTTGATTTCTTAATTTGTATGTTGTAATCCAATTGCTGCATTAATGTTGGCACGATACGGCTCGTGCTTGATGTGGTGACATCGTTTGTTTGAAAGTTTCTCACGAATACTGCATTGATTGATTGATTGGTTGTGTGTTTTGGCCACGATATGTTACTGTTGTTTCTGTTTCTATTATTTTGTTTCAACCCAGCTAAACCCTAAGCGGTCAAGCATTGAACATGTCATTGTAGGCATATCTTCTGTGTACATGTTGCACTTCAGTAACACCAGGGATGCTTTTCCGGCATTTAATGAGACGGCAGAGGTTGCTTCAATTACAATGCAGTTTGCTACAGTACTCAATTAGCATCACTTCATATGTTTTATAGTTATATTATAACAGTTATAACAATTAAATCCATTTGTGAAGTAACTGGACTACTGTTGTGGCTTTTTAGGACTTCCAAATGGATGGGAAGTTGCTTTTGATGGTGCTCGTCGGCATTACTTTGTGGAGTAAGTATTAAACATTTTATTGGTTTATGATAGCACCAGGCTGCATTACTAAGACATAACAATGTCATTCAAACTAAGTAAAACAAATTCCTACAGACTGTATTAACACGCATACAGACATAATGTGCATCAACTCTGTTATTAGTTTCTGTTTTAACAGCTATTTCCCAAGTGAATTCCTTGTTTTTCCCCACTTGTTGGAGAGAAAACCTTTGGGAAAAAGGGGCACAGGTTTTTACCGGTGTTTTGCTATGTTTGCATGGTATATCACAAGTAAGAATTTTATCTGGACAGATCAGTCTGATTTTCAGCACAGGGTCTGCCCTCTACCAATCTTACATTGTGTTGTAATGGAATTCAGATACCTAAAAAAGGCATATGTCCCCCTGGAACCTTGTCCTAAACTCTAAACTTAGCCAAACTTTATGCTATTTTAGTGACCCTTTGACTTTCAAATTGTTATAAAGTAGTTATTGTGTTATTTGTTGCAGCCATGTGAACTGTGTAACAACCTATGAACCTCCAGGCCAGTTCGTTACTGGAGAGAGGATGTAAGTGTTATTAGTGGATTTTCCTTTCATTTTTTACCTCATAATGCTGTGCTAGCGTGGTAACGCCGTGTGCCTGTGTGCGTGTGTGTGTGTGTGTGTGTGTGTGTGTCACATGCAGTATTGTATCAAAATGGCTGCATGGTCCAGGATCAAGCTGGCGGCTTTTTAGCTTTTGCAATTTGCATACAGGTTTCCCTCGACGTATCCTACACTCTGATTTAGGGACATTGAATGTCTTCAAAGAATAAGGATACTTCCCTCTGGAACATTGTCCCAAAATCTGGACTTGGAAAATTTGGCTATGGCATGTTCAGTGTTGCCGAGTGCGATATAAACGAGCGACCAGTGTTGGCCTGTTATTTATAGTACCTGGCAATGATAGCGCACATGGCCACATGCTGTATATGTTGTACATCGACCGGATACTGTGACAGACAGACACATACTACACATTCCTGGACAGACTGACAGACAGATACACAGACAGACACCAGAGCAGTGCATGTACAGTTGCCAGATGCGACCAGCAAAAGGGCAGTTTTGTCACTTGTGCATATGACCTGTAACAAGGGTGCTACTGAAAGATAGCTCTGTGCCCTGGTAAACAGTTCAGCTTTTAAGTCAGGTTTCATGGAGATATGAGTGCCTTCTAGTTTTTTGTTGATTTACGTCCGGTGTAAATAAACTGTATGTTACATATTTTAATGGATGGTGTAGAGATGTTGTAGAGGCAAACTTTAGCATTTTCTCCCTTTGACCTGTATAATGACTGTAAATGATAGATTGTATATTTTATCTACGTTTTCTTAGGGATGAACGTGATGATGACGGAAAGATACAACGTTCACCATTTCACAGAGCAGTAAGTGTATAGTTATTGTATTTTGTTAAAACTCAGTCATTGTAGTTTTTTTGCTTGTGCACTGTAATTCAGTTGGTGGTCACCGTTACTGGTATAGTGTTTTTGTTCTGTTTGTGTGCTCACAAGTCCTACATCTTTTACTGAATGACAGCTAATTCATTTAATGGACCAAACTTAAAAATGCTTTTGTCAGTTAGGTTGCTAGCTTGTGTAATGTATGTAACCATATGGTGATGAGTATTAATTACATAGCCATTGTTATAAGTGATTTTATATGAATGGTTAACATCGTTCATTTAACAGTGTTTAGTTCTTAGGTAACTGTTATCGTCATAGTAATATTGATGGTTTTGTCATTAGATTCACAGTCGTGATGTTCATCCATAATTGTATTGTTTGCAGAGCTCAAAGAAAAGTAGATTTTCAAGGTGAACGTCTTAATTTATTGTTTCAAACTTTTTGGTTAGTTATTAAATAGAATTTAGTAAAGCTTCTGAAATAAGAAAATTAAATTAATAGAATTATATGTGTACATCCATGATTTCTTTGTTGTCATTTATAGCTCATTACTGATCAGTATGTATGCTAATTTTTGTTACATTCTGTCTGATAGAGTGTATTTAGTTTCTTTCAATTTGTGTACTTATTTTAATTTTTTGGGTGTAAAGTCAAGATGCAGCTTAGTTGCAATCACTGGCGGCAGTGATTCAAGAATTATATGTACTCAAAATAGACCTCATGTGACTGGCCACTAGTACAAGTTGGCCTGTGTACTGGAGTTAGTAATAATAGTAGCAAGACAGTACTGACGATACAGTAGCATCTCTAAATAGAACCAGTTTCCTATTGTCAGATAAAGTTTCTGATCGGCTGTGCATAATTAGGTCATCTGGCAAAGCTCCAGTTGCAAAGAGAGACTACAATTCTGCTGTTACACTGAAGGGCTGGCTATACAGACAGGTAAACGCAGGTGTTCTGTATATAACACATCTGCACAGGTGTTTGTGTGTTTGTGCAGTAGTTTTCGTTGCGTGATTTTATTATTTGTCTGCTAATAGATGTGGACTGGGATTTGTTCTGTGTTTTGTTTTCAGTTTTAGTTTTGTCAAAACATCTTCGGTTGTCCGTATGTCACCTGATTGACTGAGTTAAGGTTTTATGTCGCACCTGACACAAACATATTGGAGACATTCTCAGCCAGTTTCTTTGATTGATACCAAAAACCTACCAGCAAAATCAAGTAGCATATCAACAAAATACTCTTATGCTAACAGAGAAAACACACTGTAAGATCATTGTTGAACGTAAGCAAAGTTATACAAAAGATGGAATCTAAAACTAGCCAATGCTAAAATTTATAAACTGCTTACATTTGTTTGCATATAATTGTGCACAACTGTCATACACAGCATAGAACAGTTCTAAGTATCTTAACCTGCAGACAATTATCATATTGCAGATGTCTGTTGAAAAGAGGGGTATCAGTATGTCGGACATTAAATATTAATTTTATAATATGGATTGGTATAATTTTTGCATTGTCTTTGAAGTTTTTTTGAAATCATAAATTCTCGCGTATTATGCACTGTCCTACGTTACTTTTAAATATGTCAATGTCAATCAAAAGTTTTTAGTGTGGCTAAAATGGCAGAACTATTACGAAGTCCACAGAGTCACAGTACAAAATCAGGAAATTGTTGTCAACTTAACTTAATCAGTATGTATACATTTGCTGTCAGTTAAGAGTAGTTGCTGAATATTGTTTAACAATAAAGATAGATATGGCTCAACATACATATTCACACACACACACATCCATTTAATGGCCCTTAAAGGTACATGTTGCATTAGTAATTAGGATAACTAGAAGATTGCACCATTATCTATTTAGCAATAGATTGTACAGTGTAATTATTAATGCTTTTTTCTGCATTAAAAATGTGTATTAACATAAGCGACATAATTGCTATCGGATATTAAAGAAAGTAAAACTGCTGTTGGATCACCAGTGTTTTCACTTCCGTAATCCTCACTATTCATATGCTTGATGCCTTTTCTGCTGGATACATCTAAATTAATCCTGGCTTAGGGTGGCACTGATTGATGCTGGATTTCATAGTTGTGGCTTGATTAAACATCATCCTATTTTACTGATTTTAGGAGGGTTCAGTGATTAAACAATGGAAAAAGAGATGGTGTGTTCTTGTCGATTTGTGCTTATACTGCTATGAAGGTAATTTTAAAAACTTTTTACACAGTAAATTATTGGTAAAATGTTGATGAGAATGAAAAGGGTCATAGTACATGATTAGGTTGTTACGGATAACTCTAGTACTGTTTGTATCTGTTGGAATATTGTCATTAAAACAACTTGTTTGCTGTTATTACATGCTACCTCTAAATTCTACTAAAGATCTGTATTTTTACCATCGAACCTGACAGCGTTTCGATATCTTGACCCAAGGAGATGATTGTATATCTGAATGCACATCCCGAGGGATGTTACACTTTTTGCTTTTTTTTCTCCACTGCTACAGAAATTGCTGCTGATTGTGATCATTGCAGTCTTGTGACAAAAGGTTTCATAATGTTCCTGAGAAATTCTTGCAAATGCTTGTATTCAATATTAATCACTGAGATAATTCCTGACCTTGGAAAGTACTTGAATACGGTTGAGATTTTTGCATGAATTTATAAACGGTTCGGGAATTTTAACTTCCAGTCTCTTGCACTGACATTATTTTTTTTTAATTTATGGGGTTCATAAATCTGCTTAGCATTACCATGTTGATGGGTACAGCTGTTCACTGTTATAAAGAGTTCTTTGAATAATCTTTTGATAGAGTCTTAGCTTATGCTGAAATTTTAGCCATTGAAAATGCAATAAAGATGTTTGAAAGTCCTAGAATATTTTGTTTCAGCTGCTATGTGAACCCCATGATAAGCACATACTAAATGCAGCTCATTTCTTATTAACTTTGTCGGTAAAAGCTCTCTGTGCTAGTGCACCTACAGTCTGCAACTCCAGCTGTAAATTGTCAAACTTGTCTGTACTGTTAGAGTGAGAGCTGAACAGTTTAATTTAGCCCACCACTAACAACTCACACTGTGAAGTGCCTTTATTTCATTCGCAGCTTATGATGCTGTATAAATCTGTTTTGTTTGATTACCAACCGCGTTAGCACGGGAGGTAATGCAGTCGCCTCCGTCTGTCTGTTTCCATTCTAACTTTTGAACTGAGTGACCTTTGACCTTGACCTATTGCACATATAAGCCTATTGGTCATGACCATAGCTCTTGTGGGATTGAAGGTCAAGGTCAAATTTCAAAAGTCAAGGTTGAAACACGGTCAGTGGGGCCTCGATTCTCAATCAGTTACAGTTCTCTAGTTGTTTGATTGATGGATTTAATTATTAGTCTTACACCCTCCCCACTTCTTTTAGCAGTGTAAAGTAAATCGTAGATTTATCTAGCACTTGTAACTCATCGCTAAGGTGTCAGATACGGCAGATGTATGTGAACTATTGACTGCACAGTTTTACCTGCCTCTCACACATTGTCCACAACTGTAGTGAACCAAACTTGCTCAACTCGACATCACAGAGCAGAGCCTCATCTTTTTTTGTAAGGTAATGTAATATAAAGTCAATATTTTCTAGAACGTCGTAAATAAACAAGTCACTTTAAGGGCAATTTACAATCTCACAGGAATGCAGTACTTATTTCCCATCCCACTGAGGATAAAAGGCAGAATTGGCTTGAGTAGCTCGCTTGCCTGCCGAAGATGATCACCCATCCCAGTACTAACCAGGCCCAGTGTCGAGTAGCTGCCTACCACGCTGTTATCGCTATGTCAGACTACTCCAGAGAACCACTGTAAATGTTGTAATGTGGTGTCGTGTGTTTTGCAGCTGATAATGAGATGCAGACCACCGCGTCCGTCATTCTTCCGGGATACAGAGTTTCCTCGGATACGAAAGACGACGGTTCATCGCACAAGTTTGCATTTAGGGTGTGCACGTTGTTACTAACGACTGAATGCTTGTCCTTCTTAACTTCTCCAGTTACTTGCAGTAGGCGTTTATCTGTCAACTGATACATGTCTTAACCAGACGGCAGATTTGTTGTTTTTTTCCAGTGATGTGTAAAAGGTCCGAGTCACCTTTAAGCTCAGAATAACTACTGAAATATGATTAACCGCCACAGTTTCTAACTGTTGTGTTAACTTTATATCCTTGTACCTAGTAAATGTAGAGACTTAAAAGCGTGGATCTATTTAAAATTATGTTGTGCTTTCTTTCAGTGACAAAACATTTACAGTATTCGATGTGACAAGATTGGCTGAGTGAAGAAACATTTATGATTTGCCATAGTAGACATGAAAATTTCTCAAAACCTATCGGTGGATCTCATATAATGTGAAACAACTGATGAAGTATAACTTGTGTCAGCCATGAAGAATATCTTGAAGTGAGTTTCATACTATTTTGCCAGCGACAGAGATGGCCCATCAGCCAAATACGAAAATGCAGGATTTAATAGGCATGTGCTATGACCTCTTTAAAGTACTATTGCTGTTCGTAGTCACTGAGATTTTACCTTGATCATATTTGGTTGCAGGTGGAACACCAGAAACTGAAATCGTTTCATTTTGCGACAGACAACAGCTCAGACAGAGCTGCATGGGTCGACGCATTGACGCATGCGGCAACGCTACAGAATGATGACAATGATGATGCAAGGTTACAGTTGTGGATACCGCAGCTTATTTTTTGTTTTGTCATTATGTTGGACGAATCTGGCAATGCTGTGATTTTCGTATTAAAGTTTGTTCACATTTTTGAGTCATCTGATTTAATTTTGATGGTGATAATATCCCGGGTTCTGCAATAAAAAAGTTATGAATTTCCTGTTCTAAAACTATTATCGTTTAACACTGGTGCTTGTGAACTGTGCATAGAGGCATCTGTATACAGGTGTGTGTATACATGTATGTATACCCGTGTATACAGTAAGGAGAAGACTCTCTATCTTCCTGTTGCCTCTGGAAGACTACTTTTTACTGCAGTTGAATGTAAAACAATGCTTCCCGTGCAACACTAAAATTCGTCCATGATATCGACCATTATACACATCATTATCACCTCACGCCACACAGATAACCACACGATCAAAGATGGATGCTCAGTGTCAGATCACCTAAAGCAATTCAATGGTGTATAATATGTATATTATGTATGTATTTACTATTTTTTGTCATTTACGTGTAGAATCTAAATACGGCTGTCGGACTTTGTCTGTGCAGGCCTCTGCACGTTAGTACCAATCTGCGGCGTTTTGCGAACCAGGACCTTTCGCCAAATCCTGACGTTGAGATGCAGCAGCCAGACTGGGGAAGAGATGAGAAGCCTGGCCACAATTACCCGCCAGCCAGTTCACGTGCGAACGACTACGAATTTGGAAGGGATCGATCGTATCCAGATGCCGTTGCAGATCCGGGATATCCTCGTGTACAGTCAGGTTACGTTGTCGAGGGATATCCGGAAGGAGTTGTTATGCGGAAAAAGCCTGATGATAGGCCGTATTACCAGTATCATCCGCAGCGCAACGGTTTTGAAAGCTATCCGGAACACGACGGCACCAGACAGCCTGCTGAGTACGTACCAGGCGGACAGTCACCGACTAGGGCAGTCACAAATGCAGCATCTCCGAGAGGACAGGTTTACGGCAATCCACAGGATTTGTATGCCAAGGTGGTTAAACCATCGGAACGTGACCCGAACATGATGAGACAACCGCACAGCACGGATCCCGGTCGGCCCGGCTTTGAGCACGGACCTGACGGCAGTTTTAGTTCCAGTGCCAGCTTCTCTCTGCGTCCTGATGGTGGACGCGTCGACGACCGATGGCGACCGACGCCATCGCCGGCAGACGCTGCCGCGATGCAGCCACGGAACCTGCAACCAGCTCGTGACCACAACTATAACGTCAGTAAGCCGTCCAGTACGGATGGTCCAAGCCGGTCAAATTTACAGCCTCGAGTTTACCGCCCCGGTCAGCGACACATCGATGGAACTCCGATGTTTGGTGATCCGTCGAAGGATCCTTCACATCAGCAGATGAAATCACCGAGCACCAGGCCGGACCATGTGCCATTGCCTTCGTCTATGCGTGGCCAGTACATTGATGAACTAGCGGCTATGAAGACTCCACATACACAGCAGGACTTGTTGCAGGCCAAAGCTTTGTCACAGCAGCGCCATGGTCAGCCTGCCTACTTTCAGTATCCTGAGAGAGATTCTCCTCAGAAGGCGAGTGTTTTTAACTGGTATTACCATTAGTATTATGCAGAATTTTCAGGTTAAAATTTTCTTTGCATTAATTTTATCGATATTTTCATGAAGATTTTGCTATATCATCGTTGTTTGCAATAATTTATGTCAATGAGTGAAGTTTATCTTTAGATTTTACAGCTGCATTTTAAAAGTTTTCTTGTTCATTAAATGAGAGCTGTTTGTTAGAAGCTACTTCTGCTTTGTGCCATGCAACATTATGCTAGTGTGCTGTGGCTATTATCCGTCACAGGCGAGTGTTCCATCAAAACAGCTAAAATTACCACATTAACAAACACAATTAGCCAAGTGTCTCTAGTTTTCTGTTGCTAAAGAAATGGAATAGTCTTAAGCACTGTCGGTGTAAAATTCAAACAGTTTTCTCAGTTACAGTAACTCTGAACGATAATAACGAACTAGTGAATTAGTTCTCATCTCTTGTTAATTTTTATATCATACGAATTGAATGGACGATGGATTGTAGACTGGCCCATCTCCAAAGCATGCTCGGCGTAACAACGTAATGCAAGAAACTCAACCTGCTCGACGAGAAGGTATTTACAATGTGTTATGGCATTTACCCCTACGTTTCGGTTTTTAGAACCTGTCTCGTTTTCCAGAATTGAAGATTTTGGTTTGGCTGCATCTCCTAAAGGAAGACTTTGGAATTTCTAAAGCAGGCACACCACCATTAAAAAATTTTAATATCATTGGTCACATTGAAGATCTGTCTTGTAAGTTTATGAAGAGCAGCATGTTTTTCTCTTCCTTCAGGTGTCCAGTCGTGAATCAAGAAAGAACGAGACTTGTGTGTGATTTGTTGGTTGCAGTCGGTGCTTTGAGTTTTTTTGCTTCAATGCTGTTGGTTTGGTTAAGGCTAAATTCCATGGGAGCAGTTTCCTCATAGTATCCGTGTAACGTGCTAGTGACACGTGCGACAAGTCAGTAATTTCTTCGTAGCATCCTTGTAACTAGCTACGATGATGCTAGCGATTTCCCCATTTAGCTTGCCACAGCAAACCAGTTTGTTGTAAAATAACTCTGGAAATGCTGCCCAACACTGGTTCTTTATCTTCTTTGCCTGTTTGTTGTGTCGTTATTTAAATTCCACCAACACAACATGTTAGCAACGTACCAGACCATCTTAACATGTCAAGATGGTCTGAAAGTTGCTATCATACTCAGAGCATCCTCGTAACACATCCGATATGCACGACATCCTCATAACATGTTAGCGACTTTGACTTCCTTGTACATTTGCTGTGATGAAATTATGAGGAAACTGTTCCGGTGGAATTCAGCCTTTACAGGAAAGGACGTCCTGGTTTGAAAGAAGGCCTGTTCCATTTATCGACAAAGTTTTTTTTCTGTAACAGATAGAGAAGGAATGCTGATGTTGCTTTAGCTGACCTATATTCACCTGGAAAATGGGCATTAAAGTGTCAGTGATAGCAGTGCTTGCACTGTGATTATTTGGAACTGGCATTTATGATCATTAGTTTGTATTAGTTACTCTGCTTTCAGTATAAAATCGTGAAAGTGTATTTGCATGGTTCATGCTTTTAGTATAAAAGGTGAGCATAAGAAATTATACTGTGTGTGGGTTGCTGTTGGAATTTTCTGCGGTTTTTGTATTAGTTAAATTGTTGCATCAGTAGTGCTTCGGGTTTATACTAAATTTGTCATTTGCTGCATATAGTTAGACAATGAGATGATTCTAGTTTGGAATTAATGTTATATGACTGTGCTTATTTTACCATTTAAGTGCTATTTGATAACAAATATTGTTGCTGTATTATATAGCTGTTATTCCAGGCTTTTTTGTCGGCCGTTCATACCTTAGTGGAATGATCAACAATTTTTTTATGTTTTAACTTGTAATCTTCCAGATCTGTCAGTGGCAATCAGGATAATTGTTATGCGCATATGTTATGTAGGTGCTAGTTGTCAATCTAGGTCTTAGTTTTGTTTAGTTTACCTTCCCGATTTTTTAAAAGTACCGATTGTATTACATGATTTCAACTGTGAGACTTGCGAGTTAACTGTTGATTCTTTCAGGCGATTGGAATGATTCCCGTTTACCATACAACATGCCTGGCCATGCAGTTGGTAGTGGAACGAGAGATATGCCCACAAGCAGTCATGCTGCGTCAAATATGGTTGATAATGACAGTTTCCTTGGACACGAAGTTGGCATGTGGAAAGGATCGGAAGCATCGTGGAGAGGCGATGACTTAAATCGGACGTTGACTCCACAGCCCGTATATAATGGTCCGGCACTGGAAGAGGGCATGCCGCCAGAGCAAGGGTCTTTTAGAATTGTTGATAGCGATCTAAGCTTCACCGCAAGTGATCGGAACTGGAAGGCACCAGGACGCGATGAACAGTTTGCCAGCAGTCGAGATCCACTGGAATATGACTCCAGCCGACCGCGAGATTTTGCCGATATGAGGCCATCAAACGGCAATGCATTAGCAGCTGCTGAAGTCCGGGATCCTCTCGGAATGCCGAATGGTACTGGTGTCGACAGATATCCGGCCATTCCAGTATTGCATGAAGGCAGACCGTGGAGTGGTGCAGCAGGTTTGGATGTGACGTTTCTCAGATATTGGTTGCAGAATGGCTTAAAATACTGCTTCTTGCATGGGAGTGGACTGTTTCGCTTACCTTGTGTTCAGTGACTGCTTTAAAGTTAGTTTCATTTTATTTCAGTTATCTGTAATAGTATTAATTTGCCAGATTCTACACCACTGATCGGAGCAAGAAGCATACATCGAGGCATTGAGGATCTTATCATTTGTTGCAGTGCAAGCAGTTGGTTTTCTACAGCAACAGTGGTGGCACAGGTCACTGCATAATGTTCCAAGTTATCTGGTGCCAGTCCATGGTAGTATATGTGTGTCTAAAGTGAAAACTGTTGATGTTGAAAGGAAACGATATCACATCGTCGTTGAATGGTTGAAAATTAGTCCCCTCAGCCAGTTGGTACGCGGTCTCTCTCACGATCTCCAGTCGCCTGGTGGTCGAAGCGATGCACTGATAGCTCGAACGTGATCACGACTCTGGAGAGAATGGACGCCATGATTCCTATGCAGTGCCGTTCTGATGCCACTAACGACATCTATTTGTGGCCTCTTTTTCAGGACCACCTGGTTAGGCAGGCACCAGAACAGTCAGTAACCGTTCTGGATTTTAACGAAGCACAAGATAATTTGGTGGCATTGGCTTCAGTGGATCGTGTGCTGATCATTTCCATCTTACTTCAGACAGATCACCACACCAGCACGTTGTAACCCAATTTTTTACAGGCTGGATGCTTTCTAATGCCCCGCCGACAGTGATGCCACCACAGTTTGGATAAATATATGTATTTTATTTTCTGGTAGTTTCGTGCTTGTGGCATTACTTATGTTTTTTTTTGTACTTTGTGGCTTATAATCTTTGTTGCTTCTTACTGCTTTGTAGTAACCTGCAGCTTACACATATTGCAGTGATCGCACAGCTTGTGCATGGCATTATTTCACATAATGCACTTACTTAGCAACAGTGGTGTTTCTAGCACTCCAAAAGTGGGGGCGGTAAGTTGGGGACAGCATAAAGGTAGGGGCAGAGA
>Ga0209366_1000253_pt1 | contig 12286 bp, 13 predicted proteins | sample WorMetmaBAHAMAS2_FD_187391 | JGI IMG/M metagenome (GOLD analysis project Ga0209366, IMG submission 187391) | Marine gutless worms symbiont microbial communities from Max Planck institute for Marine Microbiology, Germany - Inanidrilus... | ecosystem: Host-associated > Annelida > Digestive system...
TTTCATTACAGAGTGACTCCACTTTGTGATTAATTTATGTATTATTTATTTATGGCCCACCGTGTAAAATGTTAAACTATAAACTTGATGATAAACTGGATCTTTCGTATCTATTTGCAACACTAAATGGTTTTAAATGTGCTAATGTGCTGTTAATTAATGGAAATTTATTTAAAATTGTACAAGTGTATCGCTCAAAAACAGACTGAGATTACACTTAAAGTGAAAATTAAGTATCCTTAAATAATAGCAGTTTAATAAGTAACTGCTGTTATCAGTTAATCTGCAGTGTGTCTCATATTGAATTAATTGATGCCGTAGTTAAAAGGTGAGGAGGAAGCAGTGAACTACGTAGTGAGTCAATGGTTGATGATGTTGCTGTTGCAGAATGGTGATGAGCATGGCAGCACTGCACAGGTTAATTACAACTGATAGATGTCACTGCTCATCAGCGGACGCACCAGATGACATGACACTGGGAATGTGCTTGACGCATCTTAACATCAACATAACACACTCTCCATTGTTCCACCAGGTTCACCAATGACGAGATGTTTGTAGTTTAATGTGTCTCCAGCCAACAAAACTAATCATTCGGGCTCTTCCAAGTACTCAAGCTCGAGCTTTATTTTTTAGCTTCAATACTTATTTATTTTTTGTCCTTAATTTTAATATGCTAAATAAATGAAACATAGTATCTCACTGAATTACAGAATTATATGAAAGAGCCGTAATAAACGTCAATGGCCAACAGATATATTCGCCATGTAGAAAGATTCATGAAACATAACATGTATGGAATAGCCTGCCAGAATCATAGAATTCTAATTTTATTTATTTATTTTAAACTACTTCTGGTAGCTCTGAGTGTTTGAAAAAAGCTCGAGCAAGTATTTGAGCCTAAAAAGATTGACATTAACAGCCTTGCACACAAACAGAGACACACAGTCACAGATGCAACTGATCGTCCTACCCACGTCGACGCCAGTATGGATAATGTGCAAATAATACTGAAGAATTTTTCAGCCATGAACATCAAGTATTGTCGTACATTTCTTCTCGTTAAGTGACGTGATAGAAGATGCCTTGAAGGTTCATATGCCAGTTGCCTGTGTTACATACTTTGTGTAATGTCAGTGTTGCTGTTTCTTGTGCTGCAGGCGCGGCCGGTGGATTACGCCGAAGAATATCTAAGCAATCAACTAGCAGTGACGTTTCACCGACACTGGATGATAGACCCCGTAGATGTGTATCATCGGTGGCTCACTGACAAGCAGACTGTAGAGCATCAGGACTTGTGACATTGTAGATCTCACTCTCCAACCACCCGTCACTAGTGTATGGAATCACACCGGCAGTTTCCATTATGCCGAGAGTCGGTCATTGCTGGCTGTGGAGGCCAGCAGTTAGCATGCAGCGAGCTCTCCCATTGTGGAACATTTATCAATGCAAACAAAGATTTATCAACGCAAACAGATATCACGTGTTTCACTAATGACATTATGTCGCCACGCTGTGTCAATTCACTGTACAGCCTGTACACTATACACTTCCACCATACATAGACAGTGTCATATATAATAAGAGAATTAAACGTCAGTAGTTCAGTTGTTACATCTATCCATTTCTCAGCAACCTTGACATATGTCAGCATACTGAAGATACATACAGTGAACATTCAAGCTGTTTTAATGGATATTTCTCTCACTGCAGCGGCCGTCGTCCGTTATTATACTGCTTTATGGCTGCAGGCCAAATAAATATGTAACAGCATTTTTGAACAGCTAACAGGATGTGGATGGTAGGTGTTTGGTATGTAAACGTACATAGTCACGTGCCTGGTATACCGAAAGCTACCACAGTAAGTGAGGTTCTGGTAGGTGGCTGGTATATCAGGTCACATAAATTATTCCAGTACAGGGTGTGGCGTGAAAATGTAAGCAAGTAACAACCATGCCCTGTTAGGTTTTAAAAGACAAACATGATGTGTTGATTGAGAACAACGATGGCTGTCAACAGCCACCATTGTCTGCAGTGAGCCGCAACTTTATTCTATTCCTGCAGTTGTGAAAGTTTAAATTTTGGGACCCTGAAACTCAACTACAATTTTGGGACTCCTTCATCTTTGCTATGACCCCTTTAGCAATGACGATCATACTAATCATAACAAAGTACAATGTAATTATGAAGATGCTAGCAACATAATTATATTGCAGAGTAACTGGAAGAACATCAAAAAGTTGCTATTAATAGTTCAGTGTGATAAAATCCATAATGACATCGCTATCGGTAATGTCAAATGAGTCTAATAAGGCCAAGCCATAACAACCATTGTGCTGCAGATTTTTCTGCTGCTGTGGGCGCCAGAATGATACTTGGACAAATTGTAATGGCATTCTGGCACGACTTTCACGGTGTTCTGAGAAAACGACACTGGATAATTGGTGCAGGATTTCACAGGCCAGCTGTTCTTCCTGTCATCTACCAACAATGTCCCAGCACTGAAGAGAACGTAGCCAGACTGCAACAGTTAAAGAACGTAAGCATATATTTGAGTTTGCAATTTTTAACATTTACCAAAAAGGGGTAGCAAACACTTTCAGTTCTGCCACAGAAGATGCAATGCAAGCTATTGTTTGCTTTCAGTGATATATAACAAGCCTCGTTGGACTAAATAAAAGAGTAACCGGCCTGGCGAAAATCTTGTTCAAATAATACGAAAGGATTTATCTGCAAGATATTTAGTCAGAACAACAACAGCACACACGAAGTACTGATGGTCGTAGCATGTGTGTTCTTGCATGCTATGCATAGCTTGCGAGAACGTTAAAGAAATGATAGACTTCGTCCTTATCATAGACGCCCACCTCCGAGTCACACACACTACAAACAACTGGGTGATAAACATCATCTGTGCTGGTTGCCGCCGCTACATCAGTGCCTGTGTCGGCTTGAGCACAGTCATCAGCCGCACCGCATCGTCGTTTTGACTTGTGCTTTGTCTTCTTCTGAGATGACGTCTTATCGTATCTCAAAACCTCGTCCATCCGTACAGCACAGTTTGTGACAAACATTGCTCGATACTGGTGATGATAGGTCTCGTGTCTGAAACACAGACCAGATGGGCAACACTGTAACAGAGGTATCATATGATAGTAACTCGAAAAGTTCGGATCATGCAGCAGCAATTAATCATCAGCAACAAAATTAACAGGATAACATCCATTCTCCATCAGAACATTAAAAGTGTACACACATCCTGGTACTTGTTTAAACTGAACAACTGGCGACAGTTAGAAAAGCGTGATCTATATTCCAGTAGGTAGCATGGGCCACGATTTACAAAATAAGACTGTTGTAACTTTGTTGTAAGATTAACTTGCAATAGTGATTTAAGATACGGTAAGATTTCCCTTTAGCTAGTAGCTGATTGTAAGATTTTTTTACGATTTTTACTCTGCAGGACCAACTGTGGTGAACCATCCTGTTCATGTCTCTGCAAGACAGTACTAGTATAACTGGACATAAGCGAAGATCCACGAGAACAAGTAGATGGGACTTCTCCCCTCCCTCCTTTCCCCTCCTGTTACAAGTAGGCCACTTAAATACAGATAGGGAGTTTGGGGAGCACTGTAAGCTCCCCAGCAGAGTCTGGTGGCAGAGCCCCAGCTGAAATATAATTTGGTGCATTTTAGCCTTAAAATTTGAATTTTAATAATTTTCCTGAGAATTAACTAGCTAAATTTAACTAAATTGCTTGCTTCAGTGAATACTGATGCATAGTATGGGCATTTGGCACGGAGTTGAACAAATAAGTAGGTAGTAGCAACTAGCAAACTGTACATCGCAGTTTTCGTTTGCAGCAAATGATTGAAAACTGTGCAACTATGCATTACAAAAAGTTCACCCCCGAAAAAGTAGGGGGTCAAAACACAGGACGTCCCCTCCACTGAAAAAAGTAGGGGGACATCCCCCTGTCCACCCAAGGATCTACGCCCATGTAACCGGAGACCCAGCATAAAGGAAGCGACACACTGCAGTGAGGCTAATTGTTGCAGATTGCTATACTCTACTTCACACAGTTCACAGGCTGCAATTAAACACTTCTAAGATAAAATATGTACTGCAACAACAAAATACATTAATATAGGCATTTATTTATACAGGTCAACCTGTGTTAGCCAGCACCTAAGGTAGACACTGTGAAGATTTTACTGAAGCAAAGTTTTACTGACATAAACTAGTTCAGATTAGGGAGACGGCGCTAGTGTAATCAACAATGCATAATGACTCCATACAATTAAATCTAGGATGGAATAAAATCGAAATAACTAAGGGCAATTAAGTGTTAGTAATTTTAGAACAGAATAACTGGATGTACATAAAAGAATAAAACTGGGAGTTAAAATATTAAAGATGACTCAATGTGGATTTTTCTCAGTTGAGGTCACTGCTTTGCGCTCCCTGTAGTACTTTTACACTCTTCATTTTGGGCCTGTAAAAAATTGGACCAACGGTATTTACTGCGCAACACTGCTAGAGCGGCATATGCCATCGTCGGTTGTCTGTCTGTCTGTCACACTCCGGTATTGTTATCAAAACAGCTAAACATAATATCACGCAAATAATGCTGCATGATAGCCTCGGGACTCTAGTTTACTGCTGCCAAAGATCATCGCGAAATTCGAACGGGATCACCCCCTATGGGGACGACAAATGCAAGTGGGGTGGGTTAAAATTGGCCACTTTCAACAGAAAACTTGCTATAACTCGAAAACGGTACAAGATAGATGCATAGTTTGTATTAAAGTCGAATAGGAAGTCGTATGTGCTCTATCGAATGGCTATGTTGCTGATAACCTTGGGTGGCCCCTAACCCACCAAACTACCCAACTTTTGCATTTTTCGTTGCCTTTCATATCTTTGTAGTGGGTCAACGTAGAGATTTCAAATTTGGTATACAGGTCAGTCGTAGTTAATACCAGCATGCGGACTACAAACCGTTCTGGTTATGTCACCTGACCTATTTTAAATTTGGGGGCCACATCCATATCTCAGGAATGGCTGAAGCTAGAGCTGGCAAATTTTGTACACAGGTGGGCTATATCAAGTCTTACCAAAAGAATAAAAAACTTCCCAAAAGGGGCATGGTTACGCTCACGTGACCTATTTAAATTCTCAGTCCCCCCTATCTCCGGAACGGCTAAAACTAAAGATGTCAAATTTTGTACAGTGGTTTGCCAGGTGGCAGTTTAGCATTGGGATTACAAACTGTCCCTTGAATGCGCATGGTCACGGTCATATGACGTCTTTAAATTTTCTGAAATAAACGATAAAATCTCAATAACGGTCCAAGACAGAGTCACAGTTACAATGGAAGACAAATAGTAAATCATATATGGGTTATCGAATGGCATGATTGCCGATGGTCTTGAGTGAGTTTGAAGGTCACTTGTTTGTTGTCTGAAACCTTTGTAATGGCTGATGGCTATAACTCATAAATAAAGCATGATTTTACTACAATAGTTTAGACATAAATTAGAAAGCGCACGTGGCTTGTAATTTAAGCTTCGTTGTCAAAAATGAAGGAGTTCTTAAGGTCACAGGCAGTCACGTTCACTTCAAAAGTGGTAGTGTCTTAAAAACGGTCCTAGATAAAGACGTTGAAACAACAGTCCACAAACAGGAAGTGATATGCCATACGGCCATTTACTAGCAGCAACTATGATGACCCTGGGTGTATGTCAAGGTCATTCAATGATTGCAAGCTTTTCTATATTCACAAGCGCATCGCGCAGTCCCTCTGCCATAGCAGAGCTTCTTGCCTGATGTAGCAAATGCAGGAAAAAACCAAGGGCGAACTGGCTAACCCAGGTTTGCGTCGCTAATGGCCATTAAAATAAAGACGATTGATTGAATTAAGGTCTAATGTCCCACTCAACACAAAATATGTCATTTAGAGACGTTCTTCACAGATAATCTCTTAGCCAGTACTCAGAAACTAAATAAAAAACAGGAGAAACAATCAAACAACACAATAAACCTAAGCTAATGCAAAACACAAACTATATCAATGTAAATAATTGGCCCTCAGTAACACAAAATCTAACATTAACACAAAATAAACAAACAACTAAGAGTCAGGTTTAATCGTCTCTTACGACATCTGGCCTGGAAACAGCTGGCTTATTCTCAAAGCAAAAGATAAAGCAGAAGTAAATAATAAAGGAAAATATAAGCAAAAGGAAAACAAAGCAAGTTACAAAAAGCAAAAGGAACTGATAACATGAACAAACAGACAATCTATTTTTGGTTCTACATAGTCTATATAGAACCAAAATCACTAGGCCCCGGCAAGTGTATGAGATAAATGAAGATGGTACTGAAATGTATGAGTGGTGACCTCTGGCAGTCTAGACAGAGCAGTGACATGCAGGCGGGACAGTTGAGTACAGCGTCACTCTGCGGCAGTTGTCTTGGACCAGCACTAGAGGTCTGTCGTGCCAACGCCGCCGCCGCCGGCTGATAACTCAGTCTCTGTCTGTTCACCCATCGTTCATTGTCATCGTCCATATCAGGGTCATACAGCAGGTCGTCATTTGACGGCGCCGCTCCTCCTTGCCTGTCTGTTTACACCAACACGCTCGTCATACTCTCAGTCACATTCGCATACAGCATTTAAGTTAACTGTGCAGACTTTGGGCATTTTTGCTGCAGACATTCCCATATTTACACGAATAATTTGTGGTTAATGAAGATTCAAACTGTCTACTTTATTGATGCAAGTATGTGTTTGTGTTAACATTAACCCACACTAGTAATCACTATACCCATGTGTAATCCACAGAATGAGAAAACAGCACAATTTAACATTTCACTCATTCACATTTATGATCAGTCACGGACATTTATGTAAGTAAGAAACAGTGCTTCTTATTTCTTACAAAAGTCTAAATTTGTAACATACAACATTAATGCCAGATTGTTCAAACAGTTTTTCATTTGAATTTCTTTCCTTATAATTGAAATATTATCAGAAACAGTTGAACTCAACAAAATCAGCCACAGATGTTTTTGCAACAGACATGAAAATACAGTTTCAGTAAAGTACAAGTGGATAGTCACAATTAAACAGTTATAGAGAATCATGTCTTGAATTAGTTTCACCTGTCGCTAATTCGTCGTCATCATGGTCATCGGAGTCCAATTCATCAATATAGTCTTGTGATTTTGAAGATTTAGTTTTACCAGCTGCAACACATTCAGCAACTGGACATTTCTGCAATCAGTTCATCACAGAGTCATATGCACATAAACCGTAATTTTTGGCAGAGATGCTGCTGACAGAGCATGCTATCAATTAGCATTGCTTTTAGTACCTGTTGACTGGTGTGTCTTTGTAGCATATATCTACACTGTGTCTGGTGATTTGTTATCCTACCTCTCCTAACTAATGTCTACGCACCACCTGAGGAAACATGAATCTGGAAATTGCATCTCTTCAGTGTTAAAAGCGTCACTGCTCTAGCTTCCTATATTTTCAACTGTTATCAACTAATTTTAATAATGTTTGGAAGGTATTATTTATGAAGTCTGTGCTATCATAAGCCTGTTTAATTTTTCGTGTCTTTGCAATTATTTCCTTTACTTGCTGCAAGTTTACAAAGGCAGAAATTAATCATTTTTTGTTTGTCAACAAGCCAATTACTAAAGAAGATAAGATTCTAATTAACAATTTGTTCACGAAAGAAGGCTGCACAGCTACCAGTTTCATAGCAAAGTGGAACATAGACTTTGTCTACAAGTTGTTGCAAAAGCTATGGGTTACTGGGTCGGTCAACCTTCATCCTGGCAGCAGCAGATGATGCACTGCCCGCAAGCTGATAACATTAATCTTGTTTATGAACCGATGTTACACACAAAAATTTCTAGGCAAGAAATAATACTTATACACAGTAATTAATGACACGAACTTATTGACTGACTGCACAAAATTATTACAAATGGTTGATGAATGTTGAAGATATAGCAAGCCGAAGCACTGTCGTTTTCGAGACATGGCATACAGCATAATTGAAAATACAATTTCTGGAGTTCATGTTTACACATATAGTGCAGGGACATTAGCTATTACAGGTGGGATAACAAATCATCATTCAGCAACATTCTCTGCCAAAAATCATCAAAATCAGTTGACTTGGACTGAAGTTATAGATAGTGTGCCAACATCAGTGTCGTTTTTTAGACACAGTGTAGATATATGCTACAAAGACACAGCAGTCAACAGGTACTAAAAGCAATGCTAATCTAGTACATTTTCAGAATTGGACTGCATCAGTTGTTTGGCAGAGTGGCAGGACTGTCAGTGAAGTCACTGGGGCCAATATAGCCATACAGATCTTCACCATTTTATGCAACCAGACAAGGAGAGGTGCTTGTTTAATGACTTGGTTTCACCAGTACTCACTGTTCCTACCATACCTCTGGAAAGGTGGCTAGGCTAAGTTGACCTGAGCCGCAGGTTACACACTACACAACCTATCATAGTTAACATGTTTCACAATGACGGTGTTGTAAATTGTTTCATTATAAAACTGGACTAAAGTACTGCATGAGCACTTAATAGTGACTGAAAATTTCATCTTGAAACACAACGACCTGCAGTCCACTGTCTTTCTATTCTCTTCATTTTGGCATTCAGTTCTGATGTCATCTCTTTCTCAAACTCATCCTCACTCGAAGACTCTTCTTCTCTTAATTCACGCAACCTCTTGGGTCGGTGTCGGAGTTGTGCAGTGCTGTGCAACATTGTCTCAATGTCGTCGTCAGAACTACGAATAACACAAAACAGCTTTCCTCTCATTCCAACTTATTTATTATGAGATAACTGGCCTCACAGCGATTCAGTAGTAAATTTGCAACAGTCATTATTATATAAACCACCACCCAGTAAAATAGTAAGGTCTGAAAATAGTGACAATCTGAGACATGCACTGTGATTAATAATAAATCACAAGGTAATGTAGCTGCACATTTAAGGTGTGGTGGGCTATTCAGTTATCACTTCGTTATGTATTTAAAGATTGCTAAATTTAGCCATAAAAAAAATAAAATTGGTGAACACATAACAAAATTACAGGCAAAAAGACTGACTGTCTCATGTGCCCTGTTTGCCTTGCAGTGTTCTGCTTAAAGAAAATGATTTTGCCAGATAACTTACCTATGATGGACAGGAACTGATACATTGGGTGAGGTCAACTTCTGCTAAGTCTAAAGGCTAACATTAAATGCTTAGACCAAACTTGGGTCTAAGTTGATAGTTAAAACCAAATTTGACCTCATGCTGGCGATTTGGTCTCAGACCAGACTTAAGACCAAACTTTGGTCTAAGCCTAAAGACTTAAGTCAAAAATTTGGCTAAGACCAGAGCTAAACTGAACTAAACAGTCTTAACTTGGGAATTCCCTATGTTAAATGCGTATCTTTTGGTCTTAAGCCCTAGGGCTTAGCTATGTACTAAGACCAAATGCAGGTCAAATTAAGTCTTAACAAAATTCTAACGCTTTAGTTGCATTTACAAGTGTGTTGTCGCATTTTACCTGTCATTTTTACGTCAGTGATGACGTCGTATACGGTGGTGCAATTAATAACCGCCATGGACCAAACGAACAGCATGCCAAATCAGTTAACGTGATAAGTTGGATTGGAAATGTCAAGTCTTTGGTCTTAGCCTAAAGTCTAAACTGGACAATGGACTTTACGCATTCAGCTAAGCCTTTAGTCTTAGTGTTTAGACTTAGCCGAAGTTGACCTCACCCATACAATTTTCTGACACAAGAGTGTTCACAAGTTACTGTAACTACATAATTAAGGTGTGGCGGAATGTTTAATAATGACTTTATTGCAAGCATGCAAAATAACAACCTCTGCTTAAAAGAAAGGAATAGGACATTATGGCCATACCGTCTAAAATGTTTGATTTTATTTGCTAGCAATAAATATTATTTGCATTAATCACGTTACAATGTTACAACACTTTGCACACACAAGTTAGTTTTTACCTTTCAGCACATTCTTCATCACTCTCCTCCTCAATCGGATATGCATCATGTGAAGAATTCATATACATGATGTTGTTTGAACCAACTTCATACAGTATAACACTGTCTCTGACATACCACATTGTTTGTTTACATGAAGTCATGTACGAATCTCCTTGATATATGTTATTGTGCAAGTGTACATAGAATCACAAATCATAATACAAATTTCCGTCTGCACATGATAAGTAGTAAATGGTGAAGTCTGTAGAATATATGCAAAATATTACCAGTGGCATATTAATGGCTGTTGGCAATAGTGATCAGATGTGTATGCAACAAAAAGTGGACAAAACTTAATGCTAACTGTAACACAAGCTACTCATCTATGAAAGTTAACTTGATATCTTGTAAAACTTTAGTCACTACATGGCAAACAATGTGCGATAGCTGCTAGCACTCAATGTGCTCAGGCAGCACTCAACAGTCTGAGCAACAGAAAAGTGGACCCAGTCTAATGCAAAACCTAACCCCATGTCAGTCACATGATATAGCTGTAAGTGTGACTGGTAGTGGCTGTCTTTCGATTCAATCAACAAACAGATAAATTGTTATTGTAAGTGAATCAGACTTCTAGTTTCTGGTGCATGTAAAACATTCCAGAGCCGGCCCTAGGCACGAACAAGGTGGGCCCTTGCCCAGCGCTCCACACTTCTGCCGGGCCCCGCACTTCGGAGCCACCGTGTGGACGTGATGATGCATCAGCATAATTAAACACTGAAACTTTCATTCACTGTGTGATTTATGCACTTTGCCAAATATCAGTAATGGGGCAAATATGTGGTTTCCTTTAGACATACAAAATGCCCTCTGACTCCTCACATGCGACTCTGTTCCCTGGACCCCCACTGGGGGCTCCGCCCCAAGACCCCCGTTATAGACTCACACTCACCATGGCATCCAAACGTTGCTAGGGCCCCGTGCTCACTAAGGCCGTCTCTGAAACAGCCTATGTGTTGACATTGTAATTGTGCCAATTATACCCAAGCGTTATCTTTAAAACCGCTGGAAAATTTTCGTCCAGACTCGTTACATTTTACCCAGCATGTCAAAACCAACACAGAACGTCATTAAATACTTAGACGAGGTTTGAAATTTTGCACATAAACCAAACTACCTCTGTCACTCATGGACTTAGCAACATGCAACACATGATGTCATAACCGCATGTGTGGAGGATAGCTAATAATTTTCACAGAACAAATTCTTACCCTCTATCGGTTAACGACGGTTATAAACAACTACAAGAACCGCGACAGTCACTGTCGTAGTCAATGATAGCCGATAAATGAATGTAAAGTCACGAAAACTGAACAAAAACTACCGATCTTGCGATGCATGCATTGCATAAAACTTCATGCAATGCATACGCAACACATGCAACACAACCACTATAAGTAACATGCCGAAGCTGACCCTAATCATAGTATTCTGTGTGAAAAATGTGGAGTTTAGACCTTCGCCGGCTTGCAACAGACTACGTCTTGCACGTTGCGCTATCTCAGCATCGTTAAGCATGCACCGCACGTCGAGTTTTGGCATGCTGCTGCATTGTATCACCACACTCCCACATGGTGCTGTTGTGTGGCAATGCATATCGTGTGAACATGGAACGTGTTGACGCGCAGTGGCACCTTGCAACAGCGCACATTACTGCATCCTGTTTGGACTGCAATGTTTTTCACACATAGAACTAGACCTAATGCCTATACACATAGTGTGTTAATCAGTTCTCTGTTGACTTTGTTTCATTGAGTGCAACGTGCACATGGCTGGCATAGGACTTTATCACGTTGTTAGCCTGCTCGGCAAACTTGCCGGAAGGGCTATATATTTTTATCGTTTTTTTTCATATGATATGATTACATTCGTCGATCTTGCGGGTTCCATTCGTTATGACGTCGCCGTCCTCGCCTCTGCTGCTGTCATCAGTTCCTAAAACTTCCACATAAAAAAAACTAAAATAAGAAAAACTAATGTTATATCTGACTTGTGCTATAAAACAGCATTTTTGCAACTTAAAATCCAGAGCAAAGTATGTTATTAATATAGAAAACATATAATTTCAAGCCGGAAGTACAGGACTAACTGTTTCCAGCTTGTGCAGCATTGAGCTGTTACTAAGTGCGTTACATCCATCCAGGGGCATCTAACCCCCCACTATGGGTGGGAGAACCCCCCCCCCC
>Ga0209366_1000254_pt1 | contig 12282 bp, 10 predicted proteins | sample WorMetmaBAHAMAS2_FD_187391 | JGI IMG/M metagenome (GOLD analysis project Ga0209366, IMG submission 187391) | Marine gutless worms symbiont microbial communities from Max Planck institute for Marine Microbiology, Germany - Inanidrilus... | ecosystem: Host-associated > Annelida > Digestive system...
CTATAACATTTATTGAAACGAACGTCAAAAACAGAAAAATATCGAATCGTCAGTGGCAAGTGAAACTCATCTCCGTGAATTGCTCTGTAGCTTTTTGTTTTGCAAATTTCTTAATAAATGCCGTGTCGACGTTAAATTCACACAAATGTTTTGCTACTATGCCACTTTAATGACCAACGTAGATGGTGAGTGACCATGCAGACCACAAGTTTTCAATGAAATGAACTTTGAGGCTTTGACCTCGACATCCCTGGCACTGTGCTTCATCTTGACCCTGTCCAGGTTACAGTGAGAGGTCAGTCATGACTGCTGCTGTTTGTCCGGCTTAATAGTGTAAAGATAATTTGAGCTGTAGTGAGCTCATAAGGACATCTTTACTAATTTACTGTATTGTGGGTCTGCACTCTGCATGTGTAGAGGCCTACGTAGTTCTAAACGCGGGTGTACATGTGTAAGAATGTTGTGTCGTGAAGCTTCAGGCAATAAAACGTTGTAGCTTCTTTTTTGTGTGACGCCGTGTATAGTTGTACTAATAGAACTGTTTGTATTTGACTGTCAGGTGCTGTGTCACGGTCGCAACGTTGACGGAGAAAGTCATCGCTTTGCGGGCGATTCCAATCCGGAGGATATGTTGTCAAAGGTCCGCTATATAGTTGCTGGTTATCACGCCCCAGTAATTACGGACTGTTGTGATCAGCGTTGCTGTATGTTAGTGTCTGTCTGTCTGTCTGTCCGCATGCGTCCATGCACCAAGTCCGAACTTCACCAAATGTTCTGTACATGTTGCCTGTGCAGGTAGTGGATCGGTTAATTTTTATGGCGTTGTAATACATTATGTACCTCCAGTTTTGTAGACATCGTCATGTTTTCCTATGCCTGTAGACCAATGGCAACGTTATACTAGCACAGCAGCCTCGCTGTAATGTTGTACACGCTAACAACCCTGCTACGTGGCATTAGTTGCATAATATACTGTCCTAGATTTACGAGGCAGCAGGTGTCAAGACTAGACGAGTCCATCCCGCAAGGGGTGCCGCCGTGCAGGGCGAGTATGCGATGTTTTGTTGATAAAATTTTCTCGTTCACGCTAGCGTGAAGTTATTAACAGTAATTCATCGCTTTAATTCAACACTCGATAGCTTTTAGTTTCTTAATTGTCATGCTTGCACTGCGGCAATTTAGCCGAGTGGCTATATATTCTGCTGCTGTTTTTCTTTTTAAATCGAAGATCAATTATCTCAGGATGCATCAGACCGAGATGAGACGTTGCCATGGCAACCAATTTGCGGGCAATATCAGGGAATTTGCGCAGGCTGCCTCTAGCTGTAATCTCACCTTCGTTCATGAGACTGGCATTCCAAAATGTACTGGATGATCGCAACGCCAATACAAGAACATTAAATGGAAGTGATCACTCTGTATATATTGTATAGAAATTTGATGAGCCCTCATCCAGAAATCTGGCAGTTTATACGAGGTTAGAACTTAGAATGTGTACATTAGGCATTAGTCAGTGCTCGGGTTAGTTCGGCTACGTTCGCTAGGAGGTGGTACCGCTGGGCATTGCGGTGATCAGTAATCAGGTTTATTTCACTACTGTTCGCTAGGGGAGGCGACACTGCTAGCGAGGACGGGCTACAGCCTACAGGCCAGGCTTTACCACGCAGTTCTGAATGTTGTGTTGTACTTCGTCCTTCGTCAGTGCAATAAGATGAGACATGGATCTACGCAGGTTCGTCTGAGCGGCGTCTACGAGGAGCTGGGCAGTGCTAATCACGACGCGGTGCCACTGTCGTCACTTGTGTCACATCCTGTCCTCCAAGAACTCATCTCAGCTTGTACCACATACAAGACTGTTGTGAGTACCGCTCACTGCCACTAAAACGACTACTACACTGTGCGTCTCAAATAGAAATGCTATCTTTGATGTTTGTGCTATCATTATTCTATTTAATTTCTCATGCCCATTTGCTATTACTTCCGTAACTTGCTGCGAGTTTACGAATGTGGTAATGACTCATTTTGACGTCACTGGTTGCTTGTCAACATGCCAATTACTAAAGAAGATAAGATTCTGATGAAAAATTTGTTCACATTAAAAGGCTGCAATGCTAAGAGAGTTTACTAGCAAATGTGGAATGTAGGCAGCGTCTATAAGTTGTTGCAAAAGCAATATGGGTTAGGCCTACTGGGTCGGTCGACCATCGTCCCGGCAGCGGCAGACAACAGTGCCCACACAGCTGATAACATTGATCTTGTTTATGAACTGGTGTGGCTAGGCGAAAAATAACATTTTCACACTATACTCAATAATACAAACTTATTTTCTGCAGAAAATTATCAAAATTTGGCTGATGAATATCGAAGATATAGTGAGCCAATGCACCATCATTTTCCAGACACAGTATACAACATAACTGAACAGACTATTTCCAGGATTCATGTTTCCCCAGATAGTATAGACTTTAGTTAGGATAGGAGGGATAACAAATGTGTTCGATAGTGTACTCTCTCAGCAACATTTATGCCACATGTTACCAAAATCAGTTGATGTGGGTTGAAATTATAGTGTGCAACATCAGTGTCGTTTTTTGAGACAGTGATTGCCACTTTTTGGTAAGCAAAATGCCTCCGACAGACAGAATGACGACAGAACTCGACCGGTAACAACAGGCTGCTTATGCTATATCTTACAGAGCGACACAGCATAATAAATGTAAAATATTGGGGCACTTTGAATTTTCTTTTAACCGGGGAGGCTGCCCAATCCCCGAGATTGGGAAGTTGATGTCTAGACAGTAGTACATGCTTCAGCTGGTGTGTGACAGGATGTGAGGTCACTGATGTGTGGACAGCAGACAGCGATGGCGCCAGTCTACGACAATGAAATGATGACACAACTACAACCATAGAGCTCGTTCATCCACCGTCGACGAAATACCACCTCAACACTATAGGCCTAACCGCGGCTGAAAAGTTGGAGGGGATCATATGTCGGGTGTATGTTGATTCCCTTCCGATTGCTATCGTTATTCCCCCCCACCTCTGTTGCATTCACTGATTTCGCTCTCTTTCTCCATCCATTCCATCCCCATTTAAACCCAGAATCTTCCCGTGTGGGTTAATGAAAAGTTTAAGTCCCTCTGTGAAGTTATGCGTTGAGCTCAATGAAAAAAATGACAGTCACAAAAGTTGAAGGGGACCATATACACTTGGTTCCCAGGTTCTCAAACATTGAAGGGATGCATTCCACGGGTATCATAGGGCTGCTGCGCCTCTGCTCAACACTGCCGAACACTGTGCTTGAGTTGTATCACAAACAATCTCCACTAGTCCACTTACTGCCAGTGTACTTCTCAAATGAGATAATTCGTAGTCGATCATCAGTGATATGTTACAGACTTACAGTTAAACAGTATTTTGTCACCGCACTTAAGTTACACATATGCATATATGTACCAAACACTCGTCTCATCAGTTCTATTATATTCTGGTAGTTAAGCTCTTGCCATATCCCTGCACTGAAGGATCCCGCATAGATCCCATGAAAGCCTCGTTAAGCCCGGCAAAATTGGGTTCCACCCTTTTCGGTGCCTTCTTCCATTTAGCCGTTCGTGCTAGTTCATGTAGTCATGTGACTGCCCCAGTGGCAGCCCTGTAGCAAATTACAGTATAAAAGTCGGTGTTAGGTCATTTCTCATTTGGAGAGCTTGTTGGACACTCATCGAGTGCATTACTGGTCTCTTGCAGCCGGCTGTTTGTGAGTTGGCTCTGCCAAACAGCCGAGTCATCAGCTTGCGGAAAACTCGATGCCAGGAGCAAAGGAAGGGTAATGATGTGGGGTTGGTTTCCCTGAATGTAGCGACCAAAACCAATGAAAATTTCAACTGAAATTTGGGGAAGCCATTCATCTTCTAAGCGTTCTGTTTGCTCTTTTGAACTTGTCCAACTAAAATTGAGTTCTGGAAAGCCACGCTACTCAAGTCAGCTACCGAAAGTTTCACAGGAAAGCCATGAATCCGAAGTCTCCAAATCCAAGTAAAGTATTCTGAACCAATGATACCCTGAGAATTGCTTCTGAACATGGGAAATCTGTTGTTGTTGTCGCCAAAATGATGAAACACAAGACTGAACATGTATACACAACTGGTGTACCGTGCATACGCAGCGTAAGGAAGCGGTAAGCTTCATACAAGACTGCCAGCCTCTTTGTTGGTGTCTCCATCCATTCTAAACATCGTGAGAGTTCAACCCTTCTAAGTTCCGCTCCTCCCTTCCCGTCCTACTTCTCTGTCTTCTCTCATTCAGTCCCATTCCCTTCAATAGCAGGAAGCGGCCAAGGAGTGGAGTGCTGTAAGCTCTATTGGATTAGCCTAGGGCAAAGCACCAGCCAAGTCTCTTAATGAACTAGTATACATTGCAAACCCAAAACCTAACATCCTATTTAAAGTGACACAAAAATTTCACAGAAAAATTAAACAATCTTTCAGACAAATTTTGTGTCACTGTCCTGAGGATTCTCAGGGCTGAAATTTTGTAGGGTCAGGACCCAGGGAGCCTCAAAGGTTCGATGCTCATGACCTTATTACTCTCGTAAACTCACTCATCGGATCTGTTTCACAATCACGTATGTCGTCTGTCCACTTCAGTCCATCAAGTGATCGAATGGCAACGTCCGTTAATAACAACAAACAGCAAAGGTATCTATTTACACACATGGTAAGTACATGGACCAGTGAGCACAGCTCATGCACGGCACAAGCGTCACTGTCACAGCCATTCTCACACTACAAATTATCATACAGCTGCTATACAATCAGTGCATTCATAGCTTTGTCACCAAGCGCATTCAACTATGCATAAAGCTTGCTGTCTGCGGTTTCATTTGCGATCTCTCAATTACTGGTAGCACAAAACGACAAACCGTCGGAGAGCTTGAGTGAAAACGCACAGTCAGTTACACCGTGCTGAAGACTACGACATCTGTTCATTAGAAAAATATCACACTCTTACGACAGTTACACTATTATTAAACCAGTCTAAACTTTGCTTCTTGTGTAAATCATTTTTTTGTTTTTAGTTTTATAATGTACGATGCTTGCTACCTCTTTTTAGCACATAGTACACATGTTATCTGTCGTATTTAAAGATCTGGTCTGTACAGACCTGCTTCCGTAAGGTTTTGAACGAAGATTGTTGACAAATCGGCATAATCATAGTCACAGTGCTATACAAATGTCAGTATCACAGTTACTATTAATTCTTATACAAGAACCTTCCTTAATAATGAAGTGGCCTGCAACTGCAGACAGCCGACAGTCACAATGAACTTGTACTGATCAAACTCTGAATATGACTTTACAAACAATGGAATTCTTGTGTCAACAGACAACTACAGTGTGCTCCACGACAACACACAGATCTACGGTGAAAAACAACGACACTGTCCGCAAAACAATGCAAATAAGTTAAAGGACGCAGAGAAACGGCCGGTGTCGACGTGTTTGAGCATCTCAGTGGATGCGCCACAGTTCTACCACGTGCTGTACTCGAATGAATCGTCTTGACCAAAGAAGTAGAAGAAGAGAAGAATTGTGACAAAGACGACCGTGTTTCCCGCAATGACGAGACCACACGCACCCCACTTGATCTGCCAACGTCACATATTCACAGCACTGCAGTGAAATATCAGCACCAGAATATATCAGCTACCACATCGCACTTGAAACAGCACGGTCCAATTGTTATTAATCCTGTTTTTCAAGACCCAAAATGTCAGCATGAAATACAAAGTATCAAGACGTTTACTGCACTTCACATTCAGCCCTTGCAACTGACTATATGTGTGCATTATTCTATAAATGATAATATTTATCGCTGAATTGACGTGCAATAAGTCTTAAAATAAAACAAAGAAATGTACCTACCAATAACATAATGTTTAAACAGCTGACAGACTAACCACATCAATTTATTCTAGATTCATAACTCAATTTTTTGCACATAAAATGACAGCTTCAGGAATTGTAGCAGTGTTTATATTGAAGAACTGGTTTGCAACTGCCATTTCAAGAATTCAGATTGCAACAATTTTTTAAGTAGTTTCACAGATTTCATCTACCGTAAATCCCCGAATAAATGCCCCGGTGTTTACTCATACAATAGATCAGAATCAGAGCCCCCGGCATTTATTAAATCAGCCTCAACACAGCAGCTTTCTCGTAGGAATTTATTTCTGCGTATTCCACCACCTCGAGTTGATGTCATAACCTTTGTTTTTTTGGCAGCTGCCATTTTTACACGAAACGTGCCTGTGTCAAATATGACGTACCACTTGACGTCATGCAGCGTTTATCGGAGACCCGTGTTTACTCGTACAATCGATCTAGACCCCCAGCACGGCGTCTAATTGAGACCCGGCGCTTATTCGGGGATTTACGGTATTTTCAACTAATTTCAAGGACCTTAAAGATGGAAGTGAAGCACCCATCCAGCCAGTCTGTGAGACAGGATTGTAGCTTGGTCAACTGACAAGTCAACTGACAGGATATCTATAGTAGTCATGGTTCAACGTACCACTTGACCAGCACGTGCAAGGACAAGAGGAAGTCCGTATGCCGAGACGACAATGCAAGAAGTGATAAAGATGCAGATCTCAATGAGAACACTCGACATCTCGACCGTCTCGGCAAACCGGCGAGCAATCAACGTCGGCACCGGGGACAGCGCGTAGAACACCAGCACGAACATCGGCCACCAGTTGCTGATACACACACAACCGCTCAAACATCTCACACTCACGCCGGCCTTTCTGCCCACCTGTATTAGTTTCACCACTGGCCATTCTCCATGTCATCCTCTGCCCATTTCTGAAGAAAACTGTTTCAGATAAATGGCACCAGATTTTTACCAGCCAGACGTCCTTCCTGTCACCCAACCAGCAGTTTCAAAAGTGCACAAATAAGCCACTCACACCAGCCGTCGGTCTGATCCAATCCTTTCTCATTCACCACTCGACTCAGGAGTTGTATCAGGATACAAGTAGCTTTCAGCAGCCAGTTAAAGTTACAATGACTTAAAACCACAACAAAGAGCAATTCAGTAAGTAGCACACAGACTCAGGATCGACAAGCTGTTACATTTGGTACAGCCCACACAGTCCTTAGGTAGTGGACATATATCAACAGCCAATATACCATCTGTACTATAATACATATTAATATTGTTTAATATACTGTAACAATGCACCCACAGACATTTATTGTATGACCAGCAATCTTTCCTGAAGTTATACATTATCTGAATGGATACGTAAAAAACAGAAATGTTGTAAGCAACTGGCGTTCCTTTACAGGCTGGATATGAGGATACCTTTCCAGCTGATATCATGTTAACTACCTGTGCCAAATAATTACCTGAAGTGATCTCAAAGCACTGACAACAAACAGGGAAACCACATGGCCTCATCAATCATCATTTCCTAGATTCACTTTCTAGTGCAAGATTCTGCACTCTTACTTCATCTATTCCACACCAACTGCCACTGCTCCGTTAATATTTCGTGAACTGGTCTTCTTTCATGCACAGTACTCATAATAGACTGAGGTCCGGTTTTTCCACAGCAAATTAATCTCCCATTAATTTAATCCGGCACTAAATCCGGCAGATAATGATCAATTTACACAGTTGGCATTTTTCCACCGGCAGTTCGTCAATTAAATCGTCCTATCTGCCGGATTTAATGCCGGATTAAATTAACGGGAGATTAATTAGCTGTGGAAAAACGGACCTGAGTTTCCCAGGAATAATGTTCCAGAATAACTGGAGATGGATGGATATTGCTCATCAACAAAGTGTACTAGCACTAGGGCTTGCCTCAATCAGCTTTTGATCGCGATCAGTGATTGTGAACAGCTGTTGATGACGTCACGATCATCGATCACTTCGCTAGGTGATCGAGACAAGCCCTAAATAGCACTAAAAAGGGTCAAAGTCAATATCAGAGCCACACTGGTGAGCTGTCGGCTGATGACTGATGGACCAAAATATAAACACATAAACAACATGGCTGACATCGTGGGATGACCTGTGTGAGCCAAAGGCCCGATTCATAGACGGTCTCAGGACAATTTTGAGACGGTTCCTAAGATGAGATCTTGTCTTATTCCTAAGACCAATTCACGAAACAGTTATGACAATCATTCATGAAAGAAATCACACATTTATCTCCTTCACAAAATAACTAATAATGCAGACCTGTATTCTGGCAGGGCACAGCCAAGCACAAGCAGAGTTATCCCGGTTGATGCCAAGAATGCCAAAGATATCAGTCTACAACACCAGCAAACTTGGTTTAAAACCAAAAGTTAATATGAGCTTTGGATCTGGTTATAAAATCAGTAATAACTTGTGTTTAGAAATTAGTTTGAGCAATGCAATTCTGCTTCATTGAATCTTTACACATGTAATCAGAAATATCCACACATGAGACTCACGACAGTAGAATGTTAAACAAAACTGTCATTACAGTTAAGTGTAAGCTAAGTGTGGACTACTACATCACTGCATTCTGTCAAATATACCAGATGCAACAGTAACAAAATGACAAAGAAAACACACAATACAGCATATCATTTAGCAACAGACATGCAAAAAAGCTGTTCCTATTTTGAGACGACAATTTTAATACCAGTACTGACATCCATTGGGACAAGAAAGGAGCACAGAAAGAGCAACCTCCTCTTCCATCAGAACTTCAGTGGATGAAGAGAGGATGTGAACAGGATGTTGGTGATAGTTACTCACTCTGTATTCATGGAAGACCAAGGGAAGACCAGATGACCCAGTTTCACTTGGGAAAATGCCCATTAAAACCAAGTAGTAGCAGTTATTAATCAAAAACAGCATGTTGTAAAATGCCAAAAATATAAAATGTAAAGTGTTAAACTGTAAATAACTTACGCTATTAGATCAGCAATGAGCAGTAGTGAAAATTCATAAAACACAATATACATACATACTTGTACAATGTGCAATATACAGCAATGCATGTCAAAACATTACATACACATCTCAAAATATTTCAGTGACACAAAAGATAGCACTATACAGCACTACAGTAATTTCAGTAAATATACACCAGTGAGTCACTTTATCTATAACTCAGTTACAAGCTTTTAACTAATAAATATTTTTCGTTAAAAATCTGGTTAAAACTTAATCAATGCAAAATCAAAGCTAGGGAAAAATTCTAACTGGAAACACTAAACTATCTAACCCTACTGCAAACCCTAAACCAATGGAACATGTAATCTGTATATAAACCTCTCTCTGTCCAATCATGTGTTAACAATTGCTACTAAGTGCCAACAAGTGCAGTAGACAAACTGACAACTGCTTCACAATATTGTGCTGTTTTTGTACCTTGTAGCATGCATACCCAGTACTGTAATATTGTTACCTTTAATTCACGATCAATAATAAATCAAAAATATGTCCGTTAGATCAAGCCCCAACTAAAATGCAGCCAAGCAACCTCAGTAACTAGCAAAGCGACTGTCTGGGAAGAGTGTATACAAAATAACCTACTATGTGTGTGTAAGCTTGTCAAGTACTGCAAAAACTGAACTTAAATAAGCTGCTAAGCCATAAGTATGAGCCAATCAGTGCTGCACACAGCCTTCACAGGCATCTGCATGGATAATGTCATAGTAACGTTATTTAAGTCCCCATAAAATAATAGGAACGCACTATAGCCATGTGGACGGCTATTATTAAGACTAGGTTAGACCTGGGGGGACTTTATACAAAGCTGAAAAATGGCTTATATGATGCAGAATTTAATGAGTTTCAATAGTACCCAAAAGTCCCCCTTGAAGAAAATTTTTTACAGGGCAAAATTCAAAATGGCCAAAAATACTGAAATTTGCCAATAATGAGAAGGCTGGTGTCAACTACTTCACACAAGCTGTCAAAATTTATTTTGTCACACATTATGTAGCACTGCTACAGTATACAGCCTTAAAAAATGGTTGAGGTCAACTTTGGCTAAGTCTAGAGGCTAAGACTAAAGGCTTAGACCAAAAGATACACATTTAACACAGGGAATTCCCAAGTTAAGACTGGTTCAGCTTGGAAGTTGACCTCACCCATTGCTCTGGCTGTGCTAAACAGTTTGTTAATATTTAAACTACATTACGAATTTCGAAAACAGTGGTATAAACATACCACGAATTCCTGCCATATTTTCAGTTCAGTAAAGCAATAATAACGACAATAAAGATAATTTTCCTGCTTCGAAGACAACATAAACAATCATAGAGACGAAAACAGCGTCGAAAAAAAACATAGATTAAATTAGAATCGTAACGCATATGGTAGGGATGCGACATCGTGTAATTTATTAGACGTGCATACAAAACGAAAAAAAACGTTAATATTTCGACCACTATGTTGGGCGATAAAAAATCATACGAGGGCCTAGCAGTGGCTAGGATAGCGCGAGATGCCCCCTTCCCTATTCCACCAGAAATCCCGGCATCATCCTATCTGGGTGATGCGTTGTCAGAAAGTAGCAAAGATATCCATCTATCCAATGCACCCTGTGACCACAATGCACAAACGTCACAGATAGACGGACACTGACATCCTAGCTAAAAATGCATACATTTCTCAGTCACAGTAATGTAATAGACGTAGACATTAACGTAGAGAAATTGCGAGCATAGGCCTATGCCTCTATGCCCGCATCATATATTGTAAACTACATTTACTATACTAATATTTAATTTCTATTACCAACTTCGGTTTCCGGTTCCTTAAATTTCTCTTTTAAATCATATATAATTGGTTGGTCATCCCAGAATCTATTAATGTTAAGCAGTCACATGTGTTACGAGCTCAGCTACTTGTAACGAAGTTCATTCAATCGATTATTGCCTTTACCTTTCTCTTCAGCCTTTGACTTTAGACCAATAAGGCCTTTTCAACAAAGGATTACATCCAAAATGGCCACAGAGTAACAGATGACAATGACTAAAACTAGAAAACCTAGCGGTATATTGTCGCGCCTCTGAGGGGGAGTGGGAGAGGTGGGTAGTGGGGGAGTTTTTTAGTGGATGCTACTCCACAAAACCCCCAACCCTGCAAAATTTTGTGGCGATCGGGTGAAAAATGCCGGAGATATCCGTGATCGAGAATTTGTGCTCCCAGAAAAAGTGGGCCAAAGTTCACAAAAATTTTTTAGGGGATGCTACACCCTAAGACCTCCCATCATGCCAAATTTCATCGAGATCAGTCAAACCAGCTTGGAGATAGGGGTTGGTCGGAAAAAAAATTTCCACAGACACACACACACAGACAGCTAGACAGACACACGGCATCCTGACTGGTTGAGTCGCGCCTCGCAGCATGCGAGAGGCGCGACTAAAAAGTACATTACAACGGTAGAACCACAAGAGGCATTTAACCTTTGGCACATATTCCATTCACCGGTAACAAATTTCATGTGTTTAAATGCAGTGCCTGCAACACTTTTGTCGTTTAACAAACACTGTATCAAGAACTTTCAATGTAGAAATAAGTGGCCATTATTGACATTTGGTGAGGCCATTATTGTATGCGTAATAAATTGCCAAGTATTCAAGTAAGTGGTGCAAATTACACATTTTCCAAAAAAATCTCATTCTGCCATAAAGCAACATAAACCTAATAACTTTACAAAGCATCCAATCTGCAGTAATGCATGCAGTAGTGAACAGAAGACTGCATATAAAGACCAAAACCATACGTTCATGACTGTGAAATACAACAAGACCAAGACTGCATTGTCAACAGTACGTCTCATGTTGTACCACTCACTATATTAGCGCGAGCTGTAATATATACATCTTCTGCTTATGCCATGATGCCAGTCCGTCTGTCTGTGATGGAAGTGCATTGGCACATTATAGCTAATTTAGGTTTCAAATTCTGCTGTGCTGCTTGTCGCACGGCCGCCATGCTGCTGGCGGGCGCCGTGCTGCTCACTGTGCTGCTTGCGGGCGAATCATCTCGCGCCATGCTAGACTCTCTTGTTATCACTTGTGTCCATCAGAGATGTACAGTAGTTAGCATAACAACAGAACTCATTAGCTAGATTATTCACATGCCGAGGTCGGAAGCCGCTGTCTTTAACTCCAAGCAGCTGTTCAGCTAATTCAGACATGACTGCACCTTCAATATCAATTCACACATAGTTAATTACCATTGCCAACAAAATTGTTAAATGATAATTTATTACTC
>Ga0209366_1000257_pt1 | contig 12139 bp, 6 predicted proteins | sample WorMetmaBAHAMAS2_FD_187391 | JGI IMG/M metagenome (GOLD analysis project Ga0209366, IMG submission 187391) | Marine gutless worms symbiont microbial communities from Max Planck institute for Marine Microbiology, Germany - Inanidrilus... | ecosystem: Host-associated > Annelida > Digestive system >...
TTGTTTATTTTTCACGCTAGACCAATCAGCTTTCGGTATTTTAATCACGTGACTACCATGTTTACATACCAAACACCTACCTGGTAGGTTCTGGTAGGCTACGAAAAACGGGCCTATAGTTACAATAGAAGACAAAGAGCCAGTCATATATGGGCTATCAAATGGCATGATTGCCAATGACCTTGGGTGAGTTTGAAGGTCACTTTTGTTGTCAGAAACCTTTGTAATACCTATAACTCATAAATAAAGCGCTGTTTAACTATGATATGTTTACACATAAATTAGAAAGTGCACGTGACTTGTAGTTTATGCTTTGCTATTAAAAGGTGAAGGAGTTCTCAAGGTCACAGGCAGTCACGTTCACTTGAAAAGTGGTAATGTCTTGAAAAAGGTGCTAGATAAAGACATTAAAACAACAGTCTGCCAGCAGGAAGTGATATGCCATACGGCCATTTAATAGCAGCAACTGTGATGACCTTGGGTGTATGTCAAGGTCATTCATCGATTTCAAGCTTTTTTCTATACTGACAAGTGCGTTGCGTGGTCCCTGTGCCATAGCAGAGTTTCTTGTTACCTGTGTGACACTTTGCTAATGTGTGTGTACTGTCCAGTGACACTGGCATTCTGAAACTGCATCTGTCAGAAAGTGATCGCGGCGTACTGCTTGCTTTATAGCTAGCGTTATGTGTGGGTTGGGCTGTTTATGTTTAATTGCAGAGTCCTCAAGGGTCTATTGGAGTACCTTTGCCTTATTCATCATTACTGAGAAGATGTGAGTTTGGTTACTACCTTTGTATTCGTGCCATGAGCATGTGCATAAAAATGGATGTTTTGTGTATGCAGAGATCAGATAATGGCATTGGAAGGAAGCAGTAAGCAGGATTTTATTGGTAAGTGCACGATTTAGAACATGCTGGAAAATTCAACCTTTTTGTCTGAAGATGAAATACGTTGCTCAAGATTTTGATTGCATTATCACAACATATTACACATATCTGAGTTTTGTTTGAACTGGCCTTTGGTCGTCAACTCTTTCTCTGCACGAGGATGGCGTGCAGACTCTCGTGATAAGTGTATTTGTTCCATATATGCTTGCGTATCTTAAAAACAACATAGCCACAAACTGCAGCAAATCTTCTGTGCATGTTGACTGTGGCCGTGGCTTCGATCTCCTCTGTTGGCCGTGATAGATTATATACTTCTAGTTTTGTGGATGATATTATGCTTTTACGTAATGGGCCGTATTGTACGTCATATTTATTCCTAAGTAACAGGACGATTGTGCAACAGCCGAAAGTACTGCGTCAGTTGCAAACTAATTTTACTCAGTGACAGAGACCGCTGATACTCATTGTGGGTTGCACACTGAGGGCACAGTCTGCTCTCTGCAATTGCTTTGTCTGCATTGTGCTGATGCTGACTTGCTTGATGTCGACAGATAAACTGAGTTCATTTCCGAGAGAACTTGAAGCGGATGACATTGAAGATTTCTGCTCGTTGGCTCTGTATTACGAGTCACGAACGCCACAGTCTTTCAGACAGGTCGGCTTCAGTCTGACAGCCACTTGCAGCCTGATGGCTCTGCAGTGATTCAATCAGATATTGTACAGTGATGGGGGGTAGAAGATATTAGACAGGGGTTAAAAGAGTTGCTGTTTACACTTGCATAAAATTGGATTTTTCACGGGTTGTTAAAGCCTTGATAACAATAACAAACAGCAGCAGTCTCGATCAGCTCCTCATCTGCTTCAATCACTTCCTGTTCGTTATTAGTACGATAATCTTTCTACCGAACCGAATTGGTTGCTGTTTTCGATATTAACTATCTTTTAGCAGAGTTAAATCGGAGAACGACAGCGTTACATTCAGCTAGCGCTGTGTAATGCTGATAATAGGATTTTCATTCGATATTGTACGGTACAACGCTGGCGTCACAGAAGGCCGACTTGGAGTGTGAAGCGCGCATCAGTCAAGCACTCTGTCTCACTGTTTCTGTCAACGAGCTCCTCCGCACCGTTCAGCAAACATCATTCATGGTAGCTACGCGAATCCTTTTTGTGATTTGTTGTTGTCGGTGAATTTTTTGGGCATTTCAGTTGTTGGCGAATGGGTTCTGCTGTCTGGAAGTCAGTGCAAAGGGTGTGGTTTTTACTGGAAGGACGGCATGCAGGGCACCGCCCGGTATTTCATTTAGTCAGGTTGAATTTGTGGTTTTCCCTCCTTAGAAGTGACACATTGCACCAGTTGAAGTGAAAATTGGTATAGAAAAGAAAGCATTATAGCTGTTGTTATTGTTGTGAAGTTAAATGAGTTGTTCGTCTGTTTGGACATAACAACAACGTAGCTCTGTTGGCAGGGTGACGGCATACGTTACTTCCTTGTCGATTGTCGACCAGCAGAACAGTACAATGCTGGCCATCTTCCGACCGCCTTTCATCTAGACGCCAACCTGGTTTGTCACATATTATATCTTATGAATATCGTACGTAAATAGCTGAATGGTACTGCACTGTCAGACAGCGAGAGTAATGCAAATTGCATTAAGAGTCTGATGAAAGGGTGAAATGAGGCGGGCGTCGGTGCTGTGTGTTCCAGATATCCTGAACTCCGCTGATTGGTCCGAGTTGTAGGCCGGGAAGTTGATACTGGTTAAGGTCAAGGTCGTTGTGGATATGACTGTGGTTGGCAGTGGCCGCCGGTGGCCAATGGCATGTATGCACGCCATACGACAGTTTAACCAATCACTGTGTGCCATTCCGACCTTGACATTGAGTGGCCTGGCCTAGACAAAGCTTCATCGTAATGACATCATGCTGTCTCTGGCATATATTTATTTATAGATCTCAGTGGCATCACCGTGGAGTCTCAGAAAGAAGGCTTGTTAAACTGAAATGGGAGCTCTAAGTCAGTGGAGTTACAGATAATGTTATCGGTGAATTTTTATGAGATTTTGATGGTAGTGGGCTTCGTTCAGAACAAGAAACTGTCTTGGTTTTTGTTGATGTTAATTTAGAATCTGGACCCTGTGTAAAAAGGTAAAGTTCTCCCATACTCGTTAGTTACCAAGTGTTGGGCGCAGAGCTGATGCCGGGGTACAACAAGCAGTCAGCCCGCAGGTAGCTGAAGCTATCCACTCAGTGGTAGGCTGCCATTACTTTCCACCAGGCCTGCGGTTACCTTCCCAGCCAAAAAGCATCACTGCCCATTGGCCAGTACCAAATTATACTGCTTGGTAACAGAGGCACATGGGTGTGAACAACTTGCCCAAGGTTGTTACTCGACATCTCGGTGGCTGGCAGTCGAACTCACGACCACTGAGTCACCAGTCTGATGCCTTAGCCGCCTTGAAAGTACTTGAAAATGGCAAGCCTCCTTTAAGCATTTTTCTGTGTTGTCTATGACAATGTGAGGGCTGCTGACTGCCTACAGCCGTGTTAACTATACTGACCTATCTGAGTTACTTGTATCTCTAAGTCAACCGTTGCATTCGTAACAAGTGCGATTAACACAAAAGGTAAGTTAGGTGTCAAATTATTTAAGATTGTGCATTGTGGTATTAGAAGCAGCACTAATCAGATCACTTGTTGATGATTACCATCTGATTAGTGCTGTATTACAAAAGTGAAAAACAGTGTAAAAGGTTGTGGAAAACAGGCAGCTGGAGTCTGTAACATCCCTGACAAAACATCCACAAGTAGCAGACTTTACAAGAGTAACAACTAACTAGTTATGCTTTATGTGAATGGTGAATCCCACACAGCAGTATCCACTAGTTCTTGAGGCTAACAGAACTTCCCGTATACATATAATGGCCGTGAAATGGTTGTGCATGTGCACCACACTTACTGTGTAATTATGCACGTTGGCAGCTGTTGTCATGGCATGAGTGTGGCTTTTAGTTGCGTCTGTGAATTGTGTGTGTCTGTCTGTCTGTGCTCTAAAAGAAAAACAGCTCGAGCTATCAGCACCAAAGGCAACAGAGATACAGTTCACGGCAAGCCCTCGGCACGTGTTGCCGTGCGGTTAGAAAGGCAAAGAATGGGTGAGGGTTGGGAATGGGTGAGAGTCATCGGTCTGCATGTCAATATGACTGTAACATTTATTTGCTAGTTTATATTTGTGATCGTATCATGTAGAATCATCTGTCAGTGAACTTGTTTGTCGTCAGATGCTGATAAGCCTGGCGGAGTTCATGACCGCGGTGCAGGCGCTGCTCGCGAGTAAAGAGCAGGCGCTGAGTGCAAGTGCTGCGGCAGCTGGCGAGCATCTGTGCTTCATTGGCAGCGGCCGTGAGCAAGAGGATCAGTACGTGCACATGGTTGTAGCTCACTTTCTACAGCGCCATCTGGCGTTTGTGAGCGTCGTCGCTGGCGGATATGCAGGTACATGTCTGGCCGTTGTCTCAAATGCAGCTTGAGACTCTCAATAAGAATGATATCAGTGGAATAGATAGAAAGTAAATCTGACATTAAGACTTAATGTCATGGCTTTACGAGCATGTGCATGCTGCTTGTAGCATGCGACTGGGAATTTCATTTGAGAGGCATTTTATAAAATATTATTATTTTTTATTGATGGTAACTGCATTTCTGGATGTGTATGTTGCTGCTACTGTTAAAACTTTTCTCTTCTCTTGTTTATGCAACATTTTGTATATTTTTTATTTAACATCCCGTTTGTTCCACTTTTACCAACGGTCAGATATTATCCCGTAAGTTCACAGAGAACATTTTTATTTTTGTTAAAAATAGACATATTTTAAGATATTTTACTGTGTGGATATTGTTTTAAAACATATTTTAATTTTTTTTACATTTTTGTACGAAAAATACACGCATTATTATAACTATTGAATTGAATTATTGAATGCTGATTTAATTATCAGTAGAGCAACTATGGCATTCTGTGGTGTTACGTGCCAGCAATTCACGAAGCACTGTCTGACTGTCTGGATGCTGGCTTTATTGATCATCATCCATCTCACTGCATCATCTGCAATCCCGCTGCCGGACCACTGTCACCAGATCATGATGGATATGACAACCACGATGACTTTGGACTTGCTCAGCAGGTTGTGCCACCAACAGACCTGTATTGTAGATATCCTAGATTTATGACTTACCGCATCTGAAGGCGCGCTGACCGATCAGCACATCCAAAATGAGCAGTACAAAATGTGTCAGGTTCAGATCTGTTTTAGCCAAAAGCAATAAAAAAATTTGGGGCTGTTTCTGTTGACTTATTTAGAGTCAGAATTTTTTTTATGGCATCACCATTGTTAGATCACAAGCCTTATGTCTGTGTATGTATACTAATGGTGGCAATGGTGGCTGTCTTGTCGTGTTAATGTTGTCAATGTTTGCCTAGTAAACCAGAGATTGTTGCTGTCCCATACGATATAGAGTGATGTTATAACAGTTAAGGTAACTGTGGCAAAGGTAACTGTGGGAGTGGGGAGAAACTTAAGGCTAATAACATAGGAGTGGATAAAATTTTATGGTAGCACATGTAATATTCAGGAACACCGTGGAAATGGTAAAGCCTTTTGCAATAGTACTGTCATAACAGCCTGGCAGGTTGCATGGTTGTGATGTGATGATGGGAAATTGTAGCTTAGAAACTGAGATACGTTTTAATCACTGCTTGAGTTGTTCAGTGTTGTCTAGTTGGTTTATTCCATTGACAGTCATTGTGAAACTAGTGTTTTATGTTTTGTCTACCAAAATGAGAATTTCCAGTAATATTAATTGCCCAAGAAATTTGCACACAGTAACGGAATGGGGATGTTTTTCTTATCATGTCTTTGCCATTTTAGGTTCTTGAGGAACTGTAGAACTTTTACTGGTCGATTTACCACTGCCTCTGTATCTGTGCTTCTGTTGTAATTGAGACCATTCCGTGTAATACGTCGTCTGTAACTTTGTTCTCAGTTATTGTTGAATATTTTGTGGTATGACCTATTTTTATTTTTGTTTGTGGTTTTAGATCCCATCTCTGATGATACGACTCGGAAAGTTTTCTTCAGCAGTGAAGTCTAAGTCGGCCGTCGTCAAAGAAAAAATGATCAACTACATCAAGAACGAACAACAGCCAACTGAACGGTCAGTCGGCAATATAAGGCTTTTCGATGCCATTTTACATATATAAATATTCATAAGACTGTGAATTCACAACTGAATCTTGCCTCGAAGTACCTAATAATGTAAAAAAATGACTAAAATTTCAGGATAAATGCGTTTTCTTAATTATGGCATCAGGTATTGTCAGAATTTTGAATGCCAAATAGCAGATGATACTCAGCTTTATTCTTAGAATGGACAGTTGCACATCTTAACTTACTTGCGTCAATTTAGTAAACTTGTGTTTTTTTCCCGGTTCACACTTTGATTGTCTCTGTACTAGCAAGGCAAGAGATTGGCTGGAAAGAGCATCTCTAATATGACCTATTTAGTGTCGAGTGGGACGTTAAACTTTAACTCAGTCAATTAACTCAGTAAATTAGTAAACTTGTTTGCTTTGTTGCAGACACGTCAGCAGCTCTGACCGAATCGGTCGACGCTATCGCAACATGGCGTCTATTTTTACTATTGGCGATGGTGATGAAGAAGGTATTGTTAACTGTCTGTTATTCTAATGCAGAACAGAATGAAACATGCAGTATGCCATAATATGTCGTACCATACTAATTTATGCTTTATAATTGCCACTCTTGCAATAAATGTATTGTCTTTTACTGAAAAGTTTGATTAATAATGAAGCATAATGAACATCTTGACTATTTGTTTGAACGTTCATTGTGTTGCTGTAGGTATGGAACAAATGCAACTCAGTGTTCAGGGCTCATTTGGGTGTTATCATCGATAATAATAATTATTATTCATTACCTAGATCATAGATGGGATATTTAGATGACTTCTGTACAGTAATCTATTGATAAAGTGGTCAAATATTGTGCATGATGATGTAAAGCTATATGGCATTTGTACAGATGTTTCGTCAGATGATGAAAAACCGGTCATCACAGTCGATACGTGGTTAACGCAGGCTGAAGTGAAAACGACGTTTGAGTGTCAAGAAGTGACCAGCAACGGCTATACATATCCCAGGTCTGTCTGTCAGTTTTGCATCTCATTGTTTTCTGTCTTTATTCTTGAAAATCTTCTCTACTCGTTTGCAGAAACGTCATCTTGAATTGTTAACATTCTTGCATGGTGCAGTCGACAGAGACAGACACCGCAGATGATATTGTTAGCATGTTTTACTTACTTTCTTGTAATAAACAGTGCAAAAAGTGTGCATGTGACGTATCGTAATATTGTCATTAAGTCTGCAATATAAGGAGAAATTTATTGGTTTAGCTATCAGCGTGGTTCCATTTTAGTGGCTGTTATCTCTTGTTTTCTTCCATCACTTGTTCTGTTCAGAGACACTGCGTACGGATGAGTGATGCAGGTTTTCTGCGGGCCTCAATTTACTTATTTTATAAGCTGCCATTTCGTAATGCAGCAGATGCATTGCATGTAACATTTAAAAAGTTTTTTTTTTGTTTTCCTTTCTTATTGCTTGTAATTCTTTCTTTTTTTGCATGTAGACTTCACAACACTGTTGTTTGGGTAGTAGGAAGGGCATCTGGTCTGCAAACTAATTGCATTCGAGCCGTCTCAGTGGTTTGATTTAGATATCTTCAGAGACCCTGCTGTGATAAATGTTCAGAATAGGTTGATCAGAGAGTTAAGAGAATGATTTTGTTCTTTAGAATAGTTAACTTTTCAAATAAGCTGTCAATCTATGTGTGCTGGTGCAGTCGACTGTGCGTGAGCGACTCGCATCTGATAGTTTTGCGCGACATTCCACACGAGAAGGGCAGCGCGTGGCTGCAGGCACGGCGTCCGCTCAGCACGATACTCAAGATCACGTCAAAGAAGCGGCATCCGGAGTTTATAACGTTCTCGTACGGAACAAACAGCCGAGACACAGGTCCAAGTAGCAGCGGCGGCGGCGGTGCCACCGCGGACGACACTGTTAGCACCGTCGATCGTTTCATTATTCCGCAGGCTGGTGATGCAACAAAATGCATTAAACAGCAGATAATTAAAGTTCTAGAAGCGCTGGAAACATAACGACCACTCAAGCTCAGATCTGCCTTTTGTTCATGTAAAATTGTACCGACTGAAATAGTATTTTTGTTGTGAATTTAATGATAAGTAATTGTAATTTACCAGTGGCGCTGTTGCTGCTTATGAAGTTTACGACACCGTTGTACATATTATTATTGGTGGCAGTTTGTCTTCTTGGTAACTGCACTGTACAATCGAGTCGACAGAGTTACTCGTTGAATCTAGTTATTACTGACCTGGTAAGCGTGTGCTGCATAAAGCATATGTTAATTCAGGCTGGCCATCCATCCATGGTTGTACCATCTACCTACCAGTGAAAGATATCATGTGATGCAACATAATTCTTATAACATTAACTGGTACCTAGTTGAAGGCTATGTAAATTGAGATCTGTGCTGCCAAGCAGACCTGGGTCCCCTTAACATTTAAGATATGTTCTATATCATCCAATACCAGGTATTGCGTCACTGCACCTTTTAGCTACGCAGAATGTTTTGTACCGTTTTCATTTTAGACAGTCATGGCATGCTGTTGGCTAGCAGTAGCTGACTGGGCACATTTATTCTACACTTTTTTCGCCCTGCATGAATATTGTGTGCCGCTGCTGCTGGACACCTTCCACCCACTGCAACAAATCATATTACCATGTGCACCTACTTCAGCAGCTCCGCCTCTGACTTGACTTGACTCCACCCATTGTTACAGCGTCCACTGACTTATGATAACTGCTGCGTGAATTACACAAAAATATTTGTATTTGCACATGTGGACTGATTTTATGATTCTGTTGAGAACTGAGCACATGCTGTATTGATTGAGTTAATGTTTACATCCAACTCAACCCGAGAATGGTTATTTCGGAGATGCTCTTCCCGGCCAGTTTGTCGGCTAGTTCTGAGGAAACTAAACCTCATATAACAAAAGCAACCATTCAACACAAAGAACATTAACACGATAATAAACTGGTTTGATTGTATCTTGCGAGCTCCAGCCTGGAAACAGAAGGATCTGTACTTGTAGCTCTTAAGGTCCAAAGATGGCAACTCCACAGATGGCAACCTTGGCTGTTGGCATAGCACAGTAGTTGCTATGTGACAGACAGCTAGAGTATATACATACATACATACAAATAGCTGGTGGTATGAATTTGTGGCTTGGGAACTGTAGAGAAATGTGGGACCCTACAGTAAGCCTAGAACACAGTCACCTGACTATTGACCCACCTTGAATCATATTACTGAAAAGACAGACAGAAAATAAGACGCATTGCCTTTACGAGTTAAACACCTAAAATATCAGATACACATAGCAGGAGCAAAAATATATGTCCATCCAGAAATTTGGCTGTGCGACATAAGAATGGTCACTGGCATGTTTTTAGAATCTAGTAACTGCATTCTGATGTTTCCGTGGACTTTGAATTCCTGCAGTAAGCATATGCACTGAATGAACACTGTCAGTAGAACAGCACTTGTTTAGATAGACTGTTACTAGATGGAGCGCAACATTTATTGACAGTAGTGTCACTCTGTATGTTATGTACAGTTTTGTTAAAACGGCGAGGACACGGAAATGCTGCTTGCTGATTTTATGTTCCTGCGACTGCGAGTTATTTATGCAGTAAACACTGAACTGAATTTTTTTTAGCTCTGCAGGCAGTGTTATGTGCATGCTGTGTATTAACGTAGTGTGGTCTGTGTGTTGATCGTAAGTAAGTAAGAAGATAGAACCTCTAATGCGCTGAATGCACTAGTATCGAGCGAACAACTGTTTTAAGTAAACATCTGAAGCCGACAGACATGATACTGGCGAGCGCTGGTAAAACGGCTGAGCCATGTGAGATAGCATTTCAGAGGACTCATTCACGCCAAACGAACCATGTGTTAGTTGGGTTGCACATTGGTGGCGCCATCTGGTGACTACAACTGAACAATCCATGCTAGGCGGTGATTGTCGCTATCATTACTGTATCAACATGTTTGCAAAAAAACAGTTTGAATCAATTGGACATTTCCAGTTTTCCTGATCACTGGTGCCGACGGTGGATTGTCGATGTGATTTGATTGTGCACGTGTCTGGCAAAGTGTATGCTTAGTCACCTTGCTGCATAAGTTGTCCAGCGGAGATCGCTGTGTGTGCCTCTGTGGTGTGTGCTTGCATATTGTTGACTGTGACTATGCCTCGTGCATGTAGCAGTCTGCTGCACTGTTGCTTTACGTTATTTTAATGCAGTGCTTCTCAGCTTGTTACCAAGTATCTGTGTCGGCCGACTCACCCGACAGTGTAATGCAGTGGTAATTAAGGTGCTATTATTCCAGTCAACAAGGGCATTCGGGTGATACTACTTTGCTCCCACAGTCTCCCTGGTCTTGACTGGGGTGTCCGCAAATAGAGGTTTTCCTGCATAATGGCCAGGAATGGTTTGTTGCTATATTCATGTACACGCTAACAACGGCTGTTTGTTTCTTTAGTGTAGTTGATTATCAGTTTTCAGTCTGTGCTGTGTCCCAAAAATGTCACAGATTTGGCATGCAGTAACTTTTACATACATGAATGGATTTTGATAATTTTAGCAGAAACGTTAATGAAAAACTAGGTAATCAAAAGATGCCTGATTTTCCGACCTCACCTAACTAGTGCTTCTGCACTACCTGGTGAAACACTAAGATGCAAAAACTTCACTTTATCTCTCACAGGCCGTATTATTGCAGTACCAGACTTCAGCCGTCTGCTGAGTGCTGGCTTAATTTATTCAGTCTCGTTATATACAGCTCGCGTACTGTTGCACATACTCGTTACATACTACTGTATGGCTGTCTAAATCTCGCTGTTATTTAATTAAGCACTAGATTGTTACAGGGCCATTGCTGTGGAAAAAGAAAGTTTTTGCACTGTAACAGTTGGACTGTGTTGAATGCCAGAGGCACTGTCTTGCTAAAAGACAAAATTGCCATTGACCTGCTTAATAGCATCTAACATTTGTTGAGATAGTAAGATATCCGAGCAGTATTGTCTGTGGGCTTGATGAAGAACAACTCCCATTGTTGATACAGCGGCCAGCGCTGTAATTATCAACATCGAGTGCATCGGTTACATACATGACTTTTCCAGTTTCTTTCCCATAGATTCTGAGTGGTTCATATAGTCAGTGGTCGTTCTGACAGTTGAGAAATGGTTTACCTGTGACCAGGTGAGATATTCTACTGTTTTGATGCTTCTGTTGGCAGAATAGCACATAGCATTTAAGTGAAAAGATATAATTTTCAGGATTTTTGTTTTGCCAGATGAGGTGGTCAAAATAAAGTGACTTTTTTATTGCTTACTTTATCAGTAATTTCTGCCAAAAATTATCAGAATCTGTTCATGTATGTCAAAGTTATGCAAGTTTAACCTGTGACATTTTTTTTTTGGGGGGGGGAACAGTATGGAATCTGACCAAGCAATGTGACCTTCAATTGACATTTTTGATTTTTGCCTTCCAGTCGCAGCATTTCTGTACAAGACTCATAGCACTGCTGGGCTCCTAACGTGCTGAGAAGCACCTTGTATAGAGTGAGTATGCATGCTTTTCTATGTCTGCCTGCTGTGATGAGGAACTTGTTCTATAGACTGTACTACACATTTTGTTCTTTGTCAGCCGTCCACTCTGTCCATATTGATGCCACTAACTCCAGTTTGGTAATCATTCTGAATGCATTTTATTGAGATATTTAGATACGTTAGCATTTTTAATATAGTAACTTGCTTAATGATAGTTCTGGTCAATCCAATGTATGTTTTTAGCACATTTGAATTATATAAACTTTTTGACAACACTAATATTGGGGCCTATCAGTTCTTATGTGCTCTCAAGAGTTTTTAAATTGGATGGCAAATTGTAGTAACATTTGTTCACAGTAATCACAGGCAGCGCAGTAGCGCTACACTGTTGTAAGGCCCATTCAAAAATCAATAGGAAAATGGAAATTTCGACCCCTTGTAAAATCTTAACCCCTGAAAATTTCATTTTGAAACTTGGTACA
>Ga0209366_1000258_pt1 | contig 12129 bp, 8 predicted proteins | sample WorMetmaBAHAMAS2_FD_187391 | JGI IMG/M metagenome (GOLD analysis project Ga0209366, IMG submission 187391) | Marine gutless worms symbiont microbial communities from Max Planck institute for Marine Microbiology, Germany - Inanidrilus... | ecosystem: Host-associated > Annelida > Digestive system >...
AGGTCCGGTTTTTCCACAGCAAATTAATCTCCCGTTAATTTAATCCGGCATTAAATCCGGCAGGTAATGATCAATTTACTCAGATGTCGTTTTTCCACCGTCAGTTCGTCAATTAAACGACATCTAAGTATATTGATCATTATCTGCCGGATTAAATTAACGGGAGATTAATTTGCTGTGGAAAAACCGGACCTTAGTATTGAACATAAGTGCCTAATTAATAAAGATGTCAAGTCATTTGATGTTGCTGAAGCAGTGGAATTTACCAGCACCGTGCTGGCGTTTTGCTGTTATAACAGGTTGACATGACTGGCGGCTATACGGCGCCAATTGAGTCTTCAGCAGGCTATGTTCACGCTAGTGATGCACCACGATTTATTTTCATAGACACTTCATCTTACATGTTCAACGCCAGTTAACAAAAGTTAATAGCAACATTTGAGTACAAGTAATTATGAGCTATTAATTTACCGTATTTTGGACATCTACTCCCAACCGTTGTATTAAATAGGCGCTGTATGTCTGGCATTGCATTAGCCATGCATGCGTCACACAGACTTCAGTAGTTTATCACACACACACGGGCTCAATTGCTTCAGTTAAACAGATGTGCATCCTGTCCACGCTTCTACGGGATAGTCGATATGGCACATGCATCGGTGATATTCTGTTTGAATTTACTCAAAGATCTGTAGCGTCATAGAACACTACAGCACTATCATGTGAAATTTATCTACTTCCAACATTTAATGAGCTCCCTTCTCTGGTGCAAATCTGCAGTACCAACTGTAACGAAAATCTATTCGTCGATGACGATGGAACTGTTACAGCAGCTGCCAATCATGCTCTGTAGCGTATTTCGTTGAAGAAGGTGCGTGTCTAGTGGCCGGCGGCAAGGTGGCTGTGGTGACGAGATGCAATTGGCCTGATGTAACCGTTGGTTTGACGGCGATGTGACGCGATTACGCCGGCCGCGACTTGTGAGCGGTGCGTGCGCAGTTACGACGGTAATCGACTAGCGATGATTTGTCATCGCTGAGGTCGCAGCCACCAGCATCAGCAGCCGCTACGTGCTGTCTTTGATTGACACCTGTTCGTCCGTGAAGCCGCTAGATGCTCGTTAGTCGTGCAGAGCTTCGTCGCGGCCAACGTGACCAGGTATGCACATCAGTCTGAGGTAGCTAGATGACCGATGATTGCCGGAACCACCGGCGTTAAGGTCCCTATAGTTCACACTGGATTTTTTTATTTCCTTATTTTTCATTTTATTTATTTATTCTTTTTACTCTAATCATGTTCTGCATCCATACCTGCCAAGCAACACGTACTGATATTCCTTACCAACTCCGCACCCGTTTTCATCGTATGACATTAATCAATAAGACTAAACATCTCAATGAAGCAGATTTTATCATTTTTATGTGAACGGGGCCTAAGAACATGCGTTTCCTTTCACTCCCCATCAAATTTCGCTATACGGTCTTAGAATAATAAGAACTTATGTTGTAATTTTTCCTTCTCTTTTACGGCTGCGTCGCTCTGTTAGATATCGCGTATGAGGATCGACGTCCAACCGACCGCGTTTTGTACTGAGATCCTAACCTTGGCCTGCAATCCCATGAGATCTATTGTCATGAGCCATACATAAACTTATGCGAAAGTTCAAGGTCAGAGGTCACTCGCCCCCCCCCCCCCCCCCACCGATGAACTACTAAAGGGATAGGCCTAATTACAACACTATGTGATACGACGGAAATACAGGTTAGGACTGACTGATAGTGCTACGTACAACCATCTTGATATATATATAACATTCTAATCAGGAAGTTTTTATTTTTCTGACGTGCGATCAGGTAGTTCATAGTCTATGAACTACCTTATGATAGTGAACTGTAGTAGCTGCAGTACGTTCCACTTCAGTGAAGATGTATCGTCTATCGCGACCATCAGCCGGCAACTGGACTCTGAATGACAACAGCTCCTCGGCCGTGCAGTTGGTACTCGGTCGTCAGCAGTTACCGCCGCGCTACTCGATCGACTCGCTTCTCGCCGTGACGTCATCGTCGCGCGATTACGTCACCGTCGCCATGACGACGACGTGGAGTCACCCTCAGATGACGTCATACGCCACGTCGCCGTTGAGCACATCGACGCCGGAAGCAGCCGGTGCTGCGTCACGCTGCTATGGAGGTTCAGTAATTGACTCGATCTATTTATCGCTCTATATATACAGATGGCCAATATTAATCGAGCGTCCGTATGTCTCATCTTATCTCAGTTGACCGCATTTCGTCTGAACTGACTGTAATGTGATTGCGTCGTCACGCCACGGTCAACTGCACGGTCCTGCGCCTAGAAGCGACCCGGTTCGCCGTGGCTGTGACACACTCAGTTCAGATAAAACTCGAAAGCTCTCCTCGATTGAGGATAGAGGTCCCACCGACCGCGTTTCGAACTGAAACCTTAACGTAACCTTGACCTTGACCTTCAGTCCCAGGAGAACTATGACCCATGCTCATGCAAAATGGTCACTCGGTTCAACAGTTAGAGTGGAACAGACAGACGGACGGACGGAGGCGACTCGCGATTACCTCCAGTGCTATAACGCGGTTGAGGTGAGGTCAGGTGAAGTGAGATGCTTTACTAGTCAAATGCAAACGCCCCTAGAACCTACGTTATGCACTTCCGGTTTTGTGGGTGCCGTCATGTTTTCACACAATGGACCGTATGGCGCATCGTGTGTATTTCTTAGCAGCGTGAGGATAGCGTAACAACCGAAACTACGTGCATCAATTCAAAACACATTGTGCTCAACAATTGTATAACGATTGTCAGCATTTAGTGTTCTCAATCTCAGTACTAGCAAAGAGATTGGCAAAGAAAAACGTGTCCCAAATGAATATTTTGTGTTGAATGGTCGTAAACCTTCACTCAATCAACTAGCAAGTGCTCATCGTGGGTTATGCACAGGGGGCGAGGTCTGCTAAACACAGTTGCCATTAAATGATAACAATGTTGTAAATATTGTGACCGTGTATATATGTTGTCTACAGATAAAAATGTGGGGTCGAAAGAGCTAGGGGGTGACGGGGAAACGATTTGGCGTTCGGAACAGCACCTGTCACCCCCCGGTGCGGTGGAATGCGACTCGTCCGGCGAGGCGATGAATGAGTCACGTGACGCGGTTGTCGGCGACAAGCCGAAACATCGACGAAACCGAACGACTTTTACGACATACCAGCTGCACGAACTCGAGCGCGCGTTTGGACGAACTCACTACCCGGATGTCTACGGTAGAGAGGCGCTCGCCAACAAAATCTCGCTCCCCGAAGTACGGGTGCAGGTACGCAACGACGATTTGTTTGCCCCGCCCTATACGGTATAAGGAGCCGGAAACGATTTTGCGATCCGTCTGTCTGTCTGTCTGTTTCGTTCTCTGATTCTCTCCCGTTCGGTAGATGGCGACATGCGCGCGTCGCTGTTTCACACACATTCGATCGGGGGCAGCACGGCAGGCTATGCCCGCGTCCAAATGCTATCAGCAGTAGTTGTTATTGCACTGGTCGGTTCGTTAATTGAAGTTATTAAATCAGCAGTGAAGTATAGCCGGACAGTTCGCAGCGTGACTCATCGTCTCGAGAAACTCACGTGCGTGCCATATAGTTATGTTCCACGGAAGCAGTTTCCTCGTAGCATTCTCGTGACATCATTGTCCGCAACAATCGTATGTGTCAAGCTCGTGGAATTTAGAGAACGACACACGGACAAACGGGCAGCACTACACCGCAGCAGGCCGCCGGCCGACCAATCAGGTAAGCGCGTGGCAAGCTCAACCGGGACGTCGCCCGACACGCCCGACATCCCCTTACTTACCATCCTTGCAAGGATGTCACGCGTGTCGGCGAGGATGCTACAAGGAAACTGCTCCCGTTGAATTTAAGCTTATGGGATCACAGGATCACACAGTGTTAGGCCTACCTGCAATACCCGGCACAGCTGTCATTGCCGCCTCGTATCCGCTTGGCCAAACCTTGAGAATAGGATCTTGTAAGTAGCGAAGGGCTGTTCATTTCAGTCACACTATTTCAACAGTTAAAACTACAAGTCAAATTACAATTACGTAACTACTTTATCGTGCTCAAATAGAATGTTTTGTAGTTGCAAGATTTCTGCTGACAAGCGCATCGCGCGGTCCCTCTGCAGTGGCAGAGTTTATTGTCGAGTTCAGCGAGCGGACAGACGTGAACAGTCATACACATCACAATACAATTCGCACCCCTCACGGGGACGAAGTAGTAATCAGCGGTAAAACAGCACTGTATACTCGACAGTTCTGTATTATACGGTGGGCTATACGTTGCGTACGAACGAGCATGGTAATAGGCTAATTAACACGTGGCCAATATCTGCCACTGCCCCCAGAACACCCCACTTTCCTCTAATCTCACACTCCTCTTCCCCAGTCACACTCCACTCTCCCCTGAAACACCGCTGGAATTGGTACCACCATTTTTGTACGCCTATAACTTTATCAAATATTAACCGATTTTCGAAATTATTACATTGTCAGATTCAAGAAAAAAATTGTGATATACTATCTTAAAGATCCCACCACACCTCAACTATGTCGCTACACTACCTTGTAAAATGTCAAGTGCCTTAAAAGCAACACTTGAAAACTAAACGACTTCTGTAACAAGTTAACAACACGTAGGCTATACATTTTAAGAAATTAACAACAGGAAACCACGTGTTTAGTGTCTCAGTTATTACCTAATAATTGGTAACTCATATACTGCAGTTTTGTACATCATATATGTTCACTGTGTCCGCCTTAATTTGCTGCTCACGCCACTCTTTTATCTCTGCACCTGCATATCAATGACCACAGCTTAAGAATACGGTAGAGCGCCAGTGATGCCACACACTAACGCTCAAGCTCCATCATAAATTTCATTTGTTGTGGATTTGTTGCAATCTTGTTGTACATGTATATCGACAACAAATCTACGAAGTGGATCGAGTTTTAGACTCACCGTGCATGCTAATCACAGACAGCTGTTGGCCTGCGTAACGGTAAAGGCCGCATTCCACGAGGATCCTCGCGAGGATATCGGTGTCGTTATCGTGGAATGCGGCCTTTAAGACGACCTGATGATTACACTGTGCGTGAAGCGCTATATGGTCGATTTTGCAATGAGGTGGAGTCGCGCGGTCCATCAGCGTTAGCAGATAGGACTTATACTTGTCGAGTTATGTAAGCGGACAGACAGACAAACATACAGACATAGTCATCACAATACAAATCCAGAGCAAATCGAACGAGTGGAGTTTGAGCGTTTATGCTCGACATGAGTTAGTTTGTCGGCGACGCTAAGCGGAGTGGACGTCACGCACGGGCGACTAATGATGCGTCTAATGCGCTTTGCATTCATTCGCCAGACGGCGACTGCAGAATTGCGTTTAACGACTGCCGCCCGCGCTCGCCGAGAGGTCGACGACACTCAACGCCGAAACAAAAGATTTCGTTTGCCCTCGCCTGCGTCTTTCCCTCGACTAATGGACGGTCGCCGAGGCGAACTTTAGAGAGCGCACGCACTGGCCGGGCCTAATTGAATCAAAGCGTGAATAGTAACGCCGGTATTTAGCCAGACATTTTCAGTTGCGGTCCTTCACTATTAGCTACTTTACGTCAGTACGTCCTTCTGGTCAGCGCTCGTCGGCTTGTGAGGTCGAACACAATAACCACAACTGAAAGCCTAGTTCACTTGACTTGAGGTCGCACCGACCACTCTAGCAGCGCTTGGCCGACGATTACTGCTTGTTGGCAACCTACTAAATGACGGTTTCCAGTTTAGGTCTGCTTTTTGGCCGCGGTGCACTGTCACACAATGGTTTTTCAATGTCGCTTTCACTTATAAATAGCCGAAATGGAACATTTTTCTCGTGTCACCTGAACTTTGGCCTATGAACTTGAACTAAGAAAGAGACTTGGATAGGATCAAGAGTATTACATGATTATTGCTGTGCGCAATGATCAGAGGTCATTTTGTTTAAAATTATTGCTAGGAAAGGAGCAAACACACACGAACTTACCGATTGCTATAGACGGTCATGCACTAAAGTTGACACTAACAATAACTGCTAACGAAAGGTATAGAGATTAGAGCTTCCGTAAAGTTTGGAAGAAAAGTTATAGGCTATGCCTGCAGAAGATTATACGAGATTATCATAGGCATCAGCAGTGGTTTCCAAAATTCAGTTAAATTGCCATAGCTGCACAGAACTTTGAAGTAGTAAAGTAGAATAACCGTTAAAAATAAAAAAAATTACGTTTGTTGACGTCGCATGTCTAACTCTTAAGATGCTTGTGTACTCGAATTGTGAAACACGATTTTGTGCCAACTTTTGTATTGATAACTCCAGCCATTTTCCTTTTAGAGCTCGGACACACAAACAGATCGAGACACACGGAGTCACAGACGCAAGTGATTATCATATCCCGCGCGTTGTATGGCTACCACCGGCGTCGAGTAATTAGAACTATTAAGATATTCGGCTGATCGATTGCTTTGTAGTCTTCTTCGCACGCCAGCGACAGCCGATGCGTGGTAGAGTGATCAGTAGGTGGCATCTGTAACTGTGTGTGTGCGTGTGTGTGTCCGCACTGTAAAAGAGAAACGACTTTAGCTATCAACGCCAAACTTGGTACTCATAATGGTAGTAGCTCGGCATGCATTGACCATGAGGTCAAAAGGTCAACGGTCAAGGTCACTCGGTTATGAAGTGTAGTAATGTCTGACGGCGTGGGTATACATGTCAATATGACTACTTAGGTTTCTGGTCTAGGCCTATGTCTAACGACTGGTGGTGATGGGGTGATAGGTGTGGTTTCAAAACCGTCGCGCCAAGTGGCGACGCCAGGAGAAGGCGGACGAGCTGGCTGCAGCGGCTGAAGCCGGAGTCACCATCACATCGTCACAACTCTTCACTGACGTCGATCACAACATCGTCGTCGGCCATCATTCTGGCCGTCCCGGCATGCTTCACGGCCTCAGTGCTTCGCTGCCGGCCGACCCTTGGCACGTGGTCGCTAGCTGCTGTTCCAGTCATCTGGACCGTGCCGCCGCCACGTCGTCAGTGTTGGCGCCGTTCTACGTCCGTCATCAGCAGCCGCCCCCGCCGACATCCAGTGTCGTCAGCTTCCAGCAGCGCGACACGCCGCCCACCAACGATCAACTCTAGTCAGCGGCGTAGCTGGCAGTCCAGGCTCCCGACCCCCAAACACCAACCAGGGTGACCACTGACCTGTAAGATTCTCATAAATCCGATGAGAAAGTACAGAAGTAGTGGTGTCCTCACCCCTAGTTACGGTGGTTTAGGCTAGCCTACTGACTCTTTAAGCCGTGGTAAATGTATAGCCTGTCCGATGTGTTCTGGACCCCTAGACAAAAATTCCAGTCTACTGTAGCTCTAATAGTGGCGCCTGTGAGGTTTAACTAACTGATGCGTCGGCCTATCGTCCACTGTCGGCCTATCGGCGTTTAAACCAGTTACTACCTTAACATTTATCGCCACTTGTACCGTTGCGAACGTCGTATTTTCTCTGCGTGGTATAGAGGCCTATATTAAATTTTAGGGTTAGATATCTGGTATTATGTGGCACACGTCCGATAGCGGCCGTTAGACCGGTGCATCAGTTTGTAACAGACGTGCCAGTGCTGTGTTTTATACAGTGCTCATATCACTCATCTCACTGTGGGGCATTATTATGGCCAGTTAATGACCGCTGCCCACGCCAGCTGCCGCTGACCAGCACCTGCACTAATTAACTTACAGACCTGCTAGCTGGCTGCTGGCATGTCATATACGGGACACATCCACTGTCTGTACACCTGCATACGTAACGGACTGTGGAACTTGAATGTCTCATATATTAAGTTAGATTCAGCGGACAGGCCACACAGTTAGGGTCATGTCATGTGCTTCCGATTTTGTGTATTGCGTCATATTTCTACATACATGTACTGGTGACTGGTACCTATATGGCGCGTCATAATTATGTATTCCTAAGCGATGAGAGGATAGTGTAACAGCGGAAACTATATGTTGCATCGTCTCTCAGCCGAATTCTGCTCAACGATAAAGACCATTAGGCCTAGACCAAGTATACGCTTTCTTATCGTTAATTGCTACGCACCGGGAGCGAAGTCTGCGATTTCCTTGTTTTGTATAGCGTTGAAGCTGCTCGGGGGAAAGTTCGGATATATACGTCCAGGCTTTGACCTTTGGACTTTCCATCATTCATTTATTTCATTTGCATTGCTTTATGATGGATTTCTCCTTCAGTGGAATTGTCTAGTTCGACCCCAGTTGCATGTGGAGCGGAATATTGTTATGAGCATGTTTGTCTGTATGTCTCTATGTCCGCATTACCCCGAATCATCTCTATTGGCTGCTTGCCATGTTATTCCTTTCAGGGGCGAGGCCACAGGGCTGGGGGGGGAATTGAACCCCCCACTAACCAATTAGTTGCTCCCCTTTCTCACTATATCACCATTCCAATCAATGATTCAGTAGGCCTAAATGCCAAACAGACAGACACAGGCCTCCTGTAGTCAAACTCAACAAGTAGACTATTTGGCTATTGTACCGTACGTAGGAGGCCAATATTCGTACGTGTAAGCTTATAAGTAGGCCCCTATTTGTTGTGTTATAATAATAATCGCACTTGTTTACTAGTGCATGTTATTTCTCACATTCATTTCCACGAACACGACTTATACAGCTAGGCCTATATGTTCAGTTCAGTAAACAGAACAGAGTCGAAGTTAATGCAGCCTTTTGCATATCGTGCGTACACATTATAGAAGCACTGCACTGCACTGTGGCATCATTATTCGTATCTGCTATCATCAGCTGATTAGGCCTAGAATTAACACTTACTTACTGATCACCTGAGTGCTGAGTGCCTAACAGCCCCATCCCGTAGCGAACATAGGTGAACTAAGCGTGGTAGCAATTATCGACTCCAGCCATACAAATTTTTCGCCTAAAACTCTGGGGTCACTAATTTGAATCTTACCAAATTTTCACAAGATGTACAGAAATGATTGTCCATTAATGCAATTAACTGAAATCAACATTGTGATATTCCAATCCGTTTCAGAACGCCAGTATGCTAAATGAACGAAGATCGTCAAATTTCGGCTGAGTCTCAGCACAATTTTCACTTTTTACTCCACTTTAATTCAAAAACTGCTCAACCGATTTTCACCATCTTTCTAGACGATGAAAAGCAATTAGTGGAGCTATTAATGCACTCATCCGTAAGACAATGGTGCATTTCGTTTCAGAACATGAGAGCAAAAAGTGAAGACGGTCAATTTTGATGTCTGCAAAAATCTACCAAAATTAATTGGTTACCATAGAAAAGTCCCTTGGACTACCGCGAAATATATGTCAGTTTTGTAATCTGCATACACGCCTCTATCACAGCTGAAACGTTGGTGAAGATCGGTTCAGTAGTTGTTGAGATATTCGGTGAGATAGGCCGATTTTTGCCGTATCATCTCAAAATTACAAATTTCTCACACCTCATTCAATCTCCGGCATTACTGGACCAAATTTCACGCAATTTTTGCACGATGTAGAGGGATGATTGGTGCTATAAAGCTGCTTATCGATATTGTGATATTCCAATCCGTTTTAAAATGCCAGGGTGCTGAATGAAGGTCATTTCGACAATTTTGCCCAAAATTGGTTGCCATGGCAAAGTCCCTCGAGGAATAAAAAAACTGGTCGGATTGACAACATTCACACAACTACCTTCCATTTGGTGAAAAATCATGAAAATCGGCCCAATAGATCCTCAGATAGCTTTTCTAAAAAAACAAGAAGCATTTGAAAAAATGTTGGGCCCATTCGCCACTGCGAGCCGCCGCACGGCCTAATTTTACATTGCCATTCACCAGGTGTTGTCGCTACTGTCGCACGCCGTCACTGTCGCACGCCGCCTGCGCATCGATGTGCACGACAACAACGACAACGCGTGACAGAGGGGACCGCTATGGCCCCATAGAATGGGCCCAAAGAAACGAAGGTAAAATATATAGCCCTTTCGGCAAGTTAGCTGAGCGGGCTAAAAAATTTACCACTACACTGGTGTAGGGTGTAGACTCTGTCATGTGCTGTGTGCTGCTACGGCTAGCCTGCCTGCTCTGGGTCCACTGTTACATGCTGAGAGACCAGCGTGTGTACAAGCACTTTTGCCAAATGTGAGCGTAACTCGCCGTGCATAGTCAGTAGAATATGAATATGATATATAAGCATTTTAGCACGTGTTGGTTTTGTGTATATTAATATATTTTTAGGTACTTGTAAGTTACTAAACCAATACGCTTTTATTTCGGTTCACTCCTATTGTTAGCAAGACCATAATGAACCGGAAGCGTATAAAAGTAGAAGCCAGCAAGAAACTTGAACGGACTGTTGAGTGCGGTTCTGTCGGTCGATGGGTGTAAACGACCGATCATGGAACGTTAAGATCCATGAATTTAAAGCGCCGCTACTGCTGCGTGGTGAGTGCGATCGTTGCTGTCGTCTGCGTGCTCAAAGTCGTCATAATTCGTCGATCGAGCGAAATCAACCGCGGCGGCGCGCACTCCGACCACCAGACGATTTTCCAGCACTTCGTCACCGGCCGAGAAGGCTCGCAGCAGACGAACTCCGACTCACGGCGGCATCGCCATGGCAACTGGCCACGCAGCGGCGACGGACGCTACTGCCGAATGTCCACCTGTTTCGATCTTTCACGCTGCCGCCACGGATTCGCCGTTCACATACATCCACGCCCGGAAGAGGCCCCGTCCATCTCGTATAAATACTCCGAGATCCTGAGGGCCTTGCGGTCGTCACGCTACTATACCGACGACCCGAAGCGTGCGTGTATATTTGTCCTCGGTATCGATACATTGGACCGAGACCGGCTCAGTACTGAGTTTGTGCCGCATATTCGGTCAAAGATAGATTCGCTGCGCTGGTGGCGTGGCGGAGTTAACCATGTCGTATTCAACCAGTACTCGGGAACATGGCCGGACTATAATGAAGACGGTCTGGGTTTTGACGTGGGACGTTCAATGCTTGCAAAGGCAAGCACTTCGCGACTATTCTACCGACCTGGCTTCGACATCTCTTTCCCGCTCTTTCACCGTGAACATCGCTTTCGTGGAGGTGAGCCTGGAGCACTTATAAACAGTCAGGCTCCACCTGTCCGCAAGTTGCTGCTGTCATTCAAGGGCAAACGATATCTGATCGGCATTGGATCTGAAACTCGCAACTCGCTTTATCACATACATAATGGCGAGGATATAATTCTGCTGACTACGTGCAAGCATGGAAAAGGCTGGAAAGATGTGGAAGACAAAAGATGTGAAACAGATAATCTGGAATATGAGAGGTTTGCTGTTAAATTTTGCTTGCATATTTAAATGGGTTGAGTTTTATGCATGTAAGTGTAAAATGATGAAAAGCATTAATGAACAATCAGATTTATGAAAATTAGGAATATGGGACCCGATTCACAGATGGTTTTAGGACAGTTTTGTGACAATTCCTAAGGTAAGATCTTGTGTTAGTCCTAAGATCAATTCACAAAGCAGTTATGACAATCGTAAGATAATCTTATGACTAAATCCTATGATAACCTTTGAGCAGTTTTAACTCATTCTAATCAAACAAAATCACGATATTTATTGCCTTAAATAAACAAATCGCAGCAGGAAATTACGTATAATTTGACATCATGGTGCTGTAATTACAGTGTGCAATTATGTAAGCCTAAAAGAGACTGCTTATCATCCAATCCAGTGAGATATCAGGGGCACAGGTAGAATCCTCTTTGCGCGCATCTTATAATCACGTTCACATACAAATTGGTAGACTTTCAGAACCGTTTAGGTTGGCGTTAAAGTTAAATAAAACCTCTTGATTAATCTAATGTTTATCCAATTGATTTTTAACTAGAAAACCTAGTGGTATATTGTCGCGCCTCTGAGCGGGGTGGGGGATTAGAGGGGGGAAGGGTGCTGTTTGGAAAAAAAATTTCCACACACATACATACATACAGAC
>Ga0209366_1000260_pt1 | contig 12094 bp, 10 predicted proteins | sample WorMetmaBAHAMAS2_FD_187391 | JGI IMG/M metagenome (GOLD analysis project Ga0209366, IMG submission 187391) | Marine gutless worms symbiont microbial communities from Max Planck institute for Marine Microbiology, Germany - Inanidrilus... | ecosystem: Host-associated > Annelida > Digestive system...
CGCTTGCGTCCCATCAAATGCCTCCGGTCCCGGAAAACGAGACCAAGAGAGAATCACAACTCAACCATTCGTGCAAAGTTCTCCAAGGTGAGGGGTTTGCCTATACCCTCATGCTGAGGAGCGCCCGCAGGGCGCGTCTCGAAGCATCTGGCTGCTGCGACGCTCGGACAAGCCGCTTCGGCGTAAACACGTTGCCTCAAGGCCCTTCGATCGCTGGCACCGACAGCAGGTATTCGGCCATCGCACCCGCGTCTTCCTTGGTGAGCTTGCTGGTGGTGTTCTCCACCACTTCCTCCATGGCGCCGCCGGTGAAATCGCCGTCCGGCAGGAATCCCGTCTCCAGGAAATAGGTCATGTCGATCTGCGCCCAGCCGCCCAGACCCGTCTTGTCGTCCGGTGTGATGTTCGGAACCTTCTTGCCATCCGGTCCCGCCGGATTACCCGCCAGATAGCGGGCCTCGTCCATGACACCGAAGCGGTTGCGCGGCGTGTGGCACTCGCCGCAATGCCCCAGATGCCGCGTGAGGTAGGCGCCGCGGTTCCAGGCCTCGCCCTTGTCAGGGTCCGGCGTGAAGGCGGCGGGTTCGAAGAACAGCCACTGCCAGGCCAGGGCCGGCCAACGGGTGGTGAAAGGAAACGACACCTCGTGCGCCTGATTCGGCTGGGCGACTGGCTCGACCGACTTGAGATAGGCCCACAGAGCCGTCAGATCGGCATCCGTCATTCCGGTATAGGACGTAAATGGAAAGACCGGGTAGTAGGCGCTGCCGTCGGGGGCGCGGCCTTCGCGCATGGCCCGGACGAAGTCGGCCTCGCTCCATGAACCCAGGCCGTGTTCCGGGTCAGGGGTGATATTGGGGCTGATGAATGTGCCGAAAGGCGTTTCAAACGCGTGTCCGCCGGCAAGCGGGGCGCCGCCTTTAGGTTGCGAGTGGCAAGCCAGGCATCCGGCCGTCGCGAAGAGATAGGCACCGCGTTCAACGACACCGTCATCCGCCCGCGCCGTGGCGGAGAAGTGGAATACCGCCGCGGCAAGGCACAGCGACCTTGCCTTGGCGGCGCTCCGTCTATGCGTCACTTCTTGGCGCGGAAGGGCTTGTGACAACCGCCGCAGGTTTTCCCGAGGTTCTGGAACTCGGCCATGGTTGCCTGCATGTCGCCGCCCTGGGCCACCTCGGCCAGCTTGGCACTCTGGTTCTTGAAGGCGTCGACTGCCGCCTGGAACTCATCGGCCTTAGCCCAGATGGCGTTCGTCGCTTCGGTATCGGCATAGGCGTCCGGCCCACTGCCCTGCGGAAAGATATCGGCGGTAATACTGCCCATCTCCGCCAGCGAAGCGGCGTGATGCGCCACGTGATCGCCATAATCGACCTGGCCTTTTGCCACCGCAGCAATCGCGCCGGTGTGCGCGCCGATCGCCTTCATGACCGCCTGGCGATACTTGACGGCGGCCTCGGCGTGGCTGTCCGCCAAGGCCGCGGAGATGTTGCCGGCGACCAGAGCCCCAGCCAGCAGCAGTATTAGACGTCTCATATGAGCCTCCCATGAATTTCCAAAAGTCCCCACACTGGCAACCATCTAAGTTACCACCCCTGCCAGACAACTTAACCACGCAGACTATTCCGCATGAAGTGCTACCGAAGGTGTTCACGGCGATGTGAGCGGGCCGTCGCCGCTGCCGTGGCGTACGGGCTCCTGCTGTTTTAGACTGGCGCCCAGGCAAGGCCGACATGGCCGCAATGACAAGGTTTTCAGGGAGGTAGGCATGGGAATCGGGAACACGCGCATCGCCAAGAGCTGCGCTGCCATCGGACTGGCGGCGGCGGTGTTCGCAGCGCCGGGCCAGGCGACAGAGCTCAAGCTGGCGCATTTCATGTCGCCCAAGCATCCCATGGACTCCAAGGTGATGCGGCCCATGGCCGAGGAACTGGCCAAGGCCAGCAACGGCAAGCTGACCATCCGGATCTTTCCTGCCGGCGAGTTGGGCAAGGGCCCGGTCCAGCAGTACAAGCGCGCCGTCGACGGTGTGGCGGACATGGCATTCGGGATTCCCGGCTACACGTCGACGCAGTTTCCCAAGACCCTGTTGATCGCGTTGCCGGGCGTCACGAAGGGGCCCGAAGATGCGACGCGAATGCTGTGGGGCGCCTATGACGAACACCTCGCGGACGAGTTCGCCCGGGTCAAGATGCTCGGGCTGTGGGCGAACGGCCTTGCGGTCCTGATCACCAAGGACAAGCCGATCCGCAGCGTGGCGGACGTGAAGGGCCTGAAGATCCGCGCGCCCGACGCGGTCGGTGCCAAGGCGATCGCGGCCTGGGGCGGAACCCCGGTCAACATGCCGGTCAGCAAAATCTATAATGCGCTGAACACCGGCGTGGTCGACGGAGTCATGATCGGTGCCAGCGGCATCCGTTCCTTCAAGCTGCACGAAATCGGCAACTACTTCACGACCGGTCTGCCGTCCACCGTTGCCGCGTTCTATCTCATCGCCAACAAGAACAGCTGGAACAGCCTGTCAAAGGAAGAGCAGGCGGAGATCGAAGCCCTGACCGGGTTCGAGTTCAGCCTCAAGGCGGCACGCGTCTACGGCAGGGCCGCCGATGGCGGCCTGAAGGCGGCCCGGGACGCAGGTCGTGAGATCATCGAGCTGACGCCCCAGGCCTATGCCGAGTTCGAGAATGCGAACCAGACGGTGATCGGGGACGTGATGGCCGACCTCGCCAAGGAAGGCATCGACGGCCGCGTGGTGCTCAGTGCGATGAACCGGGCCAGCCAGTAGCGCGGCATGAGCGGCGCCGACGCGGAAGGACGGCATCTGACACGGCTTGTCGACAGGGTTCTTCGGGTGCTGGCTCTGGCCAGCGGCGCCGTCCTTCTCGGCCTGATGGCCCTGATCGTGACCGATGTGGCGCTGCGCTATGTCTTCAACGCGCCCATCTTTGGGGGCCAGGACGTTGCCGAGCTGGCGCTTTTGACCACCGTGGCGCTGGCCGTGGCCTACTGCGGGCGGTCGGGCGGCCATGTGGCGGTCGACCTGATCGGGGGCGTCCTGAGCCAGCGGCTGGCGCGGGTCCTTGACGGGTTCGTCCGGCTTGTCTCCGCCGCGATCCTTGCCGTCGTCGTGTGGCGCTGCTTTATCAACGGCTTGGACGCGGCCGCATACGGCGAGGCATCCAACCTGCTCAACCTCCCCTTCCTGCCGTTCTATTTCCTGCTGTCGTTCGGGTTCGCGGTCTATGTGACGGTGCTGTTGCTGGAGGCCGTCGGGTTCGTCGAGCCGCCTGGGGCGAACGGAAAGCGCTGACCATGGGGCCGATCGAAGCGGGGATCGCCGGAATCGTCTGCCTGTTCGCCCTCCTGGCGCTGCGTGTCCCGGTGGCGATTTCGATGATCCTGGTGGGCTTCGTAGGAACGGGCCTCCTGAACAACTGGCCCGCGGCCATGTCGACCCTCAGCGGAGAAACCTTCGAGATCGCGCGGTTCTACGAACTCAGCGTGATTCCGCTGTTTGTCCTAATGGGCAACCTTGCTGCTGTTTCGGGCATGAGCCGCGACCTCTACGACGCCGCCTATGCATGGGTCGGGAACTGGCGTGGCGGTCTTGCATCATCGACGATCGTGGGCTGTGCCGGGTTTGCCGCGCTCAGCGGCTCGTCGATCGCCTCGGCCGTGACCATGGGGCGGGTGTCGCTGCCGGAAATGCGCCGCTACAGGTACAACGACCAGCTTGCGACGGGCTGCATCGCGGCCGGCGGCACCTTGGGGATCCTGATTCCGCCGTCCACCGGCTTCGTGATCTACGCGATCCTGACGGAGGAATCCATCGGCCGGTTGTTCATGGCCGGGATCCTCCCCGGGATCCTGCTGACCGGTCTGTTCATGCTCACGATCTACATTCTCACCCGAATCGAACCTGCTGCGGGGCCGGCAGGGCCGGCCACGGACCTGCGGCAGAAACTCGTCAGCCTGCGCCGGTCGGGCGCCATCGTCGGGATCGTGCTGGTCACCATCGGCGGCATCTATGGCGGTGTTTTCACGCCGGTCGAGGCAGCAGGGGTGGGGACGTTTCTGGCGCTGGTGGTCGCCCTGTTCCGCAGGTCGCTGACTTGGGCCGGGCTGGAGCGAGTCCTGCTGCAGTCCGTCCGTACCACGGCGATGTCATTCCTGATCCTGATCGGGGCGCACATCTTCTCGCCGTTCCTGGCGCTGACCCATATCCCGGGTGATCTCGCCACGGTGCTGATCGGCCTGGACATAGGACCGTTCGGCATTATGGCGATCGTGCTGGCGGCCTATGTGGTGATGGGGACCTTCCTGGAGGGCTTCACCATGCTGGTGCTGACCTTGCCGATCGTCTTTCCGCTGATCGTCGAGCTGGGCTTCGACCCGATCTGGTTCGGGGTGGTGATGGTGATCGTCCTGGAAATGGGCCTGATCAGCCCGCCGGTCGGCGTCAACGTGTTTGTGGTCAAGGGCATTGCGGCCGATGTGCCGATGGGGCGGATCTTCGCCGGCATTCTTCCGTTCTGGCTGGCGATGGGGGTCTGTCTGGGCGTCCTGGTGCTGTTTCCCCAGATCGCCCTGTTTCTGCCCAACAGCATGTTTAACTGACCAGGCTTGAAGCGGCTTTTTCCTAAAGAGATCATTGAATTAGGATTGTTTCTTAACTGATAGTTGTAGCGGTGCCGCGGGCCGATCCATAGACTCCCCCCACGTCCGACCGTTGGGGGGACCCATGGCCGCTGGTATGTCGTTTCCGCCCGGCGCACGGGTGTTGCTCAGGCTGCTCGTTTCGGTCGCGGCTTCGGCACTCGTGGCGGCCTGCCTGTCGCCCGCCTACATCAACCGTGGTGACGGGCAGGACCTGGAACAGCCGAAAGGCGATATCGGGGCCATCTTGATGGACCCCGTGACCTATGCCGTGCGCGAGGCCTTCTTCGAGGCGCCGCCACGCTGTATTGCCGTGATGCCATTCTCGTCCGGCTGGGACAATGACGCCAACGCACCAGCAATTCGTGATGAGTCGGTGGAACTGGTGCGCCGTGCGTTCTATGCCGCCCTGGCACCGTCCGCACGCCTGGACGTTGAGCTGGAGCGGGTCGATGAGGTCCTGCGGGACCAGCGCCGACGCGACGGAAACCGGTTCCAACGTGCAGCGTCTCTCTTGGGCTGCGACAGCTACCTGGCTGGGCAGGTGACCGCCTACCACAACGGATTCTATGGGGTCTATTCCCGGGTCGAGGTTGGTGCGCGGGTGAGGGTGGTGCGCACGCGCGACGGAGTGGAACTGTGGCGCGCCAGCCATGTGGCGGAAAGCCATGGCGGCGGCCTGATCCTGTCGCCGTTCAGTATCGTCACCGAGATTCTCGATGCCTCCAGCAATGCCCGCGACGAACAGATCCACCGGGTCACGTCGGATCTCGCGCGGCGCCTGGTGGCCACCATTCCGGGGTTCGATGGAGATGTGCGGATCGCGAGCGGACCGGACGGGCCAGCATCCGGCGTGACGGTACCACCGCCACAAAACCAGGATACGAAAGAACGCATGGTCGCTCCGGAGACCAAGATTGTCGAAGCGAGCCGCGTCAACGTGCGTGCCGGGCCCGGCAAAGACTTCCCGGTGATGCAACAAATGACCCGCGGCACGACGGTGATGGCGATCAGCGATCCCCGAGTGGACGGCTGGACCCAGGTGCGCCTCGACAACGGCCGCATCGGCTACGTGGCCAGTCCTTACCTGGTGGGTCGAACGGAGAGCAGGGGGCGGAAGTCGAACGAAGTTCCAGCGCCGCGGTCCGCACCGCTCACTCCGGTTGTCCAAGGTGCCTCCGAAGAAAGGCTCGGCAGCCCGTCACCAGCCGCGGAATTAGAGGACGCCATGGGTACCCTGTTTTAGTCCGATCGCCCGTGCGGCGTGCTTCCCGGCCAACCGCTCAACAACAGGGCAACCGCGACACATTCCAATGATGTAAGCAAGAACCGCATAGCCGACCCCGTCTCTCCAATCCTCGCCAGAGACACCCGCTTGCGGGATGCCAAGGTTGTTTGTTTCGTCGCGCACACTTGTTTCAGCGTCGGTGTATTAGCGTATGGTGATTCCATCCCATGGCAAATCGGCCGCAGGCCAGGATAGAAGCGATGTGGATTGCGTTTTGTGACGTACAGCACCGAACCGGCAGCGCCCCAGAGAAATGCGCAGACGATGCTCGCTGCCCCCTGTGGTATGCTTGCACCGTTCGGTCGCCAGGATGCAGGAGAGTGTTCTCCGCCTTGTGCGGGTGGACAGGGGCATGTGTGATCCAGGCCACATCCGAGGCAATGGCGATTGGGCGATGATGCGCGGGTAACCCGGCCCAGCTTGGAGGTGTGCGCCGATGCAAAGATTGCTGCTGATCCTGCTGGCCAGTGCCGTCCTGTTCGGCATCGCCCATTTGTCTGCGGCGCGGGCCCAATCCGCTGGAGACCTGATCGATCAAATCGAAGCCGTCCGCCTTAGCAACATCGAGAACTTCCGCCGCCACGGCCCCCGGGGGTTCGATAATCAGCAATTGCAGCAGGCTGCCATGGTTGCGTTCTCCGTGGCCGAAAGCACCACGGATCCCGTGGTGGCCGCAAAGGCGCTTTATGAATACGGCTCGATCGCCCGGATGCTTGGCGAGCGGGACGCGGCCATCGCGGCCTTGACCCAAGCGGCGCAGTTCGCAAGTGACAGCGATCCAGCCGGCGTTGGTTTCGACGCACTGATCGGCCTTGCGCGCAGCTACCTGGGTGAACCGATGGATCTCGCATCCGCGGAACAGGCGCTCGCACTGGCCGAAGCCGCATCAAGCACAAAGCCGACAGAAGAAACGCGATTCCAGCTTGCCAGCTATCAAGCGGAGATTATGAGCCTGAAAGGCGACCTTCCGACCGGCATGATTGCGTCGGCCAGGGCGCTGGATCTTGCGACGGAGACCGGCGATCCGGCGGATCGCTTCTATACCCATCTGGGCTTGGCGGACCTGTTCCAGAAGATGGTCCAGCAATGCGACTACGGGGGGCACTACGAAACCTGCAAGAAAGCGCTTGGCGCCTCGGACGCGGTTTATGCTGCGGCATTGCGCGTTACCGAAGAACGCGGGTGGGCCCACCTCTCCCAGATGGTCGGAGGCATGCGCGGCGGCTTGCAGTCCCGTGGTCAGCTACTGGAATGGAAAATCGCCCAGGACACGTTCGAACGCAGTGCGGGTGTCTTTGCCCCTGCGTCGATCCAGGACGTCTCCATCGACACGGAATTCGGGGCCGGCGGGTCGAAGCTGGCGGGCACAGTCACGCCTGAATTCGTAGAACAGGCGATCGCAACCTCGGCTGCGCAATCCGTCTCGGGACAGGAGCCCGACGCCAGGACCTACTATCTGGCCGGTATCGCAGCGGATCTGCGCGGGCAGTTCGATGCCGGCGCACTTCACTACCTGGAGGCGGTGCGCAGGCTGGAGGCGGTCAGGGCAAGCGTGTTCGATCCGCGTCGTCGTGGCACGGCAATCGAGACCTCGGTGGAATTCTACGAGACGGCGGCGCTTCGCCAGCTCGACTTCCGCAACGATGCGGTCGCGCTGGAGATGCTCGAAAGAGGCCGGGCGAGGGGACTGGCGGAGCTGCTCGCTCTCGCCGATGAGGCCGGCATCTCTTCCGAAGACCGCCGCGCGTTGAGGCAGGTCGTTTCCATGGAGGTGGAGATCAGCCTCACCCAGCTTGCCGTTGTCGCAGCGATGCTGGAAGCGAAGCCGCCTGAGAACTACGCCCGTCCGCTTGCACGGCTGGAAGCCCTAGAACACGCACGCGGCCAATTGCTCCGGTCCCAAAGCGCCCGGTTCGACCGGCTGATGCAGCGCGCCTGGTTGCCTGTCTCGCTGGCCGCTCTGCAGGAGCGCGCCGCGGCGCGCGGCGTTGCCGTGCTGCAATACTGGGCAACCGGCAGCGACGTGGTGGTCTGGTATATCGGTCGGAACGACTCGCATCCGCGCTCCGTGTTTCTTCCGCGCAGCGTGCTTGAGGAAAAGGTCCGCGCCCTGCGTGGAAGCATTCTGGATCGCGAGCGGACACCGGGCGATTTCGATGCCAAGACGGCTCGGGAGCTCTACCTGTTTCTGGTCGCCCCCCTGGCCGAGTGGATTGACGAGGAAGAGATCCTGGTCGTGCCGCACGGCATCCTCACGGAACTGCCTTTCGAAACCCTGATCGATCCGCGGGACGGCCGTTTCCTGATCGAAAAGGCCGCCGTTTCATATGCACCAAACATGACATTTGCCGCCAAGGTGCTGGGCGGGCCGACGGGCATGGGGGCCGCGTGGTGGCCGTCTCCGATCCGCGGATCGATGCCCTGACGGGCGAGGTCTCGATCATCAAGGATATCAGCGGCGGCAAAGCGGAGATCGTCTCCATCGATGGCCTCGAACCGGACCGGTTCGCCCGCCTTGTGGGTGATGCTTCGACTCTGCACATGTCGGTGCATGGCCTGTTCAATCCGCGCGAGCCGCTGTTGTCCAAGCTGGAGATGCGGCTTGCAGGGGCGAAGTGCGACATGGTTGCCGCTGATCTCCTGGCGTATCCGTTTCAGGAGACCCGGCTGGTGGTGATGACAGCCTGCGAATCCGGCCGCGGCGGTGCGCGCATCTCCAACGAGGTCTTCGGCATCCCCTGGGCATTGTTGGTCAGCGGTGCCGGCAGCATCGTGATGTCGCGCTGGCGGGTGAACAACATAGCGACCGCGCGCTGGGTGGAGGCCTTCTATCGCGCCGGTGCGGCGGGCGCATCGATCGCCGAGGCGGGGCGACAGGCCATGCTGTCTGTCTACGGTTCCGAAGAGTACCGCCACCCCTATTTCTGGGCCGGTCCACAAGTGACCGGTGGCTGACCAGCCGCCACCCAGCGCGGCGGCCCTGTTGGCGCGCGTCGGTGGCCTTTGGGGCTCGGTCGCTGCGCTGGCGACCGTCCTCATTTACGCCATTGGCTACCTTTCCCAACGTTTCCACTACACCGCACTGGGGGCGGCGCCGGAACTCACGATCTTTGACGAGCGTTATCTCTTTTCGGGCGCACGTTTCCTCGTCTTCATCGTTGTCGAGACGGTCCCGTTGGTGGCCCTGGCGGCTCTGGTATCCGCGGTGGTTATTGCCGTGCGGCGGTCCGGGGGCGGAGAAGGCCGCGAGCAGTCTTCCGGCTTGCAGCCACCGACGCGCAAGGCACTGGCACTGGAGGCCTTCTTCCTCTCGGTGCTGGTGGTGCTCACCATGGCGTTTTCGCTGAAGGTCGTCGAGGTGACCGGTCTGCTGTTCCGGTCCGCCGCACCGGGCGAACCGGTGGCGCACCGGTTGACATGCATGGCGCTGGATCCGGGTGACCCCTATCGCCTTGTGCATTTCAAGCTGCTGATCCTGTTGCTTGCGGCGGCGTTGGCGTTGGCCTGGCGGGCCGAAGCCCGGCAGCGTCCGTTCGCCTTGCGCTGCGGCGCGTGGTTCCTTGTCGTTGTGCAGCTCATGCTGCTGCCGATCCACCATGGGACGCTTTACGCAAACAAGCGCCTTTCAGAACTGGCGGGGCTGCCAGACTTCGCGGCCGCGGGAAAGGTATGGCTGGTCGACCGGGGCAGCTCGCTTGCCACCGTGCTGGTCACGGTCGGATCCGGTGCCGAGGACCGGCGGCTCTACACCGTTGCCACGTCCGACCTCAATGACGTGGCCGTGGTCGGCCTTGCGCCGCTGGGCGCGGCGATAGCACTGTCAGGGTGCCCGGGCGGGAAGGGGGGCGGATGAGACGGCTGGCTTGGTCAATGGCCGTCGTCCTGGGCCTTATGGGCCAGGCTGCGGCCGATGACGACGACAGCGGCCTGATGGCAAAGCTTGCACCGATCCTGCGGGCCCTTGGATTGACGATCTCCGCCGACGACGTCCTGAGCAACCAGGGCGCCCGCGAAGGGGCGGTCTGGGTGGTCCCGGTCGACGGCGGCGCACCGCGTCAGGTGACCCGGCGGGAGGATCTGAGCTGGCCTGTGTTCGAGCATGGCGACCGCCGCTTGTTTGCGCTGGCCGGGGACCGCCTGGTCTCGATCGATCTGGACGGTGGCAGTGCCACGGAACTGTCGCAGGTTCCGGGCGTTATCCAGTTGATCGGCGGGACGCCCGATGGCCGCATCCTGGCGGTCGCGCGCGAGGGGAGCTTCGGTCGGCCGGTCCTAGTGTCGCCGGACGGCAACGTCGAGACGCTGCCGGCGGTTGCCGGGGCAGATGACGAGCGTGCCATGGCTGCACTCCTGCGTCCGACCCGCGACTTTGCCGACGGCAGCGGCCTGGTCCTTCAGCCCACGGTCTCGACCGATTCCCTTGGCTACGAGGTGCGCCGCTTCGATGTCTATCTGCGCCGAGACGGAGGTGCGCGCAACCTGACCCACGTCTCCGATGGCGATTGCGGCCAACCGTCCCGATCGTCGGATGGCGGACAAGTGGCCTATGTGGTGCAGCCGGCGGCGTTCTGAGAGGAGCGGCCTTTTCCCCGTCAATCGCAGCCCGGCGCCGCCCGTCCCAAACCGTCATGCAGGTCCAGGCAGCGGTCGAACCAGTCCAGGACGGGGTCGTCCTCTTCCAGCAGGCGGAAGGGGCTGATGGTACGGGCCCATTGCAGGGTGCCGAAAACCAGGTAGTCGGCATAAAGCGGCGCGTCGCCGCCCAGGAAATCGTGGGCGTGCAGGGTATGGCGCAGCGGATCGAGCGCAGCCTGAAAAACGGGCAGGGCTTCTTCGCGGCCTTCCTGCATCGCCTCCAACGTCGTGCCGAACCGTTTCTCACGGGTTTCGCGGAAATAGTCCCGGTCGGCCGGATCGAGATGTTCGTAGATATCGAAGACGATGAGCCGGATCAGCGCCGGATGCAGGCGGCTTCCGGCCCAGCTTTGCACGAACAGGGTGAGCGCCACCTGGCCGCCGAACAGGCTCGGCCGGTCTGGGTATCGTTCCTCAAGGTAGCCGGCGATGGCCCAGCTGTCGGCCACCGTCTTGTCACCGTCCTCCAGCACCGGGACGGTCTTCTGACCGCCGCCGCAGATCGACGGGATGTCCGTGAACCTTGTCGGATTGGTCTCGAACGCCAGGCCCTTGTGCGCCAGCGCCATCTTTGTGCGCCAGCAATGCGGGCTGAACCGCCGGTCGTCCTTGCCCACCAGGTCGTATAGCGTGATCACTGCCGCCGCTCCCCCATTGCCGTGCTTCGTCAGGCGCCCGAGCGGGCACCGATCTCGGTCCTAGCACAGAAGGGAAAGCCCGGCAGGGCCTATTTCATGATCTTGGTCAGCGATACCGCCAGGTGGTCGACGACGACGACGACCTCGCCGCGGGCGATCAGGTGCTGGTTGGCCAGGATGTCCACGGGGTCGCCCACGCCGGCATCCAGTTCGATGATGGCGCCGCGGCCGATCTTCAAAAGCTGGCTGACCTGCATGCTTGCAGTGCCCAGCACCGCATAGACCTCCACATTGATGTCGTGGACGGCACGCCTGTTTTCTTCATCGACGCCCGCGCCGGCGGCATCGTCCGCTTCGTCTTCCAGCTGAATGTCGTCGTCCGCCATCTGTCGGTTTCCCGGCTGATTCAGTGCGGATCACAGCACCATGAACGGGTTAATTCTCCGCTAACGGCCAGGTGCCGCGCGGTCCGGCAGGATTTGGGCGGAACGGCCTGATGCCGGCCTAGGCGCCGGTTTCCACGTCGCCCTGCTCGGAGTAGATCAGCAGGGGATTGGCCCGGCCTTCGACGACCTCGGAATTGATGACAACCTCTTCAACGCCCTTCAGGTCGGGCAGGTCGTACATCGGATCGAGCAGGATATTCTCCATGATCGACCGCAGGCCACGGGCGCCGGTCTTGCGCTGAACGGCCTTCTGGGCGATCGCCTTCAAGGCGTCGGCGGAGAATCCCAGCTTGACGCTGTCCATTTCCAAGAGCCGCTGGTACTGCTTGACCAGGGCGTTGCGCGGCTTGGTCAGGATATCGACCAGCGCGGCCTCGTCCAGATCGCTGAGCGTCGCGACCACCGGCAGGCGGCCGACAAACTCGGGGATCAGG
>Ga0209366_1000261_pt1 | contig 12073 bp, 8 predicted proteins | sample WorMetmaBAHAMAS2_FD_187391 | JGI IMG/M metagenome (GOLD analysis project Ga0209366, IMG submission 187391) | Marine gutless worms symbiont microbial communities from Max Planck institute for Marine Microbiology, Germany - Inanidrilus... | ecosystem: Host-associated > Annelida > Digestive system >...
ACCCTGTTCCTTTTGGTTCCCTATCAAAATTTGGTGGAACACACATCCATTCCTGATAATAACTAAATTTGCTGTTCAATTAGACTGAAAAGCTCGTTGTACCTTCAGAAATACCAAAAAAAATTTTAACGATAATTCATCTAGTAGTTGTCTTGAGCATTTACGGCTGCAACTGGACAAATTCACATATTATAAAATTTTGTTAAACACCACAACTGAGGTGGACCAGAGATATCAAATTCATGTTGCTTCTGGTAAGACACTGAGCATACGACCTATTGATTATCACCAATGCCAAACTCCCTGACTAATGTGAAAACAGGACGTCATACACAAAACAGAAAGTATGTAGATCTTGCATAATGCATTGTTATCTGACAAGACGTATGTTTCCACATCATAAAAGCAATGCTCAAACGAAATGCCGACAAAATTAATTAATAATTATAAATGACTGGCAATAAAGTATCATGACCTAAGGAATTAATGCCATTGATGGTCTTACGTTAAATATTGAAAGTTAATGCGTCTGTAAATAAATGTAACTAAAATCTAATCCATTAATGAAACTATTAACTCATTAATTAACAATTAACGCATTAACTGCCTGTTGCCCAGCATTGTGTATGTGACAAACATCAGATTTTGAAAAGCAAAAAATTCAGCCATAACAAACAGGATACCAGACACCACTGCAAAAACACCATGCATGCCATATTTAATGTACATATCACATGCAACATCTTCACAGCACTAAAAGTTATTATAACCAAAATTTATTCTTATCATCATATTTTATATACAGCAAAAAATCACAATGCTTCATACAAAACTTTCTAACTACCAGTACTCCATGTTACCATATTATACATGTACAATACATACAATATGACAATAGCTAAAAAGGCTGTAAACTGCTTATACAATGCAAAATATAAAAGCCAGCACTCAGTTTTATGCTTTTTAGCATAACATGTTGCTGTTGCTATACAGTATAGCATCACGTGCTTATACCACGAGCATGCGATCTTATCAATCCGTTTGTTGGTTGACTGTGATTACATAGTGCAATAAAAAGTGGAAATAGGCACATCAGGTTAGGTCTGTGTCTTGGCAACCTGCATGCAAAAGCCGAACCAGATCGTGGTATCCTGTGATCAAGAATTCCACAGAGGAAGACGAGTGGATATGAAAAAATGTGGAGTTGTGCATTTAACTAGCAACAGTCTCAAAAATGGTGGGAGCTATGAGTTACATGTAGATCACTATTAGGAAATCACATACGGTAAATCGAATGGTACGATCTGCGGGCATCTACGACTACCAGCCCAAAAATCGCCTTCAGAACTCGTCGAATTCAGCAACTTACGGACATCTTGAAGCATCGCTGCATGTCACACTCACCTTATCAACAGATCATTCATTTTGTTAATGAATATCAAAAGTCAATGAATGGACTTGCTTATGGCACAATTAACTTTTAATTATAAGTAATTAACCACGTTTTTACTGTGTTAATCGAAAATATGCAATGGTGTATCGCATACATTATCCCAGCACCGTCTGCATGAAGGTATTCTCTAGTGAAGGCATCGAGCATTGTCTAAAAAAAGGATGCAACCGAATACTACGCTGAAGGGTGTTGGCCTATACACAACATTGGAGTGAGTCTGCTGCGGTAGCATCACGCCACCGAAGGACCCATTATAGGGACACATGAGATGTCAACAACAACACTAGAAGTACATATTGTACTGCTACACCACTAAAGGCAATTTGAGTCACAGCCATAGACAACATGCAGACAAAATGCTGCAAAGTACAGATGTGTGGTTCCTTAGATGTATGTATGCAGACACACAAACACACATGCTCATCACAATACTCCGCTTGCCTACCGGCAGCAAAAGTAATAACAAGGCAATCATAGATAGCAGACTTCACACCCTGAGTGCAACTCATAATGAATACTTTTTGGTCTTTATCGATGAGCAAAAAATTTTGTTGGATTGAATTTAGTACAGTAGTTTTGGTCATTGAATATACAATGCACAACAGGGCGTAGTATGTGATTAAATGACATAATGCACAATACCAGAACTAAATAGTTTATCACAATGCTGCCAAAGAAAGACCAAGTCATAGCCATGATCAACATGCACAAAAAATCTGGAGAAGTTTGGCCATGTTTTTAAGACATATGACCAGACTGAGAGACACACAAACTGACAGATACGCTCGTCATATTACTTACCTCCTGAAAGCACAGTAATTAAACCACAGTTACTATAGTCTCTATTTAAGCTGTACGAACGTTTAGTCAATCTAACTACATTTTATATGTTTTTATATCAGTCAGTGGAATGTGCAGTGCAGTATGTCATTGCATTTCCTGCTACCACTGCTCTTTCAAAATTCTCAAGATGTTAGTGAGTAGATATTAAAATCAGAATAGCAGGGATAAAAGAAGGTGAAACAATTTGACAATACATTCAACCATTTTTGACAAGACTGATAAGTTTGACAAAGAAAAGAATTATAACTCGCACTTCCTTCGATTCTTATACGACAGTGACTAGATGTAGTATGTAATCTCAACCAGGGTAAGCTTATTAAGGAACTCAGTGTCTGGAAAAATTGTACATACCTTTACATCTTTATATTACAACAGAAAAATAAGACGACCCAATAAGCAGAAGTAATGCAGTCAGAACTCAGTGAAGCTGAATCACTGACGACAAGTGGCATATTAAGAGTATGTACATGCCAAAAAAATGTATGAACAACATGGCACCACTGTCAGCATTACAAAAGGCCGCAATCTCTGAAATTGTTCTTGATGATGACATCGGTGACCGCATCGAGCACAAACTGGACATTGTTGGTGTCCGTTGCGACGGTGAACTGCGTGTAGATGTCCTTCGTGTCCCGGCGCCGATTCAGTCCCTCAAACTGCTCCTTAATGTAATCACTCGTCTCCTCATATGTACTCCCACCTGTTTACACAGTGTATCAACTACTGGTTACCAGCTACTCTGACAGACGTGACTAGCTGTGAACATTTTAGGTGACACTCGAAAACACATTTATTTTTGGCTCCGTGATCTACAGTTTAGATAATCTGCCAACTCAAGCTGAAAACGAGGCCACAGTGCCTGACCCCTCAGAGCATGGAATATTCAACTCGTACTAAAAAACAGCCTTTTGTTTATCCATATCGTAGTCAATGTAAACAAGCATTTATGTTAGTTATTACCGCATCTGCTGTTATTGTCACAGTAACTATTGTGATTCGTGAAAACAAATTTCAACAGTATTGCGGGTAGAATAAATATTTGTCTTAACTCCATGGTTCATGTGCTGTGATTTCTTCACAGTGTAATGCAGAAATCACAGCACAAACTGACTTTTTGCATCCTACAAATACACCTGCTTACTTATTTACTGTTTGAAGATTCACTGATGCAACCACTCAGTATGTCACTCTAACACAACAGTCACACGTAATAGATCTGGATTCGGCTAACCACTGCATGCAGCTGCAAATTATATTTGCTTATTTATTTAATTATATAACATGCATGGTTACAATTCCAAAATATATAATAAGCAGCACTACATACAGCTTTGGTGTAATTTGAAAATCTGATTTCAAGTCAATTTTAAGCTACTAAAGCTGACAATAATGGTTCGTCATATTATCATCCCCATCTGCAATTGTAATGGCAATCTAATAACTGAAGTAAGTCAATCAATCAATCAACATTTCAGAAAGGTCCAAGTAATATAAATGAGTTCAGGAACGAGTGTCAGTGAGAAAAGGTCTATTGGTCCAGTATAATGTCAGGGAAGGACACAGAGAACAGATAGGTTTTCAGTTGCTGGCGGAAGGTAGACAGAGTAGGTGTTGAAGTCACATTGTCTGGCAGATTGTTCTAGATAGTTGGAATAGTAAAGCATTCAGCATAACTGATAACTGCCAGTGGTTGCACTTGGTATCAATAGCCTTTGTATGATTAAAAATTTTTTACAAAGTCCTGAGTTCTGAATAAGGTCACGGAAGAACAAAGAAATATCCATATTTTTAGACAAATGATAGATGGCATAACTTCACGGTCACAACCTTAACGTAACTGATGAGTACTAACAATGCCGCAATCTTCCAATCTGTGATCCACTGCCACCATATTTTTCTTGCGTTATTTCTAAGATACCACTCAAACTGCTAAACAGAACAATCGTTTCTCTGAAATATGTGCAGTGAACATTCACTGCATATATCTGTATGAGCTTCAAATAGCTCTTACTGCTACAATTAACCTCCAATATACCTTTGTAGTCAGGAAAGCAAATTGTGATCGGAGAAGTTGGAATCTTCTGGACAAACAAGTCCTTTTTGTTCAAGAAGAGGATGATAGACGTGTCTGTGAACCATTTGTTGTTGCAGATTGAATCGAACAACTGCATGCTTTCTTGCATGCGATTCTGAAAAACAACACCAGTACAAGCAATAACTGGTTAAACTCCTCAATTATGCCCCGCCCCATGGTAGGGGGAAAAAGCGATGCTGTTATCTGTCCGTACATCTGTCGGTCCTGTTTTCTGATTCTCTCCAGTTTGCTAGATGGCAACGTGTAAGCGTCGCCATTTCACACACAATTTATCGGGGATGGCACAGTAGGCCATGACTGTATCCAGATGCCATCCAAGTGGGGGGCACATCGCATTGTGTACGGCACGATCACCATTTTTAACAGTCTAACTACATGACAAGGATCCAGTTTGATTATCAGTTTTCTGATAACGAGTGACAGAACTGGTCATCAGTTACGAAATGCTGTAGTCGGTAATCAAAATCCATTCAGTGTAACGCCCGATGTGTGAATTGACACTAACTGCCTGGTTACCAGGAATAGTGAGTTAGCTCGCGCTATTATATGTGTGCCGGTGTAATGCAAAATATGAAAAAAAAGAAAAAATCAATAAGCAATCATGCAAAAAAACAATAAAAATAAATAATGTAATGTAAACTTAACATAACTCAACATTTTTAGACTTCCCAATAAAGAAACGTAAATTTTCCACCCACTTTTCACGAAAATTTTCAATACTGAGCTCAAATAAGTATTAACAGAGCTACACATAAATAAAGAATTTGGCTCACAAATATATAAACAAATCTATGTACTACTACATTCGTAAAGTAAAAAAAAATTAAACTGTTTACAAATGTTAACTGAATTTCGGGATATACAAGGACAAATTTATTTATGTTAGAACACTTAAGCATAAATTTAAAATATCAGGAATTTTACCAGGCCTATTTACATTTACAAGATTCCCTAAAGCTTTCAATGCCGGTACAGTAATGTGAAAACAATGCAGTGCTATATTACGGAACAACGTCAAAAGTAAACCACGTGTGAGATCGTACAATACTGTTTGCATACCATTTCCTGATCCTCAATGAGACACAGATCGTATTCACTCAGTGCAACAATGAATATAATCGCCGTAACACCTTCAAAACAGTGAATCCATTTCTTGCGTTCTGAACGCTGTCCACCAATATCAAATATCCTGCAAGCAAGCATTTTTCATTTGTAACAAGCTTCATGTTTCAACTAGTATTTTGGCAAACCAGTACACAATGATAAAATACAAAAAGCAGTACTATTCTTTGACAGCAAGTAAATTATATGGTCCACTGTGTGCCAATGCCGCCCTTCAGTTCTTCAATTCAGCTAACTAAAAAACAATATTAAAACCAAATCCTCTTCCTGTAATCAATAATTCCACCTATAAAGACCGAGTATATATACATGCATATGATGGCAGCACTTAATAGTAGTTACTGATACATGCAACTTCACAGAAGTGACTATATATATAATACAAATATTAGCAGCAACAAACTCGAACTGGAAGCCTCGAAGATTGAACCGTGTCTCAACAATTCCAGTTGTCTTCACTCTCGTCCGCAGTACATCCTGTTCATTGGGGATATAGCCTGGCTGAGAGATGCGATCCAGTGCTTCCAGATAGCTGAATACAAAATGTGACGTGTTACCGGCGGAACAACGTCTTGATATAAGCAACAATTAACTGCTATCACAACATACTTCAGCATCAACTTTCACACTGAAACTCAAGTATATTCAATTAGGTGACTCAACAGTCTAGAAGCCGAAGTACCAGAATGAAGAAGAAGAACTGACAGAATAGACAGACTCACTAGAGTTCATCGGGAAACGGCGATTACAACAGGCAATAACATTGAGCATACAAAACAACAGCCTAAAAAACAAAGAACTACATACTACTCAGCAGAATCGTTGAGCTGGTATTCGCGAGACCGGTTGAAGCACTCGCGCACACCACCGTCCCTCCACAACCTCTTCATTACTGCAGCCAGTTCACCGTTGATTGGCACGTCGTCAGCACTGTTCACCGTCGTCACAAACTCCCGTGCATCTTTCTGCACATAACAGACTCTACTGCCATCCACTGCTGCCCCTGGGAAATAGGTTTAAATATACACCACGATGTTAAACCTGTGCTGCTCCCTGAGTCACTATGAGCTTAAGCTCTACTTGTCACCTTAGCCTTGTTGACTATGAGCAAAGCCAGAAGAACATAATGTGAAGGTTCCATAGATATGCTGGCAGACAGATATACAGACACATATTCTGCTCCCCTACTGGGGCGGAGTACGTGGAACTTCCTATTACACAGAGCTATATAATTAACACTATCTTTAAAGAATTAATTCTAACCTCATACCAGAACCTACCTTTGCCCAGAAGCACCTGATTACTAGCTACGGACTACCTGTGAACTTTTATTTCAGCATGTCTTGCAAACTGTACAATTCATACACACACTGGCCATTGAACAAACAAGAAACATACACATTTAGTCTGCCTAAATGCAAGTTAACAGTCTAAAATAAATTCAACAGTATGTGTTCTTCAATCAAACCTCAACTTCAGCATTGACAAATCCTATCTTGAGACGACCCATGGCACGCAGTATTGCTAACATGCTCTGTATTGTATTGCTGTAGATGACTGAAACGTAGTTCAGACATTCAGCCTTTGAGTAGCCATTTTCATGAATTATTCTACATACAAAACAAAATGTTACAATCTTACAAACCAACTGATATAAGCACAGGACATCAGTACCTTTGAATGAACACACTGATTTGGCAATTTTGCTCAGTACTGCTAACAACTTTGGTAAATTGTGAGTATGCACAAATTAACTCGGCATATAATGCTTCTGCACTTCACATGTTTAGCAATTTGAAATTACCTGAAGGTGACTGGTGATCAGCTTAATTAGCATTGCAAACAGTTGCTCCCTGACCCCAATGGGCAGCCCATTCTTATAGCTCTACCACTGGTTTGTTGACCTAGTTACAATACAACACATTCACGTGCCGCCTGCCTCACACTGGCTGCTTCACAAATGTACTCCAGCAGATTTCACCATAAGACTTTCACTCAAATAAGCAAAAACATCAGCAAAAACAAATAACTAGCAATACGACAGCTTCATACATGTACAGCTCACTAATCCACCCTAGTGACCCTACTCTGTGCCGCACTGTTTTAACATCGTGAGAGTTAAGCACACAGGTGTTCTTTAACTGACTGAATGTAATTTACTAACTTGAGTATAACTATTGCAAACAGTCGTGAACTTATCATATACTGTCACCTTAAACTAGTGTCTTTGCAACAAGTGTCTGTGTGATGACAGACCACCAAAGTTGCCCATGCAGTGCAAAATTGGGCATCTGAACCAAAATATCCCTCTGCACCAGTTATTATCAATGCTACTGATTTCCCGGTAAGCGACAGCTGGATGAGAAGTACAAATATCAGTATTGGCACTGAACACTGGTGCATTTAGATATAAGCCTATCACAAGCACGGGCCAAAAGTTGATTCATCATTGCAACAGATAATAATGTAGTGCTCTGTACAGTATTCTTCGTGTTATCATGCAGTAAGAAACAACTGCAGTAAAGGGGTTAATGACAGAATATTCTACTGCTGATTTTTCTACCAACTTATATCAACAAACTCAAAACCAATGTACATCACTTGATAGTACAAATTAATACTGCAAACTGCAACTTTTTCCATTTCACATGGTAAACCGCTGTTCTGACACTGTTAAATAGACGTCAGGAGAAGTATCTGGCCAGCAAAAAATCGAGTGATGAGATCCTGGCATGAGTAATTGATCATCTGTCAAGAGCAAGGTGCAAGCAGCTTGCATATGGTCCAGCTGATGCCAATGCCACCCAATTACCTTGCGCTCAGTTAAAATCTGCAGTGACTATTTACGTTTCTGGTGCCAGCTTACCCAGGTAGTCCTTGAACAGAAGCAATTAAATGGGCATTTTATGTGCATGGTAGAGTGGCGACCTCGTAAAGGTGACATTGCACAAAGAATCTGATAAAAATAACTAAATCATCACTTGTAAAAGCAGTGATATTTTAAAATCATAAAGTGTAAAACATATGACAACCAGAATTGTTGTCAGCTTACTTCATTTGTTTTATGAAGGTACTTTTACCAGATTCACCAGCACCTAACAAACAAAATAATGTCTCACAATGTAGCACAGTATGATAAATATAGATATCAAAACCAAACCATAGCCACAAAACATAGTCACTGTCATATTAGTCTACTCTCTAATATTTGTAATACATTTTGTGATATTAAACAATAAATTGATGCAACAAAACTACATAAGACATGACTACACAATGTTAATCATTATATTTACCTAGCAAGAGCAGCTTGATGTGTCTGGCAGCGTTACGGGCATCAATTTCCAGTCGAGCATCAATCTGCTTCGAACGTTCCACTGCTGCCTTGTCTTCTTTCATGCTCATTACACAACCCATCTTTAACTACAAAGCATTCACACTGTCACATATCATGGTTGCTAAAGGCCACAGTTTCACAGTACATTTACAAGCCTGCATTTAGTGATGTTGTTGCAGTTTGAGAGTTTGCAATATTGGATGGTCTTTAAGAAAAGAACTGTCACGGTTTCGGTTTTTTTTAAAGTTAAAGAATACCTCTCCATCAAGAGGTGCCAGGTATGGGTAACTGCTATGGCAATGAGGGTGATCTCTCTCATGAAAGACCTAGAGAGAAAACAAAGTAAGCTGCATTAGCTGACACAACAAAGAAGCACTGAAAAAAGCATTTGAAAAAATTTAATTTATCTACACGTATATAGTGAAGTTCCAACCGATCTCATGTATATTGAGTGCTGGTAGAGATGACATCAGTCAATGAACAGTGATTCAGTCTTTAACATCACGTTCCACGATGTGTTTATTTTTTAGCTACGTAGCAAAGTGAAAACGAATTACTTTGTGGCATTCTTCTTGTTCTTATTCTTAAGCACATTATTGTAGTTAAGGTCTTTAAGGATTACAGTGTTGCTGCATCCAGCGGCATGCATGTGTGCCAGCTAACTGGCTGTATGCACAGGCGTACACTTCTACAAGGCTGGTAAGTTTAAGCCCTCCACTTTTTAAAGTCGAAGGCTTTCCAGCTGTTTAGCCCCCCCCCCACCTTTTGTCAGATGCAAATTTTGCTATGCCTATTATAAAGCTGTCTTACACAGTGTAACGAACAATTAAATGACTCCATATGATATTCACGGCAATGTAACCATCAGTTTTGTTTGAATAGCTTTGAGTTGTGAGCATTGTAGGCAATAGAAGAGCAATAAGTGTAAATTGTCATACCAGTGAGCAAAATTAAGTTTGAATTTTCACCTCTCCTAGGCTCTCAAGCTTTCGATTAGCAGCAGCATAACACTACCCATAATGGCAGGAGTGGGGCGTGCTTGTCTGTAAACTTACGTATCTGTCTGTCTGCATACGTATCTCAGAAACCACACATCCAAGATTCATCATATTTTATTTGCCATGGCTCAGTCTTCCATCTTTCGACTGCACTGCGATATGTTATGTACTTCCGGGTGTGGATGACTCATGTCACGTTTGGAGTTGCAGACCGTGGACAGGAACAGGCGATGCGAGAAAAGCATACAGTCTGCATGCACGGGATTCATGAAATATACACAAACCGATATAACAGGGGACAGCAACAGACAGTTTGTACTTTGCCGAGTCTGAAGTTGGTGACAGAAATACAATATTCTTTCAAAAAGCATACTTGAACTTGAACAGTCTACATGATAATAAAGCTTCAAAGGGGTTTTGCCCCCGACCCCCCAACGAGGGCCTCTGCCCCTGAACCCTGCTGGGGGCTGATTCGCGCTTGCCATAAGCCCCCACTTTTATGACGAAGTTTACGCCTATGGCTATATGCTGCAATGTAGCTGTTACCCACATTCAGGTTTTGTTTCTTCGTTGTCATTCTGGTTGACTGACTGCATTACATGTAAGCTTTTATATCCAACTCAACACAAAATAGGTCAGTTCAGAGATGCTCTTCCTAGCCAATCTCTTGGCTAGTACACACAAATGCTGTCATTTTAAATCCCACTTCTAAGGGCTATTTCACACTGATGCAAATTATTAATGCAAACTGCTGCCTGAGTACTCTGCACAAAAAAAGTCAAATAGTTGAGTGCAAATGCACATTTCCAATGCACATTTCCACGGCGCTCCTAACAATAATGACACAGAGCGCTGCGGTCTCAAGAACCAAACAGTTGAGTCTTGAGCAACCGTCTAAATTGTCCGAGACTATCACACTGGCATAGATGTGCTGGCAGTGTGTTCCATAGACGTCGACCAGCGGACGCAAAACACCGGTCACCAAAAGTGTTATTGGAACGTAGAATGACGCACATTGCTGTATCCATCGATCAAAGTCGGTGTGTGCGAACATTGGAGGTTAGCTGGCAGTCATCAGCTGTCCAGACATTTCAGTACAGACTAGTGCCAAAGTGTCTCGTTGTCGAAGTGTCTTGGGTCGAGTGTCTTGTTCCCCCAACAATGGCACCAGCTCACATGTTATCAGTGTAACAAGGAATTGAATATAAAGTGTGCAAATGCTGGATGGTTGCTCGGGGTTGAAGATGTCCATTCAATCGTGTTCCCACCATGCCAATGTGCACCATTTCAATTAACTGAGGTATAACTACAGGTCACACAAGCCTCATTTAATAGGAATGGTGAATCACGCGAGATATTTTGTATTTAAATATCAATGCAACTCACATTTTACTTTTTGTCACACTAGCAGCCCGCAGAAGCCCGCATCTCCGAAGGCCCGCATTTTACCCACATCCTATTTTAACGCGCTTTGAGAACAGCACAAAAAGATAATATATTAATGGTGTCAATAGCGCTATTATTTAAATTTTCAAACACTGCAAAACATACACAGCTCTTTATATCGTTTGCCAACAAATCCTGCACTAATTTACTTCAGTGGAAAACTTACACTTCTTCTATTTGTATTATTGACTTTGAAATCAAAAATCAAAATAAACCGCACGTTGCTACGCCGCGATCTCAGAAGTCACCAACTGGTATGAAACTTCGCCGAATAGGCTCCTTATATGGACGTAGGAATACTCTCGCCGGGTTTTGACTTTTGATGCACTAAAATAGCAGGATTAATAAAGACTGGAATTTGATGAAGTTGAACACGAATCCAACCTCCAGACTCCGAACTCCGGGGAGTGCAGAGACCAGACCATAGTGGTCCCAAGGCACAAGTGACAAAAATGACAACAATGCAAAAACTGGCCAACCAAACATAACTCAATGAACAAATTAACTTTTGTAACAAAAGACCCTTTAGCATAAAATTGTATTTATACGGGTGTGCCTCAAATTGACTCAGATATGGTGTTGGCATGTCCTAAGTTCCAACATGATGGTCTCTCTGCCCATTCTCAGCTGCCGTAGTGACGATGGCTGACGTCAACAGGTTCCAAATTACGATTTCATGCAATTCCTGTGATCGAAGCAACACGCCAACGGTAGGCTACCTTAAATTGACTCGCAAAGTATGACTTTTTATTAATTCTTTTGCGATTTTAGGTCTAGGC
>Ga0209366_1000263_pt1 | contig 12053 bp, 10 predicted proteins | sample WorMetmaBAHAMAS2_FD_187391 | JGI IMG/M metagenome (GOLD analysis project Ga0209366, IMG submission 187391) | Marine gutless worms symbiont microbial communities from Max Planck institute for Marine Microbiology, Germany - Inanidrilus... | ecosystem: Host-associated > Annelida > Digestive system...
GAGTATTGACTCTAGTAGAATATATAACTCTGTGGGCTAGGGGGAGGCATAATAGGCAGATACTGTTTACCATAGATCTGAAACAGTCACATCTGATGACTGATTATTAAATAAGTTTTGCTTTTTCAAGGATGCTGTTAAACCAATTAAAATCAACAAATTTTGCACTGATTTCTAGTGTTCAGTTCTTTGTATATATCACAGGCATACATCAGTTTTTTGTTATGGTAATAAGTGTCCGAGTGCCAAAAAGCTGTGTACTTTGTCAGATGGCTTTGCATGTGGAAACAGTGTAATATTGGCTGAGTAAACATAGTAGATTATTGTTGTCACGGTCTGAAAATGTTATATGTGTAGATCCTGTGTACATGGTTTCAAGTGAAAATGATCATGCACGAGCAACACTTGAGGCTCGCACGTGTGCTGAAAAGCTTGTGAGTGTTCAGCAATTTTTTTTTCTTTGTTGGTTTTTTGGCGATAACTTCACAGTTAATGCTTTACACACGTTTCGTTTAAATCAGGTGATTTGTTGCCAATAGAAATTTTAAAAGTGGGTTAGTCATCGGATAGTTAGTTTGTTTTGTCACTAATAATTTTTTGATGGTGTGTTTTCATGCAGAAACGTGTGCCAGTTTACAGCACAATGTTCAGTGAACTGCATCGTTATCCAAGATATGAAGTTCGTCTGGACACTGTTGATCCTGTACCAAGGTTTGTTGCTCGGCAATGGCGTGGGCAACAGGCAGAAGCTCAAGATGTTGCTCTTCGCTTTAAAGGGTATAAATCTGTTTTTATTACAAGTATTTCAGAAGTACAGGCATGATATACAGGGCATGGCAATAAAAAGATACCAATACAAAAATTCAATCAACCTTTGAAATGGCACAAGATTTTTAAATGAGAATTTTCTCGATTATTGAGGATGTAATTTGACACATTTTGTAAACGTTTTATCATTGTATGCAAAAGTGGTATAAGTAATGGTTTTAAAAGACGTTATTTCTAAGTGAATGTGCTGCTGTGTATTTGTTATCAGTCAATATCTTATTTGGAAATACTGAAAACAACCAATTACCAGCTTAGTAATGATGTCAGAGTCATGACATTCTGTTTTGTAAATAAAATGAGTTCTCTTACCTGAATCCACATTCCACCACCACAACCAGTGGTTATCCCAGAATTGAAGTCACTGCTTATGAAGATATGGAATGATTTAGCTTTACCGCAAGAGTGACAAGACACAATCTGCAAGTCAATTGTGAATTTCAGGAACCATTCGTAAGCTTGTGTAAATATGCAGATGGCAGATATTTTGAGCATTTGTTGTAATGATTGATTTGACTTACGTTTGCTATTTTTGCAACTTCGAAAGCGAAAACTCGAACATGTGGTCATTGACTAATTGTGCATTAATTTTGTAGCTCTGCTTAGTCAGAACGTTTGCATTAAATGTGCAGATTTCTATCATGTCAAAAGTACTGAAGTATGTGAGGTGAAACTAGTATTGCGGAAAGTAAACTATTTCAGGAACACTGCCTGAAAATTTTACGGGAAAGTTCAGAACTATGGCGACAATAATGCAGTTTGTGCAATGTGTCTTTTTATTGCTGCACCCAGTAGACTCCATTTTGTAAGATGCTAACTCTGTTGTGTAATGTGTACTGTCGGTATTTTAAGCTTTAGATTTGGTGTTTTGTGAGTAATTCATTTTGAAAGGTTATCAAGTCAGTAAATGGTTGCCTCCATGTATATTTGAGTGACATATGTAATACTGATGAGAATTCTAGGCTAGCATCTTCATTATCATCTGAGTGCAGTTGTTTCTGTCAGCAAGAGCGTTAGGTAATAAAAACTTTGCAACAACAAAATTCTCCCAGTTTTTAACTGGGCATGCCGTCTAACGTAAGTTGTCTTGCATAATTGCTGTTCAACAATAGTAGTCATGTATTTGAGTGAATAATACGATGATGATAATTTTTCTCATATTGTTGTGTTTCATGTTTCTACTGACAGCTCTGGTGTTAGTAAACTGGTCATACAACAGTATGAAGATCCACAGGTTACTGGTGCAAATCGCTACAAATATTTTCGCAGGTTGGATTTTTTTTAAATATGTACTTTACAGTGTATTAGATGTTTAATAGATTAGCTTGCATATTTTGATGTAATAACACAGTTTTTGTTATGTAATACAAAAACATTTCTCTGTGCAATGTTTATCAGTTGCAGCATATGAAAATTTTTGTTAATAACTATAAATATGAAAAACATTCTGCGTTCTGTTGGAAACCGAGTCTACTATGTACCACTGCATTAATCGCATGGTGCTTAAAGCTTTGCAGTGGCATGGAACTTTGGAACTTTGTGTTATTCAGTAGTATCTACACATTGCCAGAACTATAGTAGTATTTAGATGAGAATGATTAGGTGGATGTGTGATGTTAAAGTTACAGATGGCTTTACTTGTAATGAATTAAGGTAGAGTTTAGGAATAGATGATGTAGCTAAGTGATGCAGCAAAATAGGTTGAGATGTTATTGGCAGGTTTTAAGAAAGAACAAGAATGCTTGGATGAAAAATACATGGATTATGAAGTGGAAGGTGTAAAAGTTATATGTATGCCAAATAAATCCTGGAGTGAGTTTGTAAAAATATTGCTAGGTTTGCCAAGGACGATGTGGTCCATAGGAAATAAAGAAAGTTAACTAAACATATTGTATGATAATTACAATGACAGAATGTGAGTAAATGGGTGGTGTTTTTAATACTGGCTCATCTGGGTTATCCTCAATAAAGGGCCATTAATTGTGTGGTTGTTGTTGTAGCCTTAATTAGGATTATTGTGCCTAACATGCCAGTATATTATTTGGTGAACGGAACTGGCATTGTATTGTTGCATATAATTTGTTTGTATGCTGTAGGCCACTGATACCATACAATCAGTCGATGGGTCCTGAAGTTGTCATGGACAATGCCAGGTCAGTGAAAGAGCTGAAGTTTACGAACTTTGTCCATTTAGTTTAGTTCGTCATTGACATCTTATATTTGTATTGAAATCTGAAGTCATGTAGCTGCTGACTTCAAATTACCAAGCTGTTGTTAGCTGTTTAAAATTTTTACGTTGTTATATATCTTTTCTGTTGTGCTCGTTGTTTGGGCTACCTGCACACTTTAACGTAATTTGCATACAGTGATTAAAATGCAAATAGCTGTAGAATGAATTGTGACTGGCAGATGTAACAGCAGTGACTCTCTTAATGTGGTCACTTAGCCACTGTTTCATGGATTAGAAGATGTAGCAGCGGACATTTTATGCAGTCTTTAAGACATATTGCCAGAAACATAAATCATGCATATAATTGAAACATTAATAAATGTGTCATGGAGGCCTTTGTTTGTTTGTCCAGTAATGTTTGCATTTATTATGTCAGTTTATGTTTTGATTGCAGATGTCATCTAACGTACCGGTATTTTAATACTTCAAATATATACTATAATGTTTTTTATTATGTGAAATAGTGTGACAGCATATCTTATAGCAAACATTATGTGAATACATAAGTTTATGCTGGCACTTTGCTCAACGTGTTGTACAGGCCAGAAGCTGTAGCATCAGCAGAGTCGGACTATGAAGGTGAAGGTCAGCATGCGGGTGCAGGAACACCGTTCACCAAAGTTGCACAGACGCAGACCGACTACCGCGATGCCGACACTCAGACAGATCCATATTCACCAGAATACGTCGTACGACCTGGCACCAAACCGGAGCTGCTTTCTCTCGCACTTCTTTCTTATGGTTCGGTTGTTGCTATGATTATGAAGTTGTCTATGGTCACTAGTATAGAATTATTATTGGTTCTAAAACATTTATGTTTGTTTGCATCAAGCTCAGTTAACTCCAACCATCTCAACCGTAGGTTAACACACAGCTGTGCTGTCATGATGGTTGGAGTCATACCACACAACAGCCTGTAACACAGTTGGAAAGTTGTTAATTGGTAGTTAGTGTTAATGGATCTTAATACAACTGGACCTTAAATTAGTTTGTTCTTAGTTATTGCGGTAACTTTGGAGAGTACAACTTACTGACTGCTGCCTCCTGTGACATGTATGGCAGTGTTACTCAATGTTTGTGTTGTGACGAAACTGTTAAGGCATAGGTGCATTACTGTAGTCTATAAAAGTGTAAAATACAAATATGAAAGCTTTTATTGCAATACTACTGTTACTAGATTTTTTCACTTTCTTACATCATTTTCTGTATTGTTCTTTGAGCACGTCCAATTGATCTTGGATGCTTGTGTTTGCCGAAGGTCACGGCCTGCCTGCTGGTTTGGCGGAAGTGGAGATGATTGAGCGTGCTCGAGCAAAGCGTGCGTGGGAGGCCGGCTTGCCCGATCTGCACGACATGCAGCGGATGGACAAGCGACGTAAGATGATGGAACAGCAGGAGCTCGTAGAGTGGGCCAGACGTGAACAAGAAATTGAGAAGTATGCCTGTCCCAACTAATGTCTGTGATTATTTAGTTTTCTGTCAGAACAAGAAACTGTGATATGTGGATGACCATTGTGTACCGCACAGTACATGTTAACTACAGCATGACGTTCTCATGGCATTGTGCATTCTGTAGTAACCATTTCCATAAACAGACGAGGGCCTAGCAGTGGCTAGCATAGCACGAAATGTTGTTGTTTAGAGTACTTCTCCCCACAACCACAGTGTGTGGTAAATTTGGATCGGAATTTGAAACCTAAATTAGCTATAATGCGCCAATGCACTTCCATCACAGACAGATGGAAAGACAAGACAGACGGACACTGACATCGTAGCATAAGCTCGAGATGTTTATATTACATCTCGTGCTAAAAAGCTTCTTTGTAGTAATATGGGTATTACATCAGTATACGCATGAAGTACGAAGTGTAACTTTTGTCTTGCTTGTGAGGAAACACAGGAACATCTTAACGTCACAGTTAAACATGCAGTAAGATATGATTTGATGTGGGAGATTAATGTGTGCTCAAAAGTTGACAGAAGTCAGCTTATCAGCTTGTTGAACAGGAAAATAAAAATGAAAGAAAAAAACATGCAGTAACTGGTTAAGGGTGCGCCGGTGAGGTGAGATTTGTTTAATGGGTGCTTTAATAGGCCACACCTGTAAAATATACAGGTACAGGTAAGATAGTTGTGGCTGAGTTAGAAGATGTGCTCTGATGTGTGTATGTGTGTGTCAGGCTGCAAGAGGCGAGATTGCAGGTGCTGATGCAGTTACTGAAGCAACGAGAGCAGCAGCACAATGACTTGAACATGAAGCGCCTTGATCGACTATGGTCAGTGGCATTGAGCCATTCTAGAAACAAAACTGCATTATATCTTTGAGTACTTTTTTGATATGCAGGTGAAAGACAGACTTTGTTATGATGCTTAGTGGTGACATTATTTGCGTATGCGCAATGCAGGCTGCTTAAACAGGAAGAACTGAAAGCTAGAGTGGAGAAAATTCGCCGAGAACATATTCGAAGTATGTGATGAAGAATTTGCTATATTTTTGCAGCATTATATTGATGGCCATATGTTGTATGTACAGTACATGTTAATATGTTATGTTAAAAATATATATTTTAATACATTTTACATTCATAGATGCATTTTATCACATTGGTGATAATATAATTTTATATACATGTATTTGGTAACACTGGGAGCATGCTTTTCCTGCGAATAGTCAGTGCAAACTCCAAGGTGCCTTTCATGAATTGTTACCAGCATGCTTAGATGTTTCCGACTGACTGTACAAGGCACTGTGGCTATAAACAAAGGTGGACGTACAATGTCGTCAACTTGTGACTGTCAAATTCTCAAAGTTTATTGTTTCAATTATTGTGGACTTATTGTATAACTTGTTGTGGGATTGTTGTACAGCAATTTGTACAGCTCTAACAGCAAACCAAAGCAGCAGCGTTTGAGCAAAACTCAACACTTTTGTGGTTGCTTCAGTTGGAGTTGTTTGAATGGAAACAGATTGTAGAAAATCAGTTTTGGTTGGTTTGATGGTACACAGTGGCCGACATTATTATGTCATCTATAGAAAACTGTTTTCAAATTCTTATTAGTGATTTTCTCTAGAAGACCCTACTCTGATTTAGTCACTGCTGTGCTGTACATTGTAACTTGCCTTCTTATTCATAGGTAGACTGGTTAAAAATTGTAAATGTGTGCCATGTAGAAAATAGACCTTAGATTAACAACAGTGTACATGATATGATGAAAAAGCCAAAACACATCTGAAGGCCTCTGGTTTCAGTTATGCAATTTGTGTTCTTCCTTTCAAACCATTGCAATGTGAACTAGTTGTAGGTGCTTCTCCAATTAAATCTGTCTGTTATTACGTGAGGAAAATGATGAATTAAAAGGTGGCAAATGAGGCAGAAAGTGTGAAAATTAATTTAAGTGGTTCTGAATGCTTTGTGAGTCCGCACGCCGTGCTTGCTGTGTTGAAGCAATACGTAAGATGATTGAGAGGAAGAAGAAGACAGTCGAAGGGCGACTCGTGAGACATGCAGTTACCGATGTCTATGCGGACTTTGGCTCACAAGCGTATGCACCTCTTACCCGCATCGGTGTCTTCCTCGACCGCAACTCAGAGCAGTACGTTGTCAAGAACAAGTACCTGGCTAACTATGCAGGTAGATACTTTCAGGTCAATAACTACAAAGACGTGTGAATCTGAATCTTTAGTCTGTTGCAAACATTTATTAAGATATCATCTAACACTTTCTTGCTGCTCTATAAATTTTAAAATTTTACGATTGGTAGATCCAGCCTAACATGGAGTAAGCCGAGGAAACTGTGACAGTTGAGCAAAGATTAAAATCAATGGTAGTAACATTAGTCATTTCTTGCACCTATTAAAATGGCCAAAACTTAGCACTGTCAACTATCTTGGCTTGACTTAGGCTGCGGGCCATTTGTCACAAGTGTCAGCTGAATGCTGCCCATCTATTTCACCATCAATCTGGTGCTAATTGCAGCCGTTTTGTGTGCCATCATCTACTGCAGTTGTGACTGTTACATGAGTTTGGCAGTGACAGACATTCAGATTTTCTTACCTACTTACTTAATTGCTTACTTTATTATCTGTTATGTTGTATACTTTTGTTTAATGATAGTGTTTTCCATAAATGTTTGTTTGGCCAGTCACTAAAATGTGAGAAAATCATTCTGGAGGAATGAGATTTTACATGCTGGCTGACCCAAGTATGTGAGATCAGTGAAGGCATATTGTCAGTTGGTTGTGGTGAACTATATATCACATACAATAGACTTGTAGCTATATGATACAGAATATATAGCATGCACTGAAAAGCCGACCGATGGCCAATTTAGTCTACTGCATGGAACAACAACAAAAATAAGAACAGAACTAAATATGATGTGACATATGATAGATATGTTGAGGTTAGACTGTGTTTATGTGGTAGGATTGTCGGAGCTGGAAGAATCACTACCGGATGTTGTGTTGAAACCCATTATTAAGGCCCCAAAGAGACGTATGACCACTAGTGCTGGGTTCTTGAAGAGGAAATATCGGGAAGAGAAGAAGTTGGCAGATATTTATCAGGCCAGTCATTTATTATGTGTATTGTGCACCTTTTAACGACAGTTGCGTGTGACTATTTTTTGTTGTACTCTGACTGTACTTTGGCTGCATAATTGTCTGCCTGGTACCAGTGCAGATAGTATGGGTGAAGTTCTTCAGTTTACTAGGAAATGTTTTACAGCATTATTGATTAATAATCTAATTTTCAAAATAAGTGGAAATACAAAGATGTTGGTTATACATGTATACCTATGAAACACCATCATTTCAGAAGAAATTCTATAGTATGTTGTGTTATTGTCAGCACAGTGGGATGGACCTAATGGGATTAAAGCCTAGTCCTTAGGACCTATCTTCCTCAGGGCTTTGACACTGTTGGTTGGGTCTTTTGACCCATAAAACTCGTCCCCAATATGACCTATAATGTGTTTGGTGGGACTTTAAACCTTGCTCAACAACATAGCTACTAGGTTGTTTTGGGGGGTGATGAATTGTATCAATTAGTCTCTTTCTGTACTGGATGCATTAGCCGTGTTTATTCTCAATACTTATGTTATTGTTGTTGTTTATGCAAGTCGCTGATTGTTAAGCTGTTATGTCGTTAGGCATTAAAAGATGTGAAGATGCAGAGCGGTCAGCCGCCAAAACCGCTGCGTTTTCTTCATAATGTCGAGCAGCCTGCTGCACGTCCACTAACACCTTCAATTCCTTTTCCACAAGAGGTGTGAGTTTGTCTGTGTAAGGTGCAGCCAGTCTTCACAGAGTTGTATTATGAATGACTTGCCGCTGTTCGTTGATAAAGTATGGAATTTATGTGAAGTTTTTGAATGACTGTAACAGTGGAACTATTAAGGCTTTAGAGATGTTGATTTTTAAGCTTTTAATGTCAGAGGTTTAGAGTTAGTACTCTTGTCTTTTCGTTAAATCAAAGAGTTATACACGATATTTAATGATTGATTGTTTTGTTGAGTAATTAAACAGGAGAAATTGCATACATGACAGTGACTATCTCGATTTATTGTTTTCGAGGTGAACATTGTTTACCCTCCTTCCCTTTAGTTTTTGTTCCACTTGTTTCAGAACTACACAAAAACTGTTAAAATTAGGGGCACAGAGATATGCTTTCTTTTACCAAGCTGACAGTGGCAAAGCACTGAAGTGAATAAACGTAGATCGTAGATCACTAATGCCAGCGAGTAGCTTGGCGTTATCTATTTTTCATTTATCGCAGAACTCGTGATCAGAAAGGTACCGATCTCTTTATGCCAGTACTCCAACACTGGTACTGGTTATAGCTGCATATATAGGAGCCAGTTTAATGTCCGAGTTGGGCGCGTCGTGTTCAGGATGAAGAAAATCAAGAGCTGGCGATCATTTTCCTGCAGCAGGCAATCCGCGGTCGATCAGTCCAACACGAGATGCATACAGGGAAAGAGAAACGTGTTGAACTTATTCGTGAGTTGCGAGCCACGCATTCACTGCAGGCTGCCGAACAGCAGATTCTCGACGATGAGAAGCAGGCGACGCTGCTGCTGCAACATCAGCAGCATTTGTATGAGCTCAAGGTAAGATGGCTGACTGTGCAGTCATTAGCTAACCAGTTGTAACCACTCTGTGTATGTCTACTTTTCAGTGTGACATATATATTTTGCTATTATGTTACAGTTATGCTACGAGCATGATGTCTCTGTCTGTCTGTCTGTCTGTCTGTCTGTCTGTCTGTCTGTTTGGTGGATTGTGATCATACAGTGCAACAAAAAGTGGAAATTAGCACATGACAAGTTTGATCAGTGTCTTGGCTACCGTATGCCTAAGCCGACCTGGATCATCGTATTCTGTGATTCCAAAGTGACAAAAATTGCATTTAGAACTCGTAAAAGTTGCATACAGCAGCTTGCATGTCACACTATTTCAGCATTTGCTAAGCCTTAGTTGACATTACTGGAACCGTTTGTAACCAGAAGTCAGTAGTTTCTCCAGAAAGACAGTAAAATACAAATACCATTAGAGTAAATAGTCATTAACACTAACTGCAGTTAAATTGTTAAATATTAAAAGTAATAATAATATCATATATAATAGGCATACAACATGTTTTGCACTGAGTAAAACCACCATATATAACGTACTTTGATTATTACTGGAGAATTAAGCCAAAGCTGTGTTTTATGATTTGTTTGCAACATGTATGAGCTGTAAGTAAGTAAGTAGCATTGATGTACTAGCATTGATGTTACATTGCCATAATGATGGCGATGCAATGCAGGAAAATGCCGTTGACGAGGCATTCGGCTCCGTGGAAGGTGAAACTCTAAGTGACATGCTTGACTTCATGAACAAAGAACTCGTGCGGCTGGAAGAGGAGCGACGCATTCATGCGGTCTCGATGCTCGCCGACCGCCAGCGTCGTACGCGCGATGCGGAAGAGTCGGGGCGTCGCCAGGAGGAGGAGAGACGAAGACGCGAACACGATGAAATATTCAAACAGGTTACATTGTTTTCAGCACCGAATTCACAGATATGGTGCCGTGTTTGGTATAAATGTTGGGCTGGAGCCCCTTGTCTTTACATCCCTTCTCTTTCATTTGCGCTGTTTAGCAATGCTATTCTATGAGCGTCTGCAGAATATTATGGGAATGTGGGATCCCTATATTTGTCAAGGTGCTGTTTGCTTGAATAGCCCGAACACTTTTATTTATCCCTGGTTATTCCTTCATACCTCATAGCACATTGCACTTGAGACTAAAGATTGACCAAAAGTGGTAATTTCAGTTTCGGACGAAAACGAAAGTTACACCGAAAGCAGGATTCGACTTTCATCTGAAACCGAATTACAGTGAAAATGGTTATCCAGTTTTGGTCGAAAACTGAACCAAACCGAAAGTGCATGCGCCTGCCACAACTTGACACTCTGACATGCACACAGACCATTTGATGCACTCCACCTGCCTCTGAGCATCCCGATCGCTGGACTGACAGACGGACGCACACACCAGATGACCACATCGGCTCACAGTATCTGATGGTGCCTGCCAAAATCTGGCCGAAACCGAAATGTTACCGAAAATGTCACGGTTACTTTCGGCCAAAACCAAAATATGCCTAACATGCGAGAAAAAAAACTACTCTTTCGGCACTGAAACCGAAACTGAAACCGAAATTTAATCGACCTTTACTCGAGACCTACTCTGTTGCTTTTCTATATTATGTCTGACTGACCAAATCAGAACATTTCATACACTGTGAATTTCTGTCTGTCAACTGTTGGGTTAAGTGTTCGTCACAGGCGACATTGGGTGCAGTATCAGCAGCTGTACTCATCACTTGCATTACTGAGTAACTAGTAACTCAGCTGTCACTGCTGGTATTTTTACTGCATCTGTCGCTGTCGTTTATAATTTACTGTGGATTATTGTGAGTGATTACCACAGACTATGCTGGGGGTATTTCGAGATATGTATTGCATTGCAATTTGTTGTGTACTGAAAGCATTGAATTCTGAAAGCTAGAAAGCTCTCACTGGAGGTCACACGAAGATCTGAACAAAAAAAAAACAGTTATATCAGCAGTTATTGTTAGCCTGACACTCACACAGACACATGAGATCGATTGCTAACATGTTTGATAATTCTAGTTCACTTGATACGTTAATGTTGAATCCTAAAATTAGAGGCAGTTAAATTTTGTGTGGTTGTATCTCAAATTACCACATTGGTTTACAGATATGCTGGTCATGCATGTACTTCAGGTGGTCAAAGTGCATCAGTTGACAGTCGATGCTTACCTTGAGGACATTGTGTCTGCTGCGGTTGATAGCACTGCCAATGCAGAGGCTCGCCAGGATATTCAACAGATGGCAGCAGTCATTAATGATGCTGCTTATGATGCCCAGTATAGGTCATTATTACTAGCCTATTCTCTGTTGGCCTGTTGTTTTTGTGCTATAATTGTATATGTCTGCTGTATAGTAGACTAAATTTCCTTGGTTTAGGTTAGTTCTTATTGTTTTGTTTTCATGAAACATATTTGAATAACTTACCTGTGTGGGTAATCTGCTACACCCTATCATAATCATATATCAGTGTAATGTAATGCAGGGACAAAACAAGTGTTAAATAATATTTAATACATTTATTTGAGTACATTGTGCTGATTTTTTATTGAAATTGGGCAAGATGATGACATTATTGATACATATGGTGCCTAACAACAGTGTTTCTTGATAGTTTCATCAGTTCCTTTTAGTTTGCCAACTGTCAAAATATGAAACACTTTACAAACTGATATAAAGCAGCAGTCAAGTGGTTAATTACCTCCTGGTCATTCATTGTTTCTTTCTTTTTTTTCTTTCTGTCTGTCTGTTTGTCTCAGTGTCTTTGACAGTGATTTCTTTGAAAGCTATTAATGGATTTATATGAAAAATGTTGAGAAGGTTGTCTTCGTAAAGAACAC
>Ga0209366_1000265_pt1 | contig 11956 bp, 7 predicted proteins | sample WorMetmaBAHAMAS2_FD_187391 | JGI IMG/M metagenome (GOLD analysis project Ga0209366, IMG submission 187391) | Marine gutless worms symbiont microbial communities from Max Planck institute for Marine Microbiology, Germany - Inanidrilus... | ecosystem: Host-associated > Annelida > Digestive system >...
GATTATTGCCATTGAATCTTTTGAAGGCGGATTTACGATCGGCCAATCCGTTGTCAAATGCCGAAGCAAAGAGTAAAGGTAGTTCCACGCGAGCAACGTCCCTTGGGCGACCGCCAAACGAATATTTGGAAAATCATCCCCACTAATGCGCCTACCAAATCTGTAAAGTAGGTCATTCTGAGATATTTGGCGTGATATGCCGAAGGTGCTATTGTTAACAACAACGTAAACTCTGGGGTTTCTTGACCGAATGTCACCAAAATTGTATACAATGTAGAGAAATTCATTCTATCTAATGTTTTGAAATCGGAATTGTGATATTGCAATCTGTTTCCGAATGGCAGCGCGACAAAGTAGATTGGTCCGTAAAAACGCCAATTTTTTACTTTAATTGGTTGCCATGGCAACGTCCCTTGAGGAATCAAAAAAAGGTCCAGATCGGTCATCTACGAACAAATACCTATCATTTGGTGCAAAGATTGCGAAAATCGGTCCAGCGGATCCTGAGATAACTTGCCTCCGAGCGTTCATTAAAAAAAGAAAGAAAAAGAAAGAAATTAACACAAGCAAATATATAGCCCGGTTGGCAACTTAGCCAAGCGGGCTAAATTATGCAGTAGCCTATAGCAAGCAAATACAAAAAGTCAACTACATAATTACTGTTGTCTGCCATCTTAGCTTTCGATTTGGTAGCTGGCTATAATAATACAAGAAGCATTTGAAAAATGTTGGGCCCTTCGCCACTGCGAGCCGCGCCGCACACCACCTGTTTTACATTGCCATTCACCAGGTGTCGCTACTGTCGCACGCCGCCACTGTCGCACGCCGCCTGTTCATCGATGTCCACGAACGACGATGACGACAACAACGACAACGCGTGACAGAGGGGACCGCTATGGCCCCATAGAATAGGCCCAATAAGCTTCAGTCACCTATGTTTGGATGTAGGTGACGGCGTATTTCATATACACCAGTGAGCGGGAGACGGACCGGTTCACGTTCACACTGTATCTGCCGGATTCGTTCGACATCGGCAGTGAGATGGAGTTCGCCGTCTGCTACAACGCCGGCAGCGGACAGACGTTCTGGGACAATAACTCCGGCGACAATTACGTCGTCAAGTGCCTCACACGATCCTCCTACACCTCTCCATACGGCTGCAAAACCAACACAATGCCGTCGCCACCCTGGCAACAACTCATCTAGCGGCGATTAGGCCTTGTAGTAAATTAACAACAACAGTAACTATGACGGCGGCTTGCAGTATAGAGGCTCGAAGAGCGCGTGCTGCCATTGCTACCATCCGGCGAGTAACGATAAGTTACAGCACTTTTAACTTAGACGCTTGCTGTCCAACTGGTTCGAATGTCAAAATTGAGCTCTTCTCTGGGGACATAGCGCCAAAACTGCACATCCCACATCGGAACTCTCGTACAAAGGCACATTCTTCCGATGCAGATCAAGACAAGGGTAGGTAGGGCCTTAGTGTCCCCACTGTCCAACCAGCTGCAGTACTTACCAAGTACATAAGCGTCATTGGCTTAGTGATTTTCATGTTATAGGAACCAGGTACCCAATTTATTGCAGTTAGGGCCTACCCGGGTACTCGATCTTACCCAATGTTAAATTCCATTTTAGTTCGACTGCAACACGATTTAACGTGCACCAAAAATCTGACGGACAGTCAACTTAATCTAACGCACTGAACAACACCACAAGCAGCTTCTCACTGCCGCCTCCCATCGTTCACAACAAACTGGGTTACTCCAACAGATCCATATGGTTGTCAAAGCTCTTACATCCTGCCATACCACTTCTATCAGAGACACACAGTTTGCAAGGACACTGAGCACAGTGAGAACTACCCTGTGGCTAAAAAACTGGACCCCCGCTATATTTTCCAATAATATCAACAATTTTTGGTACACAGAATCTACAAAGAATCTCCAGTGTTCCCACATGCAGCTTTGAAATTTTAACACAACAGGGTACCAGCTTAGGCTAATTTCCATAGCACTAATTTTACACTGCACATCAAAAACCAGACACCTGCCTTAATGTATCAAGGTATTACACGAAATCATGAAATGTTCAGCCCATTCAACATGAGATGTTTAAACAGAACATGTTGCATCCATTATTCCAGCAAATGTTCAAAATGGCATCACTTTGCATGAACACAAGCCAAGAAACATCATCTCCATTCGTCAATCGCCTTATCAACAGTTACTGTCTGCTCTATGCCAGACGAGATCGCTCTCAGACACTGTGGCAGTTGTTCTTTCAAACTAAAAAAAATAATTCGAAGTGGTCTTCTTCTATCCGTTTGTTACACACTCTTTTACCAGTCCGTTAGCTCTAAATCTTCAAAATTATACATATTTTTAAAAATAGATTCACATTGAATGGAATAATTCCACTGATTAGCATCATCTGCTCTAGACGGCTGTCACAAAGTAAGCTGGTATCCAGTTTTATCAAAACTCATCAACTACCTACCTGAAGACTGTAGATTCACTGTACCAAAAATTATTAATATTAACTAATATTTGTTGTAGTTATTTGACAATATCATAGGGGTCATTTTTTTCTGAACCACAGTGTATAGTGCCCACCGTGGAGTAATGTTACTTGAAAACTAACTACCAATTTGCAAACTCAAAAGGGTCTTAGGGATATTGTCTCCCTCCCAATGTCTATTACTGACAAAAGATGCAAATACAGGCCAGAAATAATGGTGGAATGTTAGACAATCATGGCAGAATGTGGGTTCTAAATGGCCCATATGTGAAACTGGGTAACTAATAAATTTTGAAACTGGGTCAGGGTAACTGGTTCCTTCTGGCTGTGAATCATTACACTGGGATAATGTAAAGACATTAGAAATCATGTGCTTTTAAAGGCGTGGATTTCATAACAGCTGAAACAGTAACGCAAATAGCATACTATACCCGCAAATGCAGGCCAGGATACAAGTTGTTTACTGATAATTTCCATAACATCAGTTTTTCTTTAAGAAGTACTTTCAGACATTTCTGTTTTAATTTGACATCTATGTGTGACGGCTTTTTGTGTTGTCATTTTAACCTCACATATAATGCATGCAAAGGGTGCCACCAGTCTTGAATAGCGACCACCCATAACTTCGTAATTTTGCCAAATTTTGACCAATTTTCAAATTCTTTCACTAACACATGATACAGACTAGTAATAAATTTGCAATGGATGGCTAGTTAAAGCAGTTGGCTGGAGTTTACTAGCACTTTCACACTAATATAGAGATAACGCGTCTTAAGACATCACACTATCATCAAAATATACGTATTCAGCTTATGAATATGAGTAAGTGAATATGGGTTTTACATATAGTTAATCTGCAATAATGTTAGCATTAGCCAAAACATCTCACCATACATTAAGAGTGTCGCTATTATTACCTATGTTGAAAAATCTCTGTTCAACAACTGACCGAAACTATCTGCCACTCAAAACTCAGATGCTCGAAACAGCTGCTGATAAATACTTGTCCAATAATGATAGTACTACTTCATTTACTGATGAAAATATTCAGTGGCCATATTGAAAATCCCACAGAATAACTCAGTCTAAACATCATCCCACAGCAAAGAAAAAATATATCACGACAACATGCCTTCACACATGATTAGACATTAAGTCAGTCGATGTTGTCAGTCAAAACTGGTTTACATCAGTTAGATATTTGTTGACATTAAAGTCAAAATCAACGGACCTACTATCATAACAACACTAGCAACAGTTGTACATAAGATCTCTGGCCCGTTATTTTCATGCAGCTCAGTTCGAAGGCACCGTGAAATTATTTCTATTCGAATTTGTATGGATGTAATCAGGTCCTGACAAAAAATCACATTGTTGTAGTTAAAATTCTATTCATGCTCTACTACCGGACAACAATTTGAAAATATAATGACGGGCAAAATATAGGCATATTTTGTACTGTAAATGTAGTGGATCTTCTGTGTTGCATACTTTTGTTATATCACAGTTTTGGTTGCCTGTCACGAACTGTTTAGTGACTGTTAAATCAAAGAAAGCCAGCAGTTGTACATGTACAACTCTGAGCCTTTGGCAAGATAATGTCAGATATTGTAATGCATTAATGTAAGCTACCTTACAAGCTGATATTTGATATTAATATTTAGTATTTAAATAATGGAAAATCATTCAAATAATTTATTAACCAACAAGAAGCATATGCCACCCATAAACAAGTTTCTGTAGCAGCAGCAGCAAACAGATCAATGTCCAAAAGTGGTGGTGCAAATGACAGTACATGAATGAATACACAGATATTGGATCGTCACCTCAATCACTGCCACAACCAATCAGCAAAAACAATATAGCACATTTAATTTAAAACGCACTGCAATTTGCAATAACATTCTGCCCAAACATTTCACTGAAATACCACACATCAGTGCCAAACTGAGTAACATTCCTAACCCCATAGTTGAAGTACATATTAATACAAATCACACAAACCAATGAGTGCGCTGTATTTTGCTTACGCACGCATAACACAACAGAACAAATACAGCTATAAGTTACAACTTTTAAACTTTTATGACACCTGAAACAAGTATCAAAGATCTTAATATCCTCAAAGTGTCTATGTAAAATGTGCATGCAGGCATCCTTCAAGTAGATCTGAGTTTGATAAGGAGGAGGCAGCATAACTAATGACAAAGTGAGATGGAACAGAATGGGTTAAATCACACAGAGCTGACTCTGCTTCACAGATAAGTGATAAGGCAACTGCCTACATCACTACGGTATCCTAAAACAATTATGGCCGTGTGTATTATATCTTCAAACTAAAAACACTAAATTACAAACATCCATTCTTATAAAGCACCTAAAGTTGTAGCATACACTAAGACATTAACGCACTTAGTGACAATCTATGCTGCATGTATTAATGATGTACTAGCTGTTTATTATTTTACATCAGATCAATGTGGTCATGAAATAGCTGTTCACTCAAACTATGCGTATCTCAAAAAACCTGGCATGCAGCAAATGATAAGTAGACATACGTGCACACACTGTAAAAACTGAATCCTGTGTATCATTATATCACACCCGTCACGTACTACAAGAACTGCACAGCACAGTTAATTGTAGTGTAGCGAGGACCGTTTCTAGGGATGCGGACTTTTTAATTCTTCATTCTGACAGATGCAGTTAATTTGTCAATTACAAAACTGACTTTCACTATGGAGGATATGTCACTTTCTCTCAGCAAATCACATAATCCTTAGGCCCTTTCACACTGGAAATTTATTTCGAAATAAAACTGTCGAAAGTGAGCACATTCACACATTGGAAATAAACTTTCGGCAGCCATATATAAACAACACGGCTGACGCTTTAGACAGTGACAATTCAATGTTTGTAAACACTGGTGGTTGAATGACCAATCACAACGCTTCATGAGTGAACAAATAAAAAATGTTCTAAGTTGCGAAATAGAATTTAGAAATTTTTTTTGAAAGCTGACTGTTCACACTAGAAATTTTCTTGCGAAAGAGACTAATTTACATAAATTTCAACATAGAATTTTGAAATAAATTTTCAGTGTGACAGGAGACTTATATCAATAATCAGCTTGATCGATTTATGAATTAGTTTAGCCACCGCACACCAATGTGATGTAACACACACAGGACTCACAACCCATAGGATAAATTAAAGCATTACCATTCAGCTAAAAGTTTTGCACAATTTGAACATCCTCTTGAAAAAATAAACCAGTGGCCAAAAAATTATGTCTTTTATTTTGAAATAAAATGTCGATAATGAACCAATATGAATAACTTTTGGTATAAGTAATCATAAAGAAATCTGACACAAAACAATGACGAATTTATCCACCACATCTGAAACTGTGGCTACACTACCTTGTGAAATATAACTCATTCATATAACTAAAGTTTCACGTTTCCCACACATGCAGACTGTTTTGAAAGCAGCCGGTTTGTTCAGTTGTAAGGCAAACTGGAATTTCTGTTGATTTTAGTAAGTAACAATAATACAGGAACTGTTAATTGTAACCATCTTCAGCATTGACACACAATGTACAACTACTACTTTTAGTCTCACTTGCCACAATGTGCTGATTACATTCAGTTCACGTCTTGACAAATCACAACCACAACTTGTCCGTGTTCTCATCGATTTTCAAGTATTTTTCGGTGGCCTTTAATTTTTTCCGACTAAATTTCAAAAGCTTATCAAGCATGCTATAAGCGATGGTTTAACAGTGATGCTGGAGACAGGTAGACTAGACGATGCATTGCAAACTGAATATTTGTCCTTAAAACTTCAAAAATAATAAATCTGAAATCTTTCAAAATTTTCAGGCTACGCTAAACTTTCAAAAATATTCAGTGACGCTCTGCAATTTCACGTGAGATTTTATCAATGTTACATTTTTTTCTGCATAATGCATAAACACTTTGCCCTTCCAAGCAGTGTGTATATGTGTATAGTGAACAAAAACCAGGAGATACAACTGTTACAGACTTACTTTTGCACTGTCGTTTATTTGTTTATTTACCAGAATACTAACCATTGAAGGCACAGGTCAGAATAACATCTATTGCATGTTATTGTCATTGTATAGACATACCACAAGTTTAAAGGTCAACAAAAAGTCAATTTCATATCAGTGCTATACAGAATATCGATTCTTCGCCATAGAGCCAGACTTCGTCATGGTGTCTGTGTGCGCCTGCACCAAAAACATCACAAATATTAGCTGTAATATATCAATACATATCCATTTAATCACCCATTATCCAGAACAACGCGGGTTGATCGACTAATTAAGGTTTTACGTCCTACTCCACATAATTATATGTCATTTCGGAGATGCTCTTCCAAGCCAATCTCTTGGCCAGTATTGAATTAATAAAACCACCACAATATAATCAATGAATACAAATACAGACTAGGCAAACATGTCAGAAAAACACGAATATGCGCTTGCCGCGTATTTGGCACTTAGCCGCATTTTTTTTTGCATATTTTAGCAAAGTGCGCATATCGCATATTTTGGCATTTTTGGTGGCATTAAATATTCTTTGTAGTAATTTTTTGCAGTGGCGACTGGAAAGGAAAGGTCGCCAACAGTCTGTAACATACAAATTATGAAGCACACATCACAACCATATGATTAACTGAGTCAAACATATTTCTTTAATAAAATTTCCTTCCTACTAGGCCTACATATATATGTAATTTCCAGCTTTGCTGTAAATGTACTAAATAACAGCTGTGCTATCCCATCCCCCAAAAACGTACCATATAAAATTAACGTGAATATGCAGTCGCGGCCTATTTCCGCATATTTCTGCCACATATTTCGCGATGTTATGGTCTGCATATTTTGGAAAAAATTGTTGCATTTTTCTGATATGCCTAACTAGGCTAACACTAAAATACACAAATAATGAACCCAGGCTAGACAGAAACACAAAAAACACAAGCTAAATCACAACGGACAGTCAACTGTAAGAACTGCGTGGACAGTGTTAGTATTACTGTGCACAATGGTCGTTCACAACACAGCAAACAACTGTTCTAATTATTGTCCCTGTTAGATAAAAATCATAGCTCTGATACAGTCTATTGGAGGAAAGAGGATTGAAGACTCGAGTGAGCCAGTAACAGAGAAGCATACATTCTCTAACAATCTGTCTTTGCGGTTATTATGTATGTATCATACAGGGTGGGCCAATAACACCGGACTCTTTCTGAGAATTGATAACTTTGTGACGGTTAATGGGAAAAAAACGCATGTCAAAAGTTTCAGAATTTCGTCTAGAAAAAAGTATATAACTTAAAGGTCGATGAATTTAGCTATTTTTTTTGCTTATTTTGCATAAAACATCACTACACGTGAAATTATGCTAAATTTTACAAATTGCCTAGATTTTACCCAATTCCTAACTCGAACAAACAGTGAAAATGTCAGCACCGATCATCTGCACACAGAATTTATCCAGACGAAATTAAACATGAGCAACATTCATCTTGATAACCATCATCAGTTTTTTGGCAGCTGATTGATAACTCATTTCAATGTGTCCTGGCTTAGCTGAGTCCATAGTCGATTAGCATCCGTTTCAGCTGGTCAATGTCTGAAATTTTGTAACGATACACCATCTGTTGCAACGATCTCTACATTGAGTAATCCGCAAGATTTAGATCCAGACTACTGGAGGCCAGTTTTCTGGTTCAATGAACTCCGGTACATCGGAGTACAGGTAAGCAGCAGTGTAGTGTGAATGGTGTGCCAGTGCTCCATCCTGCCAGTTTCACCAATGAAGGTCAAATTGCCAGTCAACTGAACTCGGGTTATTTCTAGCCAACAATTAAATCGGATTTCAGATTTGCGTTTCACCAACGGAATAATACCTTCTAACTCCAGTTAGCTGACTGGGCAGCTAACCCACTTTCCGACGCTGCTACTGGCTGAGAGCTGCTGTTATCATTGATTACGTCGGAGGCAGTGTAGAAGTTGTGAATTTTCTTTCCTTTCTTATCGAGCTGCAAGGCTGTTTTTTTTAATATTTTTAACGATAATTGAGTTATTGATTAATTTTTTAACATTTAGTTTCTTCTGCCAGACTTTGATGCTTTTGAGCGAGTGCTGAACTCATCGTGTCGTTGTGAACGATCGGCAAATTTCAGTGCCAGTGAGCGCCAGCTAGCGTGTAGGCTACCTCAGTAATCACCTTCATCGGCTGTTTTTCTTTTTAACCCACCATTTTAACCAGCGAGTGTTAAAGCTGACTGAGGTTTAACCAAAGATGAGTCCCTAACTAGTGTTGGTGAAACGGATTTGTCGCTAAATGGAGGTTATGTGCGGAGAAAAAATACTGTTAGAGTTAACTCTCGTTGGTGAAATCGGCCCTAAGTCATCTTTCGACAAACAGCAAATGTCTGGTAGCAATCCTTGTTCCAGCAGCATACGTGATCACAGTAATAGGCACTGTTTATTTTAGTTCTTGGCTGCACAAATGGCTGTTAAAACTTGGGTGAAATCCATCGTTTATGGTAAATTCAGCTTAATTTCAAATGTAGTGAAGATTTAAAAATTAAGCATAAAATATTTAAATGATTCAATTTTTATAATTTGTTTTCTTGACGAAATTCAGAAACTTATGACATAACACACACTTTTCTCCCATTAACAAAGCTATCAACTCCCCAAAATAGTCCGTTTTTTGGCCCACCCTGTATATACCATTATGTCGTATAATAACCACATAAGTGATCATAGGCATGCAATAAAGCCAATTGTAAAATACATTTTTGGGTTCTGATTTCGGAAATGCAGCCAAACTAAATAATGCTGTCTACAGTCGACAGACTTGGAACACAGCCATTAACTGTTTAACATACCAGGTACAAAATTTCTTAGTTAGTTAGTTGGTGTTTAACGTCCCTTACAAAATTTCTTAAGACAGAACAACACTGAGTATATAAATATGTATAAAGACTATTAACTTTTTCATTTCTGTCGTGTGTTCAAAGCATACCTATGTTACACTGACCACAACATATACTGAAAGTGCCAATACACTGCATCAAATGTAAAACAAACAATATATCATATTTTATATACAATTACTATTATAAATAATAACAGACTATATACATAAATATTATTATAAACACCACTTCAATAATACTTATTCCATTTTTACAGTAAACACAGGATACCTACATCCTTATTTTGAATTTATTTTACCTTATCAATTTAAAGAACTTACCTCGTAGTCGATAACAACATCTTGTGGAAAATTTAACCGAGATTTAAATACTTTCCTGCAACAGCCGTTACAATTAACTGGTTACCATAGCAACATCCCTGGAACAATCATAAAATGAATGTCATTTTTGCAACCAGCATCAATTTGTCTTCAAACTGTGAAATCTTGGCGAAGATCGGACCAGCATGTTCTGAGATATGTGGTGAAATATGCAAGTTTTTGCCCAGTTTTTTGCACAGTTGTTCAAAAAAATTAATTTATGCCTTCTTACACTCTTAAGTTACTGGATGATGTTCACCACCTTCTTACACGATGTAGAGAAATTATTGCCGTTATTAATGCGTGCATTTACAAGGCGCTACTGCATTCTGTTTCGGAACACCAGAGCACAGAGTAAAGGCAGTCAATTTCAATGCCTGCAAACGGTCCCCAAAATTTAACAAAAGCAGTATGACAGTAATAAACAATATTAGTAATTATTGTGCATTGTCATCATGCCAATACGTATATTATCCTCTTTAAAATGATCCCACTGGCCTATGTTTTTATTGATGAATCTTTCTGTTTACTTCCACCTGCCTCCATTGCGATGAAATGCTGCATACAATAAGGCAATCACAGGCGACGACCTGCAGCAATGGCACAAAGCGGAGTTTTTGCTGAAGAACCCGAATACATGTCATCATAGTCACATTACCGGCGACTATATCTTTCCGGTCTGCTGCAACTGCAATCTAGCACTGAAACTGGGAGAGTGCAAAGAGTCGACGACGTCATCAGCAAGAACGATGATGGGGGATGGCTGCGCCTACCTCATCCCGATAGTGTTTCACAATCACTCCGCCTACGACTTTGTCCTTTAGTGGGGGTGGTGAATATCATAAATCATTTTGTGCATATGCTCGACTCACATCTCCTACGCCTGGCCACTATGTCATAATGTGACATAATACACAAAACCACAAGTACAAAATGTATCGTACTGTTGTCAAAAAAAAATCACCCCACAGCCTGTCACAGGCAACATACACAGAAAATTTTGTGAAATTTGGACATGCGGTTTTTGAGATATGCTCAGGGACCGACAGACAGATGGGACAGATACACCGATTGCAATACTTCACATGCCTACTGGTAGCAAAGTAATCAGAATCATGTTTGTCTAAATCGTGTTATCAGACAAGTTCATCCGACAGTTTACCTGTGTTTTTACCTGTGCTTTTCGACAGGGTTGGCAGCACCATCAACGTTAGGATTAGCACACTTTAAGTCAGTATTAGGATTAAGTTTAGCAACATTAGGGTCAGGCGAACTTCTGTGGCAGCACCTATTCAAAGACATGTCAATTATAGAAAAACAAAATATGCAAACAGAAATAACCCGATTTTGATGTTGGCATCTTTCTGGGCAGCATTTCGCGTCCACAAACCCAGCTTGTCGCCTTTCGGCCGTATATTAATAACCGCACCACAGATCTCGTCACTGCACTCGTCGAACGATTCACCAATCAGACACAGCACCTGAGCACAACACCATCAGCATACGAGTTAGATAAACACGACGCCAAAGCAATGCTTGGCAAGATGGCACACTATGCTTGGCCACTGGAGCACAATGTCACCCAACAGGTTTGAACGTCACATGAGTGCCTTGATATATATGTTTCATTATAAAAATGGAAAAAAGAGCAATTTGAAATTATGGTGACCGTCTTATGGCAGGTATACCACCTCGGTATATAACCAAGCCAACTAGATCAACTCAACTGGGGTCGCTAAATCGAGTACCAGCTTTAACTTGCTAGGGTAAAAACGGGAATGTCACCTCTGCCGGGTGGCAGGTAACACTATGTATGGCATATGGCATGTGAGTTCCCGAAGATATGAGGCTAATTGTTGCAAACTGCTATACTCGGTACCTTCAACTTTGAAGTTATGTGTGGGCTGAAAGATGAGCACGCAACAAAAACTAAGCGCACGCAAACCTTCACACCCAGCGGCATCTGAATCTCGTTATCACATCATGGTGCCATGTTGGCAACATTCATTCTAAAGCCACAACCATAGCATCATGGCCTCTTTTCCAGGACAATCTGGGTAAGCTGGTACCAGAAATACAGAAATGGATTTTAA
>Ga0209366_1000266_pt1 | contig 11955 bp, 6 predicted proteins | sample WorMetmaBAHAMAS2_FD_187391 | JGI IMG/M metagenome (GOLD analysis project Ga0209366, IMG submission 187391) | Marine gutless worms symbiont microbial communities from Max Planck institute for Marine Microbiology, Germany - Inanidrilus... | ecosystem: Host-associated > Annelida > Digestive system >...
CATGCATACATACATAATACCCTATAAACCGACTCCGATCACGCTAAGTGTGTAACTTGTGTTAGTACTCTCAGGGCAGATTGTGCACAAAAGTACTACTTAAATTTTAGCACAATATTCCTTAAGTCTTCTCTAAGTGCTCATTAGCATAGAATTTGTTCAACGCATTGCACTGACACCATTAAACCAATAATCTCTAAATTCTTAAATTCGACTAAAGATAAGCTTGATTAATGGCCATTTAAAAGCTAAGTAGTAAGTAATAAGTAAGTGGTGATATTTATGGAATGGTATGATATTTGCCATTTGTGATCCATCGCTGTTAACACTGTGGATAAGCAGTTGTTTTTCTTTACATTTATATATGCTTTATTACAAGGCTGCCAGCTCTCCCGATTTTTGCGGAAGCTTCCCGAATTTGAGGCCCATTTTACGCATCTACGAATTTTTGACGAAACTCCCGAGTTCTGTACACATCCGACATTTACGGCAAAATGGCACAGATAGAACTAAAGAGTGACAAAATTTGTGTGGTTTAGCGCATTTTCAAAGTGGCAAATCGCAAAAACGTGCCGTGTGCCACTGTCGATTATAGCCGCATTTATCATACCCATCCTATGGTCTAAAAGTAAACAAAAATGGCGGAAGCAGTAACTGTAACAAAAACGGCAAAAAACATGTTAAATACAAACAGAAGTATCGAGTTGAATACAGAGATGTGTTCAAGTGTATAACTAACTCCCTGTTAGGCAACACTGTAATCTCTGCCATTGTGACGTCAACGTAATGCACTTGAAGACATATCTCTGCAGTTGTGGTGTTAAAATTATATAAAAGTTTATACTTGTGTGGTTGTCACATGTTAGGCCGGAATTATTGAAGATGAAGAAGTTGTAGCTACAACCGTTACCAATCCAGCCCCTCCTATACAGGGAAATCCCCGAAGTAAGTTGACGTCTTGTTATCACATTTTCATGTTGTGTTTTATTTAATGTGTGGTCTTCAAGCATGTGTAAATGAAAAGAATGCCTTGAGATATCTAATGTTTTTTTTGTGGGTGAAGATATGGGTAAACATGTAGGCTATGAAATATAAAGTCAGTTGTAGTTAGGAACTTAGGGTATATTCGATTTGCCGAATCGAAATTCGGATTCATAGTGAAACTGGTTTCAGATTCGGTGAAACTTGCTTGAATCCAGTTTCACTTGCGAAGAATTTCACACTTGACCGTGCCTGCTAATTTACACCATTTGATTTGTGATGGGAATCTGAATAACTGTGAACAAATTTGGATTCATTAGTCAAATATCACATTAGGAATAAGTTTATTTTATTCTAGAATCTAGATATCATTTGTTGATCACAGCACGCCTATGACAACATTCTGTCACTGATTTTAAAAAATGGTGTTAATCCTGCCTAACATACAATAATGTGTCTCCGTATATATTATACTGATAAATTATTCAAAGCCTAAATGCACTGAGTGATTAATAGAGAATGCTTGCTTATAATATATGAATATAATTTTATGGAAATTTTGACAGTTGTTTGCACAGTACAGAACTAGAGTTATTTGTTAATCAGTTTTGCTGACGTAAAGCCATATGTCTGTTGTATTTAGCTATTAAACTGATAGCAGTACCGATCTCATCCACCAAGCAACAACAGCAAGCTAACGTTGATAGTGGTTTGCCGAGAGCCATTCGCCTTAATACAACTGGCCAGCAAGTGGTCAGTGCTTCACCAGTGGTAAGTGTGTTATTAATAGACTACAGACTGAGTATCTTGTTCTCAGTTACGGTACTGTTTATTGCATTGTGTTGCGGGAAATTTGCAACTTTTGGTGATTGATTGTATTACTGGCAGTTTGTATTATGTCATTAGGTTTCTTTTTGTTACTAGCCACTTTAGTGGTCCGGGTAGAGCAGTCAGTTGGGTTTGTGTGTCTCTGTGTCTGGACAATAACCAGATGATCTTTGACCTAGATATTTGGCAGTCTGGTTCACCTTGACACTGTCTTGGTCACATTTGAAGATCACTGTTGTTGGTTAGTTTTTAATGCCTTGGAGGTAAAAAAAAATATTTCTAAAGTGTCAGTGCAACCTCGAATGCAGGTTTTCTAGTTTGGTCTGTGTGCTTAATGTTAATTTTTATAACAATACAGTATTGTGTTTTTATCTGTTGCTTTTGTTATTAGTAATGCATCACAATTTTAGGCTTACAACTGTCCCTTCAGTGCTTTGCTTGCTTTGATTGGACTACAGGAAGGCGACCATCCATAAATTCACAGAAAATGTAGTTTTTAATCCTCCCTCCCCTTTTTGCAAAACTCTCCCTCTGCCCTCCGCAGCTCTGTAGTTCTAAGCAAATTACTGCATGTCAGATTTCGTGCAAATCAAGCCATCAGCTACTATTAGTGACCATAGTCAGAGTCATGCAGCCAGTGCTAATAAATGTGATACACCTGTGGTATCTTTAGTGCATCAGTACAGCAGTGAGTGGACACTGCGCAACAACTAGATTATAAGGTGTGACACAATGATGCCAGGCTGCACCGGTATTGAGTCATCAAACATGGGCATCCCGGAAAACTTGGCAACTCTACTACGAATGCTGGTATCTGCATATCGTCAAATTTTTTATCCCGCTTGTTCTTTTTTGTCCGCATTTGACTTAACCCTCCTTTCCCCCACTTTGCAGATATCTTTTATGGTTCACACCATCTCGGGTGGCAGATACGTCGATTGTGCCGCTGGTAGCACCATATATTGCTGTCTGTCGGTCGGTCATCAGACAGCCTTAATGAGCGTTTACATGCGTGTTGAGAAATTCGAGCATTAGTTTATAACCAATTAGTATGCGACGATGATCAGTTGTGGAAAAACCGAGTTTCACATCCCTAATTGTCACTTCACATCAATGCACATTGTACTACAATGACAGTGAGTGATGTTGATATGATTTGAAATTATTTCTGTTTATGATTGTCACTGATTTACTCGACGCTGACTGCAGGTAATAGCCGGTGCCTCAAATGCGACAGTACTTCCACATGCAAGTCACAGTGTCGTCACTCCGAAGGTGATTCAGCTAGTTCAGCCTCCTCAGTGTAACACCACCGTGAACGTCCAGTCAAATGCATCGTGGGCGTCGGTCAGTGCTCGCAAGAGGACGAATGAAGCACTCGATAGCTACACATCAGACAGGTGAAAATTATAGGCACTGATTGATTACTAGTTAATGTGTGCTTAATAATAACAACTAGAAATGCGTGGCAAAGACTAACGTATAGCTCGTTCAGCATCGTAGTGTCGCCACCCTAGTGAATGCTAATGAAACGCACTTAATTACATATCGCCACAGTGCCCAGCAGCCCCAGCACATAGTAAAGGTAGGCAAAGTCACCTGAGTAAAATATTAATTTTTGAATGCCAGCTGTCTACAACTTCTTAAGTGTTAAACTCCAGGGTCACTTATGAATCTTACCAAATTTGTACTACACTGTGTCTCAAAAAACGACACTGATGTAGCACACTATAACGTCACATCAACCGATTTTGGTATTTTTTGGCAGAGATGCTGCGGGAAGAATATGCTATCGAACGGTCATTTGGTATTCTGCCTCTCCTAACTAATGTCTCTGCATTACCTGGGGAAACATGAACCCCGGAAATTGGGTCTCTTCAGTCATACTGTGCCTTGAAAATGTCACTGTGTTAACTTGCTATATCTTCGACTATCATGAACCGATTTTAATAATTTTTGGTAAGTAATAGCTGTGAAGTTTGTGTTATCATAAGCATTTTAATTTCTCAAGTTCATTTGCTATTACTCCTTTAAGTTGCTGCGAGTTTACAAAAGCAAAAATCACTCATTTTTTGACATTACCGGTTGTTTGTCAACATGTCAATTACTAAAAAAGACAAAACTCTGATTAAGAATTTGTTTACGGTAGAATACAACAATGCTAAGAAAGTTTCTTGGCAAAGATGGAATGTAGGCAGTGTCGACAAGTTGTTACAAAAGCTATGGGTTACTGGGTGGGTCAACTGTCGTCTCGTCAGCGGAGGATGATGCAGGGCACACTGTGTGCTGGGCCCGCACAGCTAATACCATTGATCTTGTTTGTGAACTGGTCTTACACAAAAATGGCTACATGAGAAATAATATTTGCATACTGTACTTAGTAATATGACCTTTTTGTGTAATTGTCTACACAAAATTATTAAAATTGGTTGATGAATGTCAACAATATAGCAAGCTGAAGCACCGTCGTTTTCGAGCATGTACTGAAAAGACCATTTCCGGGGTTCATGTTTCCCCAGGTAGTGCAGAGACATTAGTTAGGAGAGGTGGGATAAGAAACAACCATGTGATAATGTGCTCTTTCAGCAACATTTCTGCCAATAATTACCGAAATCGGTTGATGAGAGTTAAAGTTACAAAGTGCAACATCACTGTCGTTTCTTTTGAGACACGGTGTAGATGTGCAACAATTACTCCGCTGAAGTTGAAATTGCGATATTCCAATCTGTTTTGGAATGCAAGTGTGCCAAATGATGGTCGATGGTCAAATTGAGGCCGAGTAGCTTTGGCCATTATTAAGCCGTTTCATAGTTATACCAACCCTGAAAATTTGATGAAGGTCCGTCCAGTAGTTCCTGAGATCTTGTGTCTCATAGGTCGACCATTAAACATGATTGTTATAAAACATTGGCAAAATATATAGCAAGTTTGCCAAGTGAGCTAAATAACAACAACAATAATAATAGTCGGCACTTTGGGTCCTATGATGCGGAGGTGCATGGGAGAGCTGTTGTAGAGTAACAAACCTCTATTAGTAACAACTTCTATTAGGAGTCCGGTTTTGGATGGCGAAGGGTGAGGCCAAGCCACTGGTTAGAGTTAGGGTTTGTCTTTCTTTAATTCATTGGCACTGATGGTTGGGTGGCAAGGACATCTGGCCCATAAAAAAACCTGGTTCCACTAATCCCCAGAGAGTCTCATATCAGGACAGGTGGAGGAGAAGACCGACTGATCCAGGTTCATTTGGAAAAATGACCATTAAACGGACGTAGTAGTAAGTAGTACAATGATTAAGGTCGGGTTGCACCATCCATACTTAACTTAAGTAGTCCTTAAATCTCCAATTAACTCTGACTTAAGTGGAGATTAGTATAAAACGTGTTGCACCATTGCCACTTAACTGCTAATTAAATGGAGACATAATTGGCGATTTAATGACTACTTAAAGTTAAGTGGCGATTAGCTAAGTGACGATTTAAGTGAGGTTGGTGCAACCCACCCTAATAGTTGCTTTTAGTTACATGTGTAATGTAGTTAAATGAGTTAACATATTTATCATGGTACAAGCCTACACTGTCATGGCAAATATGGTATTAAGTAGTGTGTTAGCGTTATAATGCTTAGTGTATTTTTTGTCCACCGAATGTCTTGTAAATCTTAATATAGAATTAGGTTTTGAGTTACTTGATTGTATTGAACTTTCATGATAGAGCATTACTGTGTATTACTGGTCATTGATAATCACTGAATAATACAGTATCACTCACTGTTGCACTGTGTACGAATTGTGTTGTGTACAACACAATTTTCAGCAAACGAAGGAAAGGAGAAAAGTCTGGCGGCAAAGGCCTTCGACATTTCTCGATGAAAGTTTGTGAAAAGGTCGAGAAGAAAGGTGTCACAACTTACAATGAAGTTGCAGATGAACTTGTGTCAGAACTGTCCGACTTACAGAGTGGCCTCTCAGACTTTGTAAGTGTTATCGCATAACAAGAAATACTCGTGTAGTGAACTATGTTGTATTTATTTCCGTAATGAGTATTGGTCATGTGAAGGTGCCTCGTGCATCATGTTGTCCATGCATACTAACAAGGTTTAGTATGCTGAGCAGAATTTTTTAGTTGTTCTGCTGAATAATTTGTGGTCAAATCTGTACACTTTTGTGGTCAAATGTATTGTTTTTTTGTTTCTTTTCTTGAAAAAAAACGCTCTAAATGTTTAGTTTGAGTTTAGACTCATAGAACTTGTAATTCAGTCAGAAATGTGATACTGAAGTCCATTGATGCTCCAATTTGTGAAGTGATTGGTGTGGAGAAAACTAATGAAATGGGTCCAATTTGCAGCTAACTGTAGCTCATGTTTGACATTATTTCGCCTTGCTGTTTATGCCATATGTGGTCAACTTGTGGTGTTTTGTTAAAGATGGGCCAGCAGTTTGATCAAAAGAACATTCGACGACGTGTTTACGATGCGTTGAATGTACTCATGGCTATGAACATTATTTCAAAAGAAAAGAAGGAAATTCGCTGGATTGGACTGCCGACAAACACAGCTCAAGAGTGCCAAGGCCTTGAGGTAAATACGGTTGTGTTAAGTTACTGGATGGCAGTATGTTACATACTGTTAGTTCACTGCATTGACACTAGCAGTGTTGTTAATTCTCCATGTACTGCCACTTAACTTTTAGCGCAAGATGTAATATATACATCTCGCGCTCATGCCATGATGCCAGTCTGTCTGTCCGTCTGTCTGTGACGGAAGTGCATTGGCGCATTATAGCTAGTTTAGGTTTCAAATAACGATCCCACTTTACCGCGCATTGGCAGCTGTGCTGCTGGCGGGCGCCGTGCTGCTTGCGGGCGAATCATCTCACACCATGCTAGCCAGTGCTAGACTCTCTTGTTTAACTTGGCAGACTGTTGTATTTCTACATAATAGGGAGTTATGAATGCTGCTGCTGTTATAAGACGTTCTACAATACAGTACAATAAAAGAAGTCATATGCTCTTATAGAGGCCTATCACAAGGTGCTAAGGCGAGTTCCCCACATGCTCTGCCAAACCGTTTGATTTTTAAGTCAATTAGAAAATGTCACAAAAGTCTTTGACAGGTCACGCACAGTCAGTGAAATAGAGTTCCAAATCATAGACCTGAGACAGCAAACTATGTGGTCCATATCTTGTCAGCCTAGTTCGCGGTGTAATTACTTCACAATGGGCCGCTGAGTGAAGTTGATGATGACCAACAGCCGATTACGTGTGGACACACGTCTGCCGGATACAACGGTGCAGTACCATGTAGACACTTGCAGCACACCAGTGAGCACATATTATCAGCTGTGCAGTTCAGTCACTTCAGCTGCAAATACACCGTGTCTCAAAAAAAACGACAATGATGTAACACACAATAACTTCAACGCACATTATCCGATTTTGGTAATTTTTTGCAGAGATGTTGCTGAGTGAGTACACTATTAAATTGTGATTTGTTATCCCACATCCCCTTGCTAGTGTCTCTGCACTACCTGGGGAAACATGAACCCAGAAATTTGGTCTTTTCAGTCATGCTCTATACCGAAGATAACACTGATTTTGCTTGCTATATATATCTTCCACATTCATCAACCAATTTTAATAATTTCTGGCAAGCTGTGTGTTGTGAAGACTGAATAATGATGATCGCAGTGAGCACATAGCCATTCTTGCTTGTTTGTGATTTTGACTAATGCTATGGGTGACTCAATAGTCAAGTGGCTAAGGCATCGGGCTGGTGACTCAGTGGTTGCGAGTTTGAGCCCCAGGTACCGCACTTTCGAGTAACAACCTTGGGCAAGTTGTTTACACCCCTGTGCCTCTTGTCACCAAGCAGTATAATTTGGTACTGGCTGATGGGCGGTGACCCTCTTCAGCTGGGTAGGTAACTGCAGGCCTGACGGAAAGTAATGGCAGCCTACTGCTGGGTGGATGGCTTAAGGTCACCTGCGGGCTGACTGTACACCGGGATCAGCTCTGGGCCCAACGCTCGGTAACGAGTATGGGAGAACTTTACCTTTTTATGGACATAGCTGTTGAATTGAAACAGCTGATGTTAGAAGCTTCACTAGAGTGGTTTAACTGTGAAGGTGGAACGCCGTAAGCGTCTGGAACGGATACAGCAGAAGGCGCAGCAGTTGCAAGAACTCATTCTTCAGGTAAACAAGAACAACTGTTTGTTTGCTGCTGAATAAACTGTTAGGGTAGAGCACTAGTGTACAAATGGTCATTTAGTTACAGTGAATTGTGTAATTATTTGAACGCCACTGTATTATTCAGTAACTGTAGTTAGGTTTTTTGCTGCTTTTGGGTTATTACTTGCTGTCATCCTTCTGGAGGCTTGAGATAGGTTGAACACTGCGTCATCAGTGACTTTCATCATTGTCGATGACTGCAGTTAGTCTGGCATCTTTTGTTGACCTCTTTACTTGCTTTTTTCAAGTATTCTAAGCATAATTCAACATTTTTTTTACTTTTGCCACAGCTTTGCATAAGTAATCTTTTGATCTGTGTTTGTAATATCAGCAGGATAACTCATAAAGTTATGGATGAAGGTTAGGTTGCCGCTGGCACACTTTCCACTTGGTGGTAACAACACTGTGATGGAGGTCTCCTAATGATTGCCATATAATATATCTTAAGATTTCTACTCAGATAAGCTGATATCCAAAAGAAATATACTATAAGTGTGCATGCCTGTACAGCGCATGCTTATATAGAAGTATTGAGTAATTTACTCGGTGAACCTTACTAGTAGATCACTGTTCTCTGAGTGATTGTTATCTGGCCCATGATATGACTATCTGAGAACTTAGTTAAGCCATTTGTTGCCATTGCATGCATCTTGTCTGTGCAGCAAATAGCATTCAAGAATCTGGTGGAACGTAATCGTAGAACAGAGCGTGACACTGGGGCACCAGATTCCGGGTCGATCATACGCCTGCCGTTTATTGTCGTCAACACAAGCAAGTCGACAGTCATTGACTGCAGCATCTCCGATGACAAGTAAATGAACGTTGTTTGTGCAAGTCGGTTTTTATAATATTTCGCTGTAAAAGGTCACCAACTTCCTGGTCGAAATCCAGCCAGTCTGCCCAAATTGCCATTCTGTGCATCCTGCTGTTTTCAACTATTGCATGCTATGCTTAGCATGTATTAGCAACTAGCAGCCTAGTATATCTGAGTTTCTAAGCAGATACTGTCAGTAATTATTATCACATTTTTTTCTGCCATTTTCGATCAGAATTTCCGAGTTGTTTCTGGTTTTACGTTGACTGTGACCTGTTTTCCAGTCCATTTTGGACGTACGAGAACTCACGATACACAGTTAAGTGAAAGTTGATAAGCGTGTTCTATGGCATGTACTGGTCACATTGCATAGCAACATGGGCTGCATAGATGCCACACAACATTCTTTTTATTGGAGAACAGTTGTTCTACCTAGACCTCAGTCACTGTGGAACACCAGTAGGAAGTCATGCATTGTTAGTCATGCCCATCCATCAGCAATCTGCTACTCCGAAGTGTCCAAAATCAACTTTGATGCCTGCTGACTTTACTGCACTTGATATGTCCGCAACACAGCTATTAGCCACATTTGGGTGTTATTCCAGATGAAGCCAGTTGTGTTAGTATTGGATCTGTGACATAAATCGTTGGCCCACGCTCGGCTGTAGCTGTCACTGATCTTGCACAGTTACCATCATGTCTACACTGTGTCTCAAAAAAAAACTGCACCCCTAAGGCAGGTCAGCATAAATGCTGCTATTTTTCCAAATACAAAAAGATCCGAAATATACGTTTTGTAGGGAATTTTATTCTGAATAAATGCTGTGAGTTAGACACAGTGTATAGTGCTGTGTACACGTGTCTGTTGTCTGATATTCAGGTCAGAGTACCTGTTCAATTTCGACCGGACGTTTGAGATTCACGACGACATTGAGGTTTTGAAGCGAATGGGTTTGTCATTTGGCCTCGAGAAGGGCCAGTGTACCAATGGCGACCTGGCGCAAGCTCTGAAAATGGTACCGAAATCATTGGAGCCATATGTCAGAGGTACGTCATTTTCAGCTGCAGATATATTTGTCATAGCTTATTTCACGCGATATTAACGGAAGCGGTATATTTTATTTTTACCATATGTGTACACATTGTGCATCGACGAAGTGTACAGGTCTTAGGTGCATTAATAGAAACTATGCGTCTTGTCTTGTACCATTATCGAGTTAAAGCGAGCTATATGTCAGAAGTCCGGCATCCCTTGCACTCGAGTCTGTGTATCAAGAAATGATGTGGGCACTTTTCCGTGGTTGACATCAGTGCTGTGCAATTGTGCATATGACTCACCTGTTGGTTAGGTGGCAGTAATGGTATCTGGCCTGTATGATATTTTCTCCGAGTAGATACCAAAGTTTAGTTTTTTGGGAGCGGCCTTGTCTGCCCTGGAGTAACTTAAGAAAAGAAAGCTGGTGAAACAAAACTGAAAACTGTAGGTATTTGATGCGGGAGCAGTTGTTTTGTGTATGTCAGCAGCAGCAGCAGCTGGCTGATGAAGCTGGAATCGTGTATAGTGGAAGTCCAGTAATGAGGATGAGGAGGTGGATATATATAAGGAAAAGAAAGCTGTTCAGATTGAATCCAGTTACAGCTGGAAAATTGTCACCGACAATGCCGATGGGATGGCAATGGATGTGATGTCTGCTACAGATTAAGCAGTTTACAAACACTAAAGTCACTGACAGATTGTAAGGCTTAAACTCAGCCATCCAGTTACTGTCTGTTCTGTGACATTCTGTTTGTTGAGGTAGCTCTGGCAGTGGTGCTGTGCAGCAGTCTGTTGGTGTTGTCTGATAAAGCTGTCTTAACACTGATGTCAGTGTAACTGTAAAGCATTCTGTAAAGCATCAGGTTATGTTGTCACTGCAGAAATTATCCTTTAACTATTGCCGTTGTCCATGCTGCAAAAAATTCTGTTCTTGGAAATTGATACTGACTTTACGTGGAAGAATGAGAATACCAGGTTGGAAGGTTGGCCTTGCTGATCCGGTTCATTGGGCCCATTCCATGGGGCCATAACGGTCCCCTCTGTCGCGCGTTTTCGTTGTCGTCGTCGTGGACATAGCACGCCGCCTGTGCTATAGCTATAGCTGGCATGCGACAGTAGCGACACCTGGTGAATGGCAATGTAACGGCGACTCGCAGTGGCGAATGGGCCCAACATTTTTCAAATGCTTCTTGTTTTATCAGTTGACAGTCATCGGCTTTGAGTTTGTTAATTATGTGCTGTTTATTTACAGAAATGGCACTGGGCAAGTCGATGACAAAACCGGGCATTGTGGTGAAGACGGAGCCCAGTTACGGTGACATGTATGTATTTATTTGGCATCATAACTGTGAAATGGTCTCTAGTAGCTGAATAGCAGTCCATGATTAATTAATGCATTGGCCTGATGGCCGCTATCAGCTCTATAGACGTAGATAATCACTTAAACATCCTTACTATATGTTTATTTACAGTTGCAAACCTCATAGTTTTTGTGCAAAAACAGTGATAAACTAGAAATGCGTGGCAAAGCCTAGCATATAGCCCGCTCGGTGCCAAAGTGTCGCCCCCTAGCAGGTAGTAGCGAAACATAACTGCACTACCACCTGGCAAACGTAAATATACTTACCTGATCGCTGATCAATGCATGTTCTACACAGTTGAACTCTGGAGGCACTAGCCCACCAAATTTATATCAGATAAATGATAAAAACTGCAGTTTATCTATTGTATTAACAGCCATGGATCGAAAACTGCAAAAATTATAAAAAGGTGATACTACCCACCATCACATCGTCTAAATTTCAACGTGATGCTGAGTAATATCACCTTTTTATGATTTTTGCAGTTTTTGATCCATGGCTGTTAACACAATAGATAAACTGCAGTTTTTATTATTTATATTTGCTGTTTTATTATTAGTTACAGCACATTTTATAGCACTTAGGGCTGGTTGCACCAATGTCACTTAAATCGTCACTTAGCTAATGACCACTTAACTTTAAGTAGTCATTAAATCGCCAATTATATCTCCACTTAAGTTAGAAGCGTTGCACCAGCAAAAAATAAGAA
>Ga0209366_1000269_pt1 | contig 11884 bp, 7 predicted proteins | sample WorMetmaBAHAMAS2_FD_187391 | JGI IMG/M metagenome (GOLD analysis project Ga0209366, IMG submission 187391) | Marine gutless worms symbiont microbial communities from Max Planck institute for Marine Microbiology, Germany - Inanidrilus... | ecosystem: Host-associated > Annelida > Digestive system >...
CCTACGCTCCATCGGTTCGACTTGTCACCATATGTGTTGCAAAGTTGGCTGTATAACATATAGACAACAAGTCGATTAAGTGGAGTTTGAGCATTATCATTCAAATATGTTATAATAACCATACATTTTGCTATCGACCGTCGCTCGTTGCCTGCAGTGGTAATTATAATTGGTGGGCCATGCAATATGGTCGATTTTTACCGCGCGAGCGGCGCGACGCTATGCTAAGTGCGATATATGCCGTCGTCGTGTGTCTGTCCGTCTGTCTGTGTGTGTGTATGTCCCATTCCGGTATTGTATCAAAACGGCTAAACGTAGAATCACGCAAATAATACCACACGATAGGGTTTTCAAGTGATATGTTTTGTAATTGCAGGATTTCTACTCACAAGTGCCTCGCGCCGTCCCTCTGCAATAGCAGAGCTTCTTGTAAACTGTATTATACTACTTTCAGCATAGGATTTTACTGTAAATGCTGTATATTTATGTGTATTTTTTGCAGAAGTGGTTTGCAATTTTGTATATAGTTATTTGAAGATGTCTTATGGAAATTAAAATTTGTTTGATAGAATGTGTTTTTGAAGATGGGTAAATTTCACTCAAATAACTTGGTAGCCTCGGGTTTCTTTTGCTGTTGTATTTATTTCACAGTAAACAAAAGCTTGATTTAAAAACCGAAAGGCAAGCAAATTGAATAATGGAAACAATTTCAGTTCTTTGTCGCTCATTTATACAGCTTCTAGAGAGGTGTCCAGTTTGTTGTGTAACCTTCTGTAATGAGTTACCCCTTTTGTTAGTCAGCCAACTGTTTTTGTTATTGTAATTTATGCTGTTGAACAAATGAACGTCGTAAGATTTATATTCAGTCGAATGTTGAAACAGTGAACATGGACAGCCAGTCAGACAGTCATCAGGAGTTGTCATTCAGCGTATGGCTCCTGCTGCAGCTGCAGGTAAATACAGCTCATGTTTATTCATTTACTCAGAGTGTTTACTGTAGCTGTTGTCATTGTTATTATTGTTACCTGATACTCATGAGAAAGCAATTCACAGCTTGATGTTTCTCCGTTATGGCACAAACAGAACAGTTGTGATAATTTTCCCTCCTGTATCGAGCATAAAGAAAGGACAGTGTGATCTACTTTGTGTGAAAGTGCCTTTAAATTCCACTAATACTGAATTGTAACATTGATATAATGAATAATATTGATTCCAGTTCTGTAGCCAGTGTGGTATAATGCTGGGCTTCAATCCAGATCCTGCTGCAGGAGCTCTTCGGGCTTTCTACATGGATTTAAGCAGATAAGTAAACAGTGTTAATGTCAGTGCCAAACAATTTTTTCACAGTTACTGCACTGCGAGCTGATAGTAAGAACAGAGCCAAAACTGTGTGCATCTTTCTTTTTTAGTATCTCAGCCCAGCATGGTTTGTTTTCGCATACAGCCTTGATAACTGATAAAAAAAGTAAATTTCTCCCATACTCTTTACTGAGCATTGGGTCTGTAGCTGATCCTGGTGTACAGGCAGTCAGCCCGCAGGTGACTAAGCCATCCACCCAGCGGTAGGCTGCCAATACTTTCCGCCAGGCATGCGGTTACCTTCTCAGCCGAAGAGTGTCACCCCCCATCAGCCAGTACCAGATAATACTGCTTGGTGACAGAGGTACATGGGTGTGAACAACTTGCCCAAGGTTGTTACTTGACAGCACAGCGGCTGGGGCTCGAATTTACGACCATTGAGTCATGAGTCTGATACCTTAGCCACCAGGCTATCCAATCACCTGATAGCTGATATTTCTTTATTTATTACAAGTAGTATGAGTTGTTAGGCAGTTATGGTACAGTTCTTTGCAGACCATCTTTTAATTTATAAACTTGTGATTATGCGTTTGTATGCATGCTAATCCTAAGAAGTTTATGTTGATTCTGTGATCTGTAGGTGTGTTCTTTACACGCCATCCAGTGACTTTGAATCCTGGTGTTATGATGATTAATGCCAACTACGGACTTGGTGAGGTGAGTGAAAACCAATATTGTGTGAGTAATAATAATAATAATAATAATAATAAATAATAATACACACACACACTGCCAGCCATTTTATGGCCCTTTGTTTGCGACTACCCGGTGGGCCGGTACCAGAAGAGACATTCACCGACTCAGTCACACCTGAAATGCACAGTGTTGTGGGAGTCTGTCATCATTCTGGATTTTATGTAGTGTGGGGAAGATAATAGAGGCATCGATGCCTCCACCTCATCATCCCCCCAATTTTATGCTGGATGCCCTTCCTGCAGCAACCCTCACAATTTATCCTGGCTTGGTACAGGTACCAAATATGCTGGATTGCATACCTAGAGGTTTGGTTTAAAAAATAATAATAATAACAATAAAATCATTTGTATAGCACCATGGGGTCAAGGAGGCAGAGGTACTAAGAAGTGATAATACAACCAGAAACATCTATATATTGCCATAATCAAAAAAGTGTTATTCTAATTGCTGGGTTAGCTGCAGTGGATTGTTAAAAACCAAGAGATTCAGTGATGCTTTCTAAATGAATCGGGAATTTAGAATGAACAGCTGAAGTGGATCATTGGTGGTTAAACATATAATGAGTGGGAATCTAATTGAAGGCATTGGTGGAAGGGACATACAAATTGATGGAGAGGATAATTACAATGTACTGGCTGCAGTGACTGGATCCTTGAGTTCACCGTGATTGTAAATTTTCTGTTTTATACAGTAAACTGACTCGTCTTGTACTTACACATTTGAGACGCGTATTATACAGTTGTGTCAGAACTAGTTCGTGAGACTATTTCTGAGCTATTGTGATCGTCCACACAAAATAGATGAAAAGCCTTTATCTGGTTCGTTATTTGCCAGAGTACTGTGTAACATTGGGATAGTACGATATCGCAAGTACATATTATGTATCTATTTCTTATCACTAAAATAATTGTAGGTGAATAACATGCATGACATTACCAGTGAATCATACAAATTATAATGTGTACCGGTGAAGGTGAGAATTTTCCACCTGAGAGCAAATCACCTTAACCACTGACTCACATGCACATTCCTTTTACTTATAGTATTAGTGCAAGTTGAAACTGATAACACTGCCGTGATTGTGGCGGACAAGTTCTGCAAGTGGAGTTGATATCCATGTGGTATAAGCAAGTATTGTTTCATTAATGATATATCTGTTCTCTAGTAATTGAATTTTTGGAGTGGAGTGGTATATGGATGTTAGTGAAGGTGTGTAATATTATCATGTTAATATTACGCATATTTATTGAATTACGAAAAGATGACTTTCAAAGACATCGATAAAGGTTCAGTTAAGTTGTTTTTTTTTGCTTTGAAAACAGAATAATGCTTGTCATTCTTTATTCATAACTGCGGAGTGAAAGACAGTAGTCATATCTGTCTGACATTTATTTATTATTAAGTATAAAACAAATCACGTCAAATGTGTGATATCATTCTATAATTACATATGGGATAAACAGAAGTACAAAATTACAACTAATTGAAACACAGTACAAACAAATAAAGAAGCAGTCATTGAATATCAGTCTATTAATGAATGTTTTTGTGTAGTTCGGACTTAACTACATTAACATAAGCTACTTTGTTAGTATACACAGTACTGATTGTAATATTTGCAATGAAACATTTTTCATATATCTCACTCGGTGTGTTTCTGTGTAGTCGGTGGTGTCGGGGCTGTGCCAGCCGGATGAAATCACCGTCCGTCGAAGCTGGGATGATCAGTTGTCTGTCGAGCGGAAGTTGATTGGAGACAAGAAAATACGCACTTTACTCTCACGTATGTGCAGCCAGTTGTTGTTGATTAATCGGGATGGACTGTTTATCGATCTTGTTGGCTAGCATTGCTAGCACTAGTGTTGAGTGTTGGCTATTGCATGCTATTTTACACTAAAAACTACAGATGTTGCATGTAGCATGGTTTGTGTGTCACATCCTTGTGTCCTGCAAAAACAGCTGAACCAGTCGAGATAGCATTCAGGGAACAGGCTCTCGTGCGTGCAAGTCACCATCTATTAGATTAGGTTGTGTTACTACATTACTAGCAGTTTAAGAAAGTGTACATATCGGCACCACATGTCAGGTATGATTGAGCGCTCCATGCTCGGCAGCAGTGTGGACTGTCGCTGCTATCACTGTAACGACTTGTTACAGTTATTATTGTTATTGTTAACATCATTATTATTCTAATCAATCAGTTATAGTTATGATTAACAGAATATTTATCGATCGCATAGCAGGGGAGATATACGTTTGGTAGCGTCTGTGTGTGCGTGTGTGTCCGTCCGTTTGTCTGTGGGCAGTCTCCTGTTTGAACCGTTTGACCTTTGACCTTGATTTTTGGCATGAGGGTCGACCTTGACTTTGTCTATCCTGGTATTGTAGGTCAAGGTCAAGATCATAGGTCAAAGGTCAAACAGTGAAAAATTGTGTGTTTGTTTACGCTCTCCCGTTTGAACCAGTGGTGCAGAGCAGGTCGATATTAGTACTCTTCTTGCCGAGTTCAGCCAATGGTAATTGCGAATGACCATTACCAGTCCATTGGAATTGTCTGTTTGTCAGTAATAGTAATCAGGCGATGTTCAACGTGTCGCGCGTAAGCGGTCGATCATATTTAATTTGTCTGCACTTTACAGAGATACCAGAGTAGTAATTTGTAGCAATTATCGTTGCAACAACCACTGTGGAAGTTGTGGCAATGGTCAGTTTTGATAAAAAAAAATATTTGTAGTAGCTGTACTGCAGTAGTTTGAGTACTGTCGATTCATTTTATATATCGTGGTAGTTATTTATTGAGTGATAGTATGACTATAGAATAAGCATAGTATTGATGATTGTGATAAGCACGGTTATTACGATGAATGTGATAATTTAATTTTACAGCTTGTGACAGCGTAGAATCAATCAGTCAATTTGTAAAGTGGCCTAATTGGCACAGCCATTGCAAGGACCACTGATGGGTAGTGTCAGTAGACAATGTCAGCATGTAATTGCTAGAATAAAAAAACATTTTAACAGCCAACTAAATGTCGACGGTGAGTTATTCATTGAAGGGACGAATTGTAATTACGGTTGATGTTAGTATCTGACAGTGTAACTGTCACTGTAGTTGGCTGTCAGGAAGTCCATCAATAAATTATCTTCAAACCCGTTTTAAGGACAACTTTTTGGGCATCATCCACTACAATTTTTAGCATTGTCACAAACAGTTTTGTTTGACTTAGCATTTTTCACCAAATTTACCATTGCCATTGTCTGTTATGGCTCGTAGTGTTGTAGAAATACTGTAGTGATGATGATGGCCATTAAAAGTTGTGAAAGACTGAACTGGCAAATAGTTTTAGTGATAGTATTAGCAATATGATGTGGTCAGCAGATTTAAGGAGTCATTGGGTTCAGATGAGCCGTCTGATGCCTCAGATCAGTGTATAAAACCTCCATCCGTCTAAGTTGACCAAATATTGTTTTTAGAGTACATTATTTTAGTATAAGTTGAAGAAGATTACTAACTCTGTCTCCTGTACCACTTACCAGCTAGTGTTTTGCCTCTGGCCTGCTGGGAGATATGCATATTCTTACTGTCTGACAACCCCCTCCCCTTCCAAATCTTGTAATGATGACAATTTTGATGCTGATGATGCTGACTGATGTTTCAGCCGGTGGTGGTACGGAGGCAGTGAGTGGTAGCCATGGAGATGACAACCGCTGCTGTCTGTCTGATGAGGTTATTCTGCATCTAGCAAAGCTGGGCATGAAGGTATTGACTGGTTATACTTGGTCGATATTTGAATGGCTGAACCTGAACACACCAGTAAAGTTGCCACTTGTAATGATCTCTACAACTATGTGTAGGCGGATAAAACTGTAAACATATTTGATCGATGACGCCAACGATTCTATGTTTAACCAGCTCACAAACAATGTGAACCATGTATTACATCAGCTTATCTCTCCCCGACTTAACACTTGCTACGACTTGCGATTTCGACACCACGATCGTTTACGTACAGACAAACCTAATAGTATAGTAGATCATGATTTTATTATGCGTATGTTGTTTAAAGACTCATATTGACACCTATTTTCATTTTACTGTTTCAACTGTTTACTTGCGTTTTGTCAGGTTTTAATACATGAATATGTTATGTTAATAATGAGAAGCATATTTGTAGTTTTATCAATGTAATATATGTAATGTTGAATGCAGTGTAAAATATGGACATATATAATATGTTGCAATTCTGGATAGTTTTTTTACCATACTTTGCCAAGACATTATCGATTGCTGTGTCTATTGGATGAAATCTAGTCAAATGGCAGACATGAAGTGACTTGATCAGTTAAAAAAATAATGTGCATCAATTTGTTATACACTATGTATACTAGATACCTATTAGCGTTGTTGCTAGGAGACGTTCCATCATGTTAGAGTTTTTGGATACAGTCGGCGGCCTTGCTTTCTACTAGGATATTTATATACAAATCTGTGCTTACCACTGCTACTCTTCGGTTGTTGAACCAGCCAGTTCCACAGTCTAATGTGGATCTACGTGAATTCTGTGAGGTGTACATTTTACTGCTTGCTGTTTATGTTACATAGCTCGATAGTTTATTTGTTAAGGCATCAGATAGTGACTCAGCGGTTGAGTTTATACTCCAGCCGCCACACTTTGGGCAAGTTGTTCACGACCGTGTGCCTCTGACACGTAACAGTATAACTTGGTATCGGCAAAAGCTGGGGCACAACCAGGCACACCACATGATGCACGAGCCCCATCTCGCAGCTTAAGCTGGTGTATGACTGCAGTCTACAGAAATTGAGATCGACACTGCCCACAATCCACATGGCATGTTTTTACAACTAGCAACAGTGAATTGATGTGAGACACGGTTTTGAGGCATGATTATTATGATGTTAATAAGCAGTTGTTGCTATGATAAGTCTGATGCTGACTCATTTATGTAGTTTGTTACTTAACCCTTTGTCAGTGTTTCTCTGCTCTGTTACTATGTATTGTTTATTTTACCATATAAATCTAGGCTCAGTTCTCATTGCACTGTTGTCATAATTATTACGAGCCACAATCGCGCTCGGCTCTGTGTTGATTGTGGCCCCACAGTCTCACTTTGCACGATTGTGGCCTGTGCTTCACGCTCGTGACACAGACAAACAATCAAACTGTGCAATTTTTATAATATAGATAGTTCTTGTGTTTTACATTACTTGCAGTTGGAGAAGCATTTCGGTAATCCACGTGATATTGAGTTCGCTGTCTGCGAAGACAACATAATCTATTTACTGCAGGTTAATATGTTTGTTTAAATATTTATTATATTTTATTTTTCTGCTAACATTAAGGACTTTGTGTTTGTTTTGTGAAAACAATACCAAAATGGTATCGGGCTGAAATAACTTTTTGGTGATTAAATCAACAATTAGCTACAAACATGTTGGACCCAATAAATTAAGGGTTGCAAAGTAATCAGTGGAAATCATATTTCAGCTTTGATCGTCAGTTAGCTGTCCAGTATTTTTCATTAACTATGTGCACATAAAATGATGTGGATTGTGGATCCATTATTAACAGCAGCACGTAGCTATAATGCTGCTGACATCATAAGCTTCTGATGCCAAAAGATGTGATTAATTATATTACTAAGATAATTATGTCTTCACACATCATAGTAAAGTCTTCAGAGGTAGATAATACACGAAAGTCTAGCACTGGCTAGCATAGCGTGAGATGATCCACCCGCAAGCAGCATGGCGGCCGCAATGCGCAGTAAAGTGGGATCGGAATTTGAAACCTAAATTAGCTATAATGCACCAGTGCACTTCCGTCACAGACAGACGGACAGACAGATGGACACTGACATCGTAGCATAAACACGAGATGAATATATTACATCTCGCGCTAAAAATGATTTAATTGATTTTTTGTTTTCTAGCATGACATGCCATATGTATGTCACACTTATGCTATGAGCAGGACGTCCATCCATTTGTAAGTAAGTAAGTAAGTAAGAATATTGGTACACGGTACAAAACAGCACCAGTCACTATGCGCCGCAACCCTACTCAAACCAAAGTGTCTTCAAAAGTCTCTTAAACTGTACAACTGAGATGTATCATGTCACGTAATGTTGGTGGATTGTGATCACACAGTGCAACAAAAGGTGGAAATTAGCACACAACAGGATAGGTCGGTGTCTTGGCTACCTGCATGCAAAAGCCGACCCAAATTATTATATTCAATAATCCTGAATTCTACTGAGGAAAACCAGTGGGTGATGGAAATATGTGGAGTTTTGCACTTTAGTAGCAACAATCTCTGCCTTTAGTGGTTTGCATGTCGCGCTATCTCAACAAATGCTGAGCATGTTGTTGTATTTTAGTTGTTACTTTAAGATTGTATTAGTGTTTGGTTTCGATTATCTGCAACAGGCAGACTAAGCCAGCTTTGGTTACATGTCTGTGTTTGAATAATATGTTGTGTATGAGTTTGTTATAATGCAAATGGTGCTTTAGTTCTGTATATCAAAGATTTTACTGTAAGGTAAGGTAAGGTAAGGAAGCGTATAGCAGTTTGTGCTACAAGCATCGCACCGCTGCGGGGACTCATGTGCCATATGGGATCACACAGTATTACCTGCCTCCCCGCAGAGGTGACAGTCACGCCTTTACCCCAGCCAATTAAGGCTGGTACTTGATTTAGCGACCCCAGAGGGATGCAAGGCTGAGTTGACCTAGTTGGATTGATTGCATACCAAGGTGGTATACCAACCTGAAGACGGTCATCCATCCCAGTACTAACCGGGCTCACTGTTGACCAACTTCGTTCGTACGACGAACGATGCTACCACAGCGCTAAACTGCCAACCAACTGTAGTTAAGTAGTTGCAGAATGTGACGTTATTGCTGACTGTTAATTTCATTGTGTGTAGGCTCGTCCAATCACGGCACTTGATCAGCTAACGGACGATGAAATAATTCACGAGTTTGACTCGGCACTTGCCAATGATCGCGAGTTTCTCACGACTGCCAACGTCCAGTTAGTTACACTCTATGCAGTAGTCTCGATGGCTCAAGTAATGTATGCATCATTTTGATTGTTTGCTGAAAATTAGCAAACGAATATGGCGGCAGTGACGAAGTTCTTTTTTTGTCGTATTCCGTCGGCCTGCTATTGAAGTAAATTGACTGATTGATTTGAAACTCATTGCTAACAAAATGACAACAAAAGAAAGTAAACAAAAAATCTACTTTTAGCAACAGTTTCCACTGAGCTAATCTGGCTTCTGACTCAGTCAAAAAATTAGCATTCAGATTAAGCTTTCCGCTAAGTCTTTAGACTCAGCGAAAGACTAATCCAAAAAGTGAAGTCACCCATTGTGTGAATGATGCCGCTATTAATTCTATGGAATAACAAGACATTGCAAACAGATCCTGTACAAGGCAAGAGGCTCAGCTTTCTGAGAGAATCCATTCCATTCCTCATTCTGTCACAGTTGAAGTCTTCTTATCTGCTGCATGACTGTACAAGAAAAGTCATGTTTGAAAGGCATGCAGTAGACAAATGACCTTGAAGGTTGTCACGCTCGACCGCGTGTCCCGTTACGTGACAAGGCTTCTAGGCAGGTGGCGCTTCGGCCAGTGATACATGGTCAGTAGAGTTGAGAGAGTGACATTTGAGGAATAGATCGTGAAGCACGTGTCTTTCTTTCTTTGGACATTAAATTAAGTTATTTTGTTAGTTTTATTATGAATTAATCAAAATGTTATATACTGAACCTGTGTGTACAACAAAAGCCATTCCAGGTCATCCAAAAAAGGTGCCATTTCATTGGCCATGTACCACTTTTCATCAGCATTCTATAGTAATAATGTTACTTTCTTGCTTGGTTCTAAGATATTACCACTTTTACAACATACATGACTGTGTTTGATCTTAAGAAGTCCTTCAGCAAAGCTGTAACACTTTAATACTATAGCCACGTGTACTTTCCAGTTGCTGTTTAAACAGTTCTGTTTGACGTAGCATTTTGCACCAAATTTACCATCGCTATTGCCACATAATCTGTGGTACAGGAATTGTAAACTTTCAGACGGCTGAATGACCTTCAGAGTAACTCAGTGCCGTTTGTATACTGCCGTCATTGCGATAGACCATATATTTTCTAATGGTGCTGTTCGCTCACCACATCAGCCATCACCATTTATCACTGTTACTTTGCCTGAAGAGTATTAGTTACTTCACTGTCCCATGGAGGGTGAAAGGGTGAGTTAACTTTTACAGGGCTTACTTTACTTACTACCCCAAATGGCAAAATGTTATCTCAATTAATTTACCCATTTTTGCCACATGTTTTTCTATATGTTACAGTGTGCCATCCTATTCCCCCAAATTTGCCCTTCCTATGGGGGATCTTATCTGGACCCCTATGTAATGACTTAGCACTCTAAACAGAATTTTGATCCAGTTTGCCATTTTTCAAAATACACGGTCGTTATCAGTGGATAGATAGACAGAGAACACACACAGAAATTGACCTGTATCAACAAGCCACTTACGTTGTATCCTACAGAGCGACATAGCGTAATGATTAGGGGCTTACATGGTTTTGTCATATATTATTTTCTTTATGTGTGGATGGTTTCATTGCAGAGAAATCATGCCTGGATCTATATCTTCATTGACAACAAGCATTAGCAGTGTGGCACTTGACTTTGGTTTTCAAGTGCGTAGATTATTTTTTCACTTTTTAGCGCGAGATGTAATATATACATCTCGCGCTTATGCTACGATGTCAGTGTCTTTCTGTCTGTCCGTCTGTCCATCTGTCTGTGACGGTAGTGCATTAGCGCATTATAGCTAATTTAGGTTTCAAATTCCGATCCAAATTGACCGCGCATTGCAATCGCAGACCACAATGCGCCCGCATGCACTGCATTGCAGTTCGTCGAGGCGCATTGTGGTCGTGGTGCATGCCGGGAAGAGGGAAGGGGTCATCTCGTGCTATGCTAGCCACTGCTAGGCCCTCTTGTTGCTTATTTGCTTTCATTACCCATTGTGTGACAGTTTTTAGCGCGAGATGTAATATATACATCTCGCGCTTATGCTACGATACATTTGTCCGTCTCTCTGTCCATCTGTCTGTGACATTTGTGCATTGTGGTCACAGGGTTCTGTGGATCCCGGATACCTTTGCATGCTTGGATTGATGGATGTCTTTGCTACTTACTGCCAATGCCTTACCCGGATTGTCGGATAGGATGATGCCTTGAATTCTGCTCTAAGAGGGGGGTATGGAAAAATTGGTAATTGTAGCAGCGATATCACTTATTTTACTTATTTTTTATCGATGGACGGAAACGTGATGATTTGACGCTTGGCATTTTTTATTTTAGTAATCTCGGTAGAAAATGCATTATGTCTGAAGAACGTTTTTTGCTAGAGCTTCCCACATCTCTCGCTATGCTAGCCACTGTTAGGCTCTTGTTTGCTGCTGTCATCAGAACTTAAATGTGCAATTTTTTTATGGTTTTGCGTGCATGGTATATCCATTTGTTCTGTGTATGTGTGTTTGTTCTAAGTTGGAGTTTTACCAAAGAACGTTGAAGTTGAAAGTATCATAGATTTTTTTTTTTGGGGGGGGAGGGGTTGTCAACAGGGCATCACAATAAACTGATCAGAAATATGCAATGAAAAGTACCAATTTGTGTGCCAGTTATTTGGCTCTGCTTGGCTAAGAGGGATAGACAGGAGCTGCCATTGAAAATTTGGTCAAAATTGCAGTACTTTGGAGGTTTTCTCCCTGCAGGGGA
>Ga0209366_1000271_pt1 | contig 11866 bp, 5 predicted proteins | sample WorMetmaBAHAMAS2_FD_187391 | JGI IMG/M metagenome (GOLD analysis project Ga0209366, IMG submission 187391) | Marine gutless worms symbiont microbial communities from Max Planck institute for Marine Microbiology, Germany - Inanidrilus... | ecosystem: Host-associated > Annelida > Digestive system >...
CCTGTACACCAAATATGAAGTCTCTATGTTAACTCACTACGAAGATATGAACGGCAACAAAAAATGGGGTGGTTTGGAGGGTTAGGGGTCACCCAAGGTCATCGAAAACATCACCATTTGATAGAGCACATACGACTTCCTATTCGACTTTAATAGAAACTATGCATCTATCTTGTACCGTTTTTGAGTTATAACACGTTTTTCGTCGAAAGCGACGAATTTTAACCCACCCCACCTGCATTTATAGCCCCCGTAGGCGGTGATCCCTTTCGAATTTCGCAATAAACTTTGGTGTCCGAAAACTAGAGTCAAGGGGCTATCGTGCGGCGTTCGTTGCATGATCCTACGTTTAGCCGTTTTGATACAATACCGGAGTGTGACAGACAGACACACACACAGACACACGACGACGGCATATACCGCAATTAGCATAGCTGTCGCATGGTAAAAACATGCAGGGTCAACGCATGCTAATGGCTCACCACAGAGTATGTGTACACCAACTTTTGTGTTGATAGCTCAAGCCATTTTCTTTTACTTACAGACACAACTTACCCATGCCGTAGCTACCGCAATGGCACAGTTACCGCCGATGTGCAAAGTCACTGGACGTAGTCACATACCTAGAAATCGTACAAGGACGACCGGTGAGAGTGGTGCAAGCCAGCAGTGAACAAGGCTTGCTGACTTTGCAAGCACTGACGTTTTGCCGCTGCCTGACAAACCATACAGCACCAGCGCATCAGTCGCCGGTGTCAACAGATACGACTCCACTCGACTCAACACGTCTTCACGGCCTCGAAATGTCTACACGTACATGTGTTGCATGCAGTGTTAGACGCCAATACTAACAACAATGCGACAGGCCAAATTCCATACTTCCAAAATCCCTGCAACAATGTGAACATTGTTTAAATACATAACTATGCTGTTTCTCAAAATAACAACACTAATGTTGCACACTCTAACTTAAATGCACATCAACCAATTTTGACTTGCTGCTGACAAAGTATGCAATCGAATGGTGATTTGTTATCCCACCTCTTCTAACTAATGTCCCTGCACTACCTGGGGAAATATGAACCCCGGAAATTGTCTCTTCAGTCATGCTGTATACCACGTCTCGAATAGGACACTGCCTTGGCTTGCTATATGCTCATCAACCAATTTTAATAATTTTTTCCAGGTAACAGCTATGGAGTTTGAGATACGAAAGCCTATTTAATTCCCCAGGTCCATTTGCTATTATTTCCATAATTTGCTGCAATAGTACAAAAGTGGAAATGGCACATTTTTGACGTCACTGGTTGTACGTAAACATGCTGTTTACTAAAAAAGATTAAATTTTGATTAAAATTGGTTTGAGTTAAAAAGCTAAAATGCTAACCAGTTAGTCAGAGTGAGTTCCAGCAAAAGCTTCTACAGCTTGTTACAAAAGCTACAGGTTACAGGGTCGGTCGTTCATTGTCCGGCAGCAGCACACGACACAACAGCCGCACAGCTGAGAACATTTATCTTGTTAATAAACTGTTGTTATACAAACATAGCTACGCAAAAAAATAATATCTCCACACTGTACTTATTGCCTACAACTGCCGCTCTGTGGCACCTTAGAAAAACCTTTACTTACTTACTTACAAAAATTATCAAAATCGGCTGATGAATGTCAAAGATTTAGCATGCTAAAGCAGTGTTGTTTTTGACACATGGTGCACAGCTTGATTGAAAAGACAAAATTTCCGGGGGTTTACGTTTCCCAAGTAGTGCAAAAGCATTAGTTAGAACAGGTGGAATGACACATCGATATTCAATAGCATGTACTCTTAGCGACATTTCTGCCAAAAATTATCAAAATCAGTTGATAAACATTGAAGTTACTGTGCCAAACATCAGTGTTGTTTTCTGAGACACAATGTACATCCAGCCAGGGATCTACACTGCATCTCCAAAAACGACACTTAAGTAGCACATAGTAACTTCAAAGCGCATCAATGGATTTTGGTAATTTTTGGCAGAGATGTTGTTGAGAGAGTATACCAGTGAATGGTGATTTGTTATTCTGCCTCTCCTAACTAATATCTCTGCACTACCTGGGGAAACATGAAATGCGAAAATTGGGTCTCTTTAGTCGTGCTATATACCAAAAACGACACTACTTCAGCTTGCTATATCTTCAACATTCATCAAGCAGTTTTAACAATTTTTGGCAGGAAATAGCCATGAAGTTTCTGCTGTCATAAGCCTATTTAATTTCTGATGTCTGTTTGCTATTATTTTTGTAATTTGCTGTGAGAATACAGAGGCAAAAACAACACATTTTTCACGTCACCGGTTGTTTGGAAACATGCCAATTACTGACAAGATAAGATTTTCATTAATCATTTGTTCGATTTAAAAGGCTACAATGATAAGCATTTAGTCATTTAGTCCCAGCAAAGGCTGGAATATAGGCCTTAACTACCAGCTGTTGCAAAAGCTATGGGTTAGTCTACTGGGTGGGTTGACCGTTGTTCCGACAGCAGCAGATGATGCAGCAGCCGCACAGCTGATAACATTGATCTTGCTGACTAACTGATGTTACACAAAGAAGGCTACGAGAAAAATAATATTTGCACACTGTACTTATAACACTACGACCTTACTGTCTACAAAAAATTATCAACACTGGTTGTCGAGTGGTTGATAAGTGTCAAAGATATAGCAAGCCAAAGCAGACACAGTATACAGTATGACTGAAAAGTCCCAATTCCCGGGGTTCGTGTTTCCCAAGGTAGTGGAGAGACATTAGTTAAGAGAAGTAGGACAGCAAATCATCATTTGATAGCGTACTCACTCAGCAATATCTGTGCCAAAAATTACTAAAATCGGTTGATGTGCGTTGAAGTTTTAGTGTGCAATATCAGTGTTATTTTTTAGACACAGTGTACGTGCAAAATTCAGCCATTATGGCTGAATTTTGCACGTACACTGTGTGAACAACATGTTACTGTGTGGACTTCATTGTAAACATACATTATATATCTGTCCTATTTAGGCTTTACATCCATGTTTTTCGCTCGAGCTGTAAGTCAAAGTTTGGGATGATTTAGCAGCTCAAATGAAGTGTTTTTGCAACCACTAGTAACTTTCTGAGGGCAATTGATGACAGACATTATAAAGTGTGAGTAGACAAACTGCACAGCGTGTGTGAGCAGAAAGCTTGGCAGCTAAATATGAGCATTTGAAAAAGCATGCAACCAAGTACTTGAAGTACTCTCAAGATCATCACAACTGCTCCTGTTAGATAGGCTGTACATCATTTCCTGCTAGTGGACTGTCGTTACAACATCTATGATTTCTAAAAAATGACTTCAATATCAATGTCCTTAACTTTGAAAAATCCTTCACTTTCATCAATAAAATTTAAATCACAAGCCATGTTCACCTTTTGATTACTGTATAAACACACAACTTAAAACCCTCTATATATCTTAAGTTTTAGCAATGAGAATGATTTCAAATAGCAAAAGTGACCTTCGGGTTTACTCAAAGTCGTTGTGCGATTTTATAGGTCAGAAAAATATGATTTCTTGTTAAACTTCCATTGCAACTATGTCTCTATCTTGCACTGTTTACCAGATATTATTGCTTAGTTCCAAAAATTTAAAGAAATCATGTGACCGGGACCACACACTCTTGAGGGACAATTTGTCATCTCGTGGCTTGCACTTCATATGACCAACCAGTATAAAAAATGTAAAGTCTCTAGCTTTAGCCATTCCCTAGATATTTTAGAGGGGACTAAAAGTGTGTGGCAGAGCCTAGCGTGCAGCCTGCTAGAGAACTAACCCCAGGAACATGATCAACATCTGCTATACACATTCTTACGTTGTAAACTCTGGGGTCACTGAACTGAATCTCACCAAATTTCTACAAGATGTAGAAAAATTATTACAAATTTACATGCTGAAACAGAATTTCAATATTACAATCCGTTTTTGAACACCAGTGTGCACAATAAAGATGGGTCGGCAAATTGTGGCATAATCATGGCAAACAGTGCACACCTAACCCTGTAATCTCAACCATTATTGCAAGTTCACCAAATGTTCACAATGCAATGCTATGCTAGTGCGGTATATGCAGTCATCGTGTGTCTGTCTGTCTGTTTGTCACATGCCAGCTCTGTATCAAAATGGCTAAACTTAAGATCGTGCAAAAAAACTCCACACGATAGCCCAGGGATTCTAGTTTTTTAACTCCAAAAATCGCGGCAAAATTCGAGCAGGGTACCCATACGGGATGCTAAATGCAGATGGGGTAGATTAAAGTCGGTCACTTTCAACAAATAACTCGCTATAACTCGAAAACAGTACAAAATAGACACATAGACTCTATTAAAGTTGAATAGGAAGTCATATGCGATCTATCAAATGGTTGTGTCACCAATAATCCTAGAAAACCCATAACCATCCAAATCACCCCAATTTGTACAGATTTTGTATCTTCCTAGTGGGTGAATGTAGAAACTCCATATTTGGTACACATGTTCATCGCAGCCAGTCCCTGCCCACAGATGACAAACTATCTCTGAAAGGGGCATGGTTATGTCACGTGACCTATTTTAAATTTTTGGGGTCGCATTCATATCTTGAGAATGGCTGAAGCTAGAGGAGTCAAATTTTGTAAACAGCAAGACTATATCAAGTATTGGCAACGGGATAACAAATCATCTCCAAAAGGAACGTGGTTGGGCTCACGTGACCCATGTGCACCATGGCACACCATTAAGTGAGGTTCACAATGCCATTAACGGTGGACGTCTGTTGCTCGTATCTACAATGGCAGACCGCAGTGATGCTATACAGTAACACTCAAACTCCATCACTTCAATTTGTTACTGTATATCTTACAAACTTGTTTATTTAATATGTTGAAAAAAAATTGACCAAGTGGAGCCTAAGCCTCACAGTGCACCTATGTGTAGCAATATCAGTCACAACGCTTGTTGCTTGGTTATTACACTTGGCGTGCAGCGTGATACGGTTGACTTTGTGTGAGTCAACTAGTGCTATCCATCGGCATCAGCAGACATAATTGTATAATGTGAGTGCCTGTAGCCAACTCTGGACTTCAAAAACTTTCACCGCGGCATGTCATCCACTGCCAAGTGTGCATGTGTGTGGGTGTGCATGCATGTGGGTGTGTGGTGTGTACCTGACTGCGCTGTCTGCAGACAGTCAAATGTTGTAGAATCTCAACGACGTGAGCGTCACACGTGACTGAGCGCTGTTGTGTGACGGCGTGCTCTATCAACGCCAGCATCTTACACTCAAACACCTCCATGAACCCACTCAAGTAATCCTCGTCCTCATTCGGGTTTGTCTCGTCTGGGTTCTCCCATCTGATGTCAAAGTGAGCAATGCTTTGTGGAGTAAACACAGCGGCGATCTTGTCTTGCTGCAGCGACGTCAGCATCTGCTGAGCATTGACGTCAATGGTGACATCGGCCGCGGACGTTGCTGGCACGATGTCAATGAACTTGTGAGCATGCACGTGATGAATGTTGTCCATGAGATTAGTGATGCGACGAGTGATACAGAAACTAGTGCTGGTCGGATCACGTGACTCCAGCATGCCACACTGGATCTCACGCTCCGTCACTGCAACACATTCATTCACTAAATTCAGCAAATTCATTCACATTCATTAATAAATATCGCACAACAACTTAAAAGGTGTAACTACACTACGCTGTGAAATATTAAGGTCAAAAAATAGACACTATCTAAAACATGTATTGTGATTAATGATAAATCACAAGGTAGTGTAACTGCACATTTACGGTGTAGACAGTTATTTAGCTATCACTTCACTATGTACTTATCATTAACTTTAATAATAAAAAAAATTTAAAACCAGTAAACATTTGGCAAAATTACATGCAAAAAGATTGACTGTCTCCTGTGCTCTGTTTGCCTTGCAATGATCCTGCTTACAGATAAAGAACTGGCCAAAAAACTTACACAGATGACAGACAGAAACTGTTTTTGCTCACACTACTTTACTACGCAGATTATATTTGACTTCAGTATCAACAAATACCAAACTAACAAATATTTTTATAGACTTTTTTGAGTGGCTGAGTCTTACACGACAGTTTGCTGCACTCAGTCCTTCGGCATGGCAGTTTTTTGAACATGGAGTTTTCACAAGGTAGTGTAGCTACGCATTTAAGATCTGGTGGAAAGTTTAATAATGACTTTATTTCGAATTTACTGGTAAGTCCATCAGTAAAAAAATTTTTAAAACCGGATAGCATTTGGCAAAGTTATGGCCAAAAGTCTAATGTTCTGGTTTTTTGATTCACAGTGTACAATGTAAAAGTGGTAGTATCTCAAACACAACACGAGATAGAGACAATGTTTGAACGACACAGCACAATGCACAGTTGATGTGAGCTTGAGCCCCTCGTTAACATCTGTGATCAGCTAGTACTCAATCAACGTCAGATCAGGAGAACACCGAGGACAAACATTTCCTCAGTCGACCGACATGAAGTACAGCAGCTTGTCACTAGCGCAACACCAGACGTGTTGACCTTGACAGACTAACAGCAGCAATATCAACAAAACCACCACAAACACATCCTTGCACAAGTCCTCATTGCTTGGGCCATCAAGCGCAAAAATCCATCAACATGTCTAACCTGTAGGTGAGTTCTCAAAAAAGGCATAAATAAATAAATAAATAAGTTTGGGTTATATTTCACCTATTTGCCCACAAGCCGCCTGTGGATGTATCTGTACCAACGTGGTACAAGGGTAAGGGTCACCGACGTAATCACCACTGCCAGATTGTCTGGCGACTGGTTAATGGGTGTCAATTCCATGAGTGGTTGAATATCACCAAATCCCTCTAACGAAGCCAGTTGCTGTTAACACGGTACTGACACTACCACCCAGCATGTGATGTGTTATGCATGGCTGAGACACATCAAGTACAAAGCAATCTCAAGCTGATGAAAGCTTTTTACACAGGTACAGGATTAGTACTAACACTGTCGTAATTAGTCCACACAGTGCACTGACATGCACATACCAGACACAAAGAACATGTCTTTCTGCTGCAGACTCAGCAAGCCACACTCAATGCACAGCGACACACCACAGCGCAGCTGACACAGCAGCTCATTAAACACTTTCTCCCATTCATCCTGATCTCGTCTCTGCAACTCTGATTTGCCCTACACACGACAGTACAGTGCTGCTGTTTGAGTATCTATCACACAATTAATCAACTGGCATAGTGAGATGATCCTTGCTTGTAGCAGACTACTCATATAATCAGCAGTCAAACTGTAGGTAGTTTATTGTTGGTACAGAATCACTCAGATAACCTAACAACTAATTCCCACAACATACTTCAAATTCTGAACTGATAAATGACAAAAATGAATCGGATCGTGTTTCCCGTAAAAGGATCTAGAGACTGTATCACAAATTTAATGCTGCTTTAAAAATGAACACACAAAATGCTCACAGCTTATCAGAACTAGTAGCAGTTCTTAATATGCACCACAAAAAATATTGAAATTCAGTAGTTAACAGATCTCAGCAACGGCAGTACTGTAAAGCTTTTAAGACTATCAGTCTCTTCTGTAACGTGCCACAAGCTTGCAGCAGTGTTTATGCCTCGTCATGTGGAGGATTAATTGCATGTGATCCTGCAGCATGACAGTGTGTCATTCTCATCACAAAAAAGAATAATAATAACAATATCAACTACCAACGTACTGATTAGAGCGTGACTGAGCAATGGCAGTAGATGGGCATTTTACAGTGTAGCAGACAACAGTCACGTGAGCTTAGTTGACAACAAACGTGTTCAGTTCTCGTTGGAAGTTGATGAGTGACCGTGCAGCTGGCGACAAGGAACGCCAGGACACAGTCAACTTACTGAAAGTATCATAACCTCAATGTAACTAACAGCTAACCTTGTCTTTGAAATGCTTCAGTATAGAACTGATAGGCTGCAAAATATACACTGGCGGCAGTGCATTGGAGTCCATTTTGAACCACACGTCCAGAAGTTGGACATCATGACCGTGATTTGACAACGTGTTTCTCACAACTTCAAATACGTCCGCCTTAATAACTGATGGAAATGAGCGATAGCCGTACTTCTGACCAATGAGTGCCTGAAATGACATTTTCAGTCAGTTACCAATAAACAGGAAAGCATATGCACTGCAGCAACACATTCAGCAACATCTGCATTTCACTAAAAACGTTTCTAACCACTCCCACATGCTGTTGCATCCTATAGCCTACATTTCAGCCAAATTTTCTTCCCATATTTGAAACCAATGACCAAATTATCTCTTCACTTTGCAATTTCTATAGAAATTTCTTTTAGTCAGGATTAATTGAGTTAACAGATTAAACCGGAGTTCCTATTCATGTTTCACAGATCCCATGTATCTCTTACTGACATTTTTACCTGGCATAAGTGGACACTTGTTGTGACAGAGTAAGTTCCTGTCATAAGTCACAGATGTTTCTCACAGATGTGCAACTGGCATCCCATTACTGGTGATACCACTGGACGCCTCCAAGATCTTTAGCATCAGAAAACCAAAGTCTTACGTGATCATACATGCCATATGTACAGGACACCAGCTTGTGACAGACATAGAAACACAGACACGAGGCTGCAGCACATACCGCACTAACACAGCATCAAGCAGCAAAAAATACAAAACAAGTGCATCAGTGACGGACTGATGCATGTTGCCGCATGGCATCGCCGGGCGCCAGAATCAAAGTTAACCTAATTCGGGGAAGAAATGTCTATTGGCAAGACCCCTAACCATGCATAATTTTGTGGCAATCTGACAAGAAGTGTCCGAGATATCCGCGATCAAATATTTGTGCTCTCCGAAAAAGTGGACCAAAATTCACCAAAATCGTTTAAAACCTGCTACAACCTAAAGCCCCCATCATACTAAATTTCACTTTCAATATTTTTGCTCCCCAGGGGGACCCCCTGGGCCAAAGGTCACTGATCTGGAAAGTGGGGTATACAACTCCCCCTCTAGCTACCTGCAAAATTTTGTCCAGTTCCAATGACCCCTCTCCAAGATATCTACCATCAAACTTCGTCGATTTTGTAGAGGCCCACAAAAAACATACAGTAAACGATATGTATGCGTATTATATGTGGCGACAACAAGCAGTAAGAGACATACGACAAAGCTAGGACCGAGCGACATCTTGGCACAGTTTTCAATCTCTTGGATGCAGAACTCAATCACAGTGTGATTGTCTTGTGACTCTTCACGCAGACCCCAGCGCAGGTCCATCACCTACACCAACAACTACATCGTATCCACAAAAAGAACATTGCCATTATATTTTGGGCTCTACCGTTACCAAGTGCTGGTTGATTTTCAAAATTCTTTCTCTGGCAAACTCAGTACAGTAGTAAATTTCTAGTAATAAAATAGCAAAACAATTCACCACACCTCAAACGTGTCGCTGTACTACCTTGTAAATCATTAATGTCTGAAAAACAGCAATAGCCTGAAACGTGCACAGTGATTAAAGAATAGCGATTTAGGTATTATCAAGCAAATGACTACTAATTTATCACCAATTTATTGCTGAGTCCGCCAGTGACAGAATTATGGGGCGTCTGTCCGTCCTCCTTGCTCGTTGGTCGAGAGTCTGAATTTCAAATCCAAGACACCGTTCCACGGGTTGGCGACGCCGTCGGGAGGCTGACACGCCGTCGAGGATGACGGCGTGCTGCTCCCCGGCGACGGGGATGAAAATTGGGCCCGTGGAGTCCCTGGATTCTCCCACTTACATGAGACTGCTCTGTTCTAGCAAACATTCCTAGTATCTTAGAGTTTTCTGTTTTGACGGCTTTCTATACGTTATCGCTCCTGTATTTTGAACTCCTGCATTTTTTACCCTGCAATTTTGCTCGTATCGCATTTTCCACTCACGCATTTTCAGTCCCCCCCCTTAAATTCCACGGAAGCAGTTTCCTCATAGTCACTGCATTTCCGGCACTCATAGCATCCTCGCGACTTCCTCGCACGGATGTCACTACAAAGTCACGAGGAAATCGGACGTGTCAAACGAGGATGCTACGAGGAAACGGGTCCCGTGGACTATAAGCTATACTGCACAAGCATAGTGTCGCATGATAAAAAATTAAGTATTCTTACCTTGTCCAACAGGTAATCCGATCAGTCAGCTGCCAACTACTGTACGCAAGTAGGCCTAACATTCACAATGCTTCTTTTCACGTTGAATAGGCCTAGTCCACGTTGCCACTGTCCTGTACTTACAGAACAGTTAAACCCAGTTTGCATAGCATGATCCAGCCAGTTTACTGTACAGTGGTCTACCTGACGTCCATCTGGCGATCGTCTGTGTTTCTCACAGGCCGTAGTCCTCGGAGAAGCAACTAGATGCCAACCGGTGTATAGCTGGCCAGTTTTCTCGCCGACCGGCATCTAGTCATAACAGATCAGAGTTAACACCGGAATGGACCAACAAGCCTACGTCCTTCGTCCAAAACCAGTAAATGCATAGGCTTGTCGGTCCCTTCCAGTGTTAATGCTGATCTGTTATTGTAAGCGCTACGTGGTTTGAAAAAGAAATATAAAATATAAAATACTATGCCAGGGGCGAATTGTACAGCAAACTAACATTTTCCCACAAATTTCCCGTTAAAGTTTGGGGTGCATATTGTAGAAGTGTGCGTATTGTAATCGAATTTTTACAGTAACACAATCTTAACATAATAAAAAAGCTAAAACGCATGTTTTAAAATGCACTAAATAAAATAATTAGCCTGGCTCCACATAGCTAATCTGTCAGGAACATTATCTCAACATCAATCAATGTTTTTAATTAACTTGCATACTCATACCTGAAATTCCAGTTGAAATTTTTCCCGGCAGAACTTCTTCAGTCTTGGGTACACATGTTCCATCAAAGCATTTCTTTCCTGTATCATATCTGAAATGTTCAGAGAGAAACACGTAACAGCATTGTCCTGCCATGAGCGCGAATGTATCAGTCACCTACCCAGTTCACTCTCTTCAGTGCCCGGTCTCAAAAATTTCTTAGCTGTAACTTAACCAAACACTTTCCAACTTTAACAACTTTGGGGGAAATATTACACAAAAAGTATACAATCAAAAGCTTCCCATCTTAGGTGGGTAGTGTTTCTGCACTACCTGGCAAAACAGCAAATCATTAAAATTAAAATTATACATTTTCATTTAAATGCGATATTGCTTTGCCAACAGGCATGTTAAACAGCTGTAAACTAGAAATGCGTGGCAAAGCCTAGCGTATAGCCCACTCGACTCGGCGCCATAGTGTCGCCCCCTAGTGAGTATTTACGAAAAAAATTTACTTACTGTACATGTCAATGCCTAACAGCATTAGCGAACATAACTAAACTAATCATGGTAAAATTATCGACATGGGCCATATAACTTCTTACATCTTAAACTCCAAAGTCACTGAACCATTTCTTATAAAAAAAATTACATAATGCACGAAAATAACTGCCAATTAACCTGCTAAAACTGTCCCGTAATGATTACTGGACTGAAGTGCCATTTTTGGTTTGATTTCTCATGTTGCACTATCTCAGCATCTGCTGAGCATGCAGAATCCACTGCTAAAGAACCTTAACACACTAAAGATTCGCCTGATAGACCTGCCAGTATCGTCAAAATATCATGACCTGGAATCGTGAGCATCGTGAAATTTCAGTATTGCAGTATTGCCCAACACTACGATCAGTTACCACGCCATCTGGGCGTATACTCGTATAGCCCTTGTTAAGGCTAGACGCC
>Ga0209366_1000272_pt1 | contig 11856 bp, 15 predicted proteins | sample WorMetmaBAHAMAS2_FD_187391 | JGI IMG/M metagenome (GOLD analysis project Ga0209366, IMG submission 187391) | Marine gutless worms symbiont microbial communities from Max Planck institute for Marine Microbiology, Germany - Inanidrilus... | ecosystem: Host-associated > Annelida > Digestive system...
GAAGGTAACCGCAGGCCTGGCGGAAAGTAATGGCAGCCTAACGCCGAGTGGATGGCTTAAAGTCACTGTGGGCTGACTGTCTGTACACCGGGATCAGCTGAGGGCCCAACGCTCGCTAATGAGTATGGGAAAACTTTACCTTTTTACCCACGGCGGCAGCATTTAATAATCGCGTGACTTTGACCTTTGACCTCAGGGTCAATGTACGCAATTCTGACAGTATATGTGTACTAAGTTTGATGTTGATAGCTCAAGTCGTTTTTCTTGTAGAGCGCGGACACCCACCGAGACACACAGAGTTATAGATGATACTGATCACTCTATCCACTCGTCGGTAATTGCCAACTTGTGTTATCGTGGATTTGGTAATAATGGCGTTGACATTGGCGGGGTTGGTAAGATCACGGACTTTTATACTGATCGGTCTATTGGTGCCACTTTGTTATTACACTGCAGGATCACATCCATAGCGTACTGTCGTAAAACAACGGTTTGCTGTCTGTCCGTTTGCCTGTCCCGTCTTTGCTTATACATTACATCAGCAGGAAGCAGCCGACGAGGCCAACGTACGTTTTGGCCCTTCTGTCCCACTGCCCATACACCTGTTGTTACTAGTAGTAAGTAAATTTCGACACTTGTCTTGTTAATTGTGCAGAATGCTCGGACGCTCATCCGTGCGAAGGTCTGAGCGACCACGCCCACTTCCGGGACTTCGGCATGGCATTTCTGACACTGTTCCGCGTGGCTACTGGCGACAACTGGAATGGCATTATGAAGGTCAGCTGTCTGTGATAACTCATTGCGTTAAATGACATTTTGATGTTTGCAGTACATGTAGTTACAAGAGGGCCTAGCTGTGGCTAGCATAGCACGAGATGATCCCTCCACTCTTCCCGGCGATGATCCCTCCCCTCTTCCCGGCATGCACCGCGACCACAATGCGCGGCAAATGTGGATCGGAATTTGAAACCTATATTAGCTATTATGCGCCAATGCACTTCCGTCACAGACAGACAGACGAACAGACAGACGGACATTGACAGCGTATAGCATAAGCGCGAGATGTATATATTACATCTCGCGCTAAAAGTGCAGGAAAATAACTGAGATGATGGGTGGGGTGGTGCTCGGAGGGTATTTTCGGAGGTTTCGCTCGGTCGGTATTTGCGGTACCGGTTGGCGGACGTGCGTGCTGTGAGTTAGGACACGCTACGGGAGGACTGCGACTCGTCGGACGACTGCGTTCACAACTGCAGTCCCCGAAAAGGCCTCGATTCTACGTGGCGGCGGCTGCAGGGACGCCGAGACCTCTCTACTCGGTCTTCGATCAGTCGGTTCACAACTGCTGCGTCAGCCGCGTGGTGGCGCCTGTGTTCTTCGTCGTCTTCGTCCTTGTCGCCCAGTTCGTCCTCGTCAACGTCGTCGTCGCCGTGCTCATGAAGCACCTCGAGGTACCGGCGGCGGACACGGCGTGACGCTACCGCAGCAGTCTCGCTGCTGCAATGTCGTGTACGATCCGACACCCCTGCTGTATGGTACTGATAGCATGCCGCGTCTTAAGAGGACGGCGGGGGGTGGAGGGTACGTGCCGAGACTTGACGAGTCTTTCAACTTCGATAGAGAAACGGAGTGTTGTGATGAGCGTGTCTGTCTGTCTGTCTGTCCGCACGCATATCTCAGAAACCACCACACGTCCGAACAACGCCAAGTTTTCTGTACCCCGCTGCCTGAGGCCCAACGGGTCCACTTTCGCGAAATTTCCGTGCACGTTGCCTGTGGCCGTGGCTCGGACCTCCTCTGGCGGCGTTGCGGCGCGTTATGTACTTCCGGTTTTGCGGATGACGCGATGTTTCCAAATATATTATTGGCCATACGCGTATAGGCGATACGAACAGGGCGTTATCCGGCGTATATTCAAAAAGACTCACCGGGAGGCAACACGGTGTGGAGGGGGGGGCGAAGTATGATGTCTGCGATTGCCTTGTGACGATAACAGTGTATACATGTATAGGTCTAATACGTCGTCGTTGTTGTTGCGGTTGATGGCTGCAGGAATCGCACAAACACATGGACGACGACGCCGACCTGGAAGCGGAAATCGAACGAGAACTGGAACAAGCTGAGCAGGAACGACAGGCGACGGTGGCCGCTAAACGTCGACCCAAACTTCTCGAAGTAGGTGTAATAAGTTTTAGGCAATAGGCTACTTAGCGCGTCGACGTCTGTCGGGGCGTCGCCTCGGGCACGGGAGATACATGACCACCCCACTTTTGCCAGAGGCTGTTTCCGACACTAACGCAGTATCGGGTAAAAATATTTTAGCGTTGCTGTTAATTTCTGTTGGCAATTTTTTCGTGTTTTACCGTATATCGCGGACTTTTGTGATGCACCTGTGTTCATTTTTATTGTAACAGGCGCACTATAAATTCAATTATGAATAAATGAATGAATGGTGAGCCACGCACGAACCTTGCCGCTTCTTTACATTGATTACAACGTGGTTGTCTGTCGATTTGTCGGATTCTCTACAATTTTCGTCCCTCCATTCACCCCGTCTCAATGCCCCTCTGTCCAAGCAGTGCCAGATACGAACCATACCATGTCTTGACTGGCTTACACTCATCTATATAATGGATGTGGCACTCTTATATCGTCCCCACAATTGGCACCTACAACTGGGTGCGTAGACGATGGAGGAGGAGCCGGATCGTGAGGTGGGTTCTTTGGTCGTCGACGACGGACAGCTCTCGCCGTCCACGTCGGCGCACCTGCTCGACGACGACGCCAGCTCGCCGTCCCCGACGTCGCTCGCCGCACTGCCATCCGACACCCGTCTTCACCCGCCACCGCCGCCGCGGCACCGCCGCCGCTCGGGCAGCGTCCCATGTCGGCGACCGCGCGGCCGCGACGACCGGCCGCCGCGGCCGCGCCAGCTGAGCGTCCGGCGAGCGGATCGCGCCTGCGGCGTCCGACGCGGACTGTCGGAGCTGTGCGTTCCGCAGATCGTCGTCGACCGCAGCCAGGCCGGGGATCGACAGCCGGACGACGAAGGGGTGCTCGAAGAATCTGGCCGCCGCCGGTCGAAGGACGTCGACGTTTCGCCGGCGGCAGCCATTCGACGTCGCTGTCAGACGGTCTCACTGACTCCGTCCGACGACCGCCGCTCCCCGTCCCTGCTGCTGCCCGTCCGGCGGCTATCCGTGTCTGCAAGTCCGCCGACGGCATCCGGAACTGTGTACACCGGCGAATGGATTAGGTTATTGCTTCAGCGAACGCCGGACGTAACCGCCGGTCCGAGTAGGACCACCCAGGACGACGACGCTTCGGTGTCCCTGCGTCCGCCGTAGAACCTGCTTCTGATTGTAGACAGTTTCTGTTACGTAACAGGCCTGGCTACGCCGTACTTTTTCATCGACAACCGGGATCCGTCTCGCAGGGCTGGAACAAGGTCTTCAGGTAACGATACCTGATTTAGGAGTGTTCAAACTGTTTCGCCAAACAGGGCCTACACATGCCGCTAACATTCTGAACAGTAGGACATTGCTAAGCAGCAGAAAGTGAAATGAAAACAAGCCATGTCCCCAGTCCCACATTCGTGTGGACAAGGCTCCTCATTTGTGATTGTGAATCTGTGATTACTGTGCATGGCGTCCTAGCCTCCTAGGCGACATACGCTAACTTAACTTAGGAGTCGGCCACTCCTTCCAACATTCGGCATAATATATTTTTGGTACCGACATGGTGGTAAGAAACTATAGACCCAAGTGGACCCAACACGTTGCGGTTGACCTCAGAGACTGACACGTGTCAGTCTCTGAGGTCAACCACAACCTGGCTTAACCAACCGGAGTCTACATCGTAGTGTCTGTTGCCTGCTGAGATGTTAGCACCAAAATACCAACCAAACGTAGGCCTACATTGGTTGCGATGAAAAAAATGCGGTAGAAGTTGCTTCAAAAAGGTACATATCGACCTTATCGAGAGCCGAAATGGTATACGCGCCCGTCCACTCACGACGAACTGGCTTCAGCGTAAATATACGTCGCTTAATAGGTTAATTCTGCTTGCGTCGCGTACTAGACTAGGCCTATATGCATAAGAGTTGGGCGAGATGTTTTACCACTTAGCCAAAGCCGTCCAGAACAAAGCAGTTTGTACTATACAAACCACAGTATTTAACACTAGCAATCATGCAACCTGTATTATACAAGGTGAGCATCTAACAAACATGAAACAAGTAGCGTAGATTTCCAATTCACCTTTAAACATCATTACAGCCCATGTAGCGAGGTTATATAGGTTATGCCTTGTGTGTGTGTGTCTGTCCCAGTGCCAAAAACTGATAATTTCATCACTCATCACATCTTGCATTCACCTGGGGGGTTTGGACCCATTCAGGCATGTCCGTCTGTCGGTCAGGGTTGTCTGTCCAGGTTTTTTTGCCCCCTCCCTCCCCCTGCCTACCCATATCCATTTGATAAGAGTACAGTTTGTCATAGGACTTCCTATTTGCCAGTCATAAAAACAATGCATCCATGCCATACTGTTGCTGAGATATAGTGAAATACATGTAGAGTTGCAAATTTTAATGACTCGTATGCTCGTAACTTAGACATTTTTGCAGATCTCACATGGAATAGGCTAGACTCAAGTCTCCACTCAATGGACTTAACAACTTACCATGCCAACATCTTTAGTTTTATCTTAAACCAGCCACTCAGCCAACTTCTCAGTACTAACCCCTCTTGGCTGACTAGCTAGAGATTCAGACATTGATGAATACTACTATCTGTTGTTACTGGACTTAAAAATGATTAATACCACATCTGCTCCTTCATTCATTATAAAACGTGACTACGTCTCAGTAGCTACTTAACTACAATTGATATATAAATAAGAATAACAGTAAACATATCAAGATTAAGTAACGTCCTGCTGTTGTTTCTGTAATTGTATTGTACTGTAATCATTCTGTAGTTGTGATCACTGTATATCATATCATTCTTGATATTTTTATTTAATGGTGAGTTATGACATGCTGTCGACAAACACCGAAATATCGACACTTGTTTTAATGTTGTTGCCACTGCTTTCATTACTAAAAATACACGAGTTATCCTGCTTACTGTTAAGTAACAGCTGTAGGCTGATAGCCTATATCAACAAATTACCGACAAGCCCAGTCCAGCTTTGTTGTTACGATCTAACAATGCACTCGGCATTCACAAAGAGATGGTACTGATTTTGTCATTTGAAAATAATTTTGCTTATTTTAGACAAGTCATAGAGCACAAGTGTACTCAGAATGTTTACCTTCTCCACATCTAGCGACCATAGGAGTTTTCTAAACTCTACATACAAAAGTAGTTTTTCAAATATCATATGAAGCCAAATGTGGCTTTCCTGGACTTTGAATATGGCCTGCAAGTTTGAAAATAACAAGAATCCAATTTCCAACAATAAATCTCCACAAGTCTCAACTGTGCAGTTCGTAGATTTGCAATACATTCAAGCCGAAAAAGCATCAACAAAGAAAAGTTGCTTTATTTTACAAAACTCAGCAATCTGTAAGGAAGTCTCAGTGTTCAGACCGAGTCCAATCAGCACACAACCAAGTCATCAGATTTCCATCAATTTCACTGCACGTGAATATGTATTTACATTAAAACTGATGCAGTTTTAAGTCTACATAGCAAAAGACATGGCAGCCGGTGCCAGCAGGAATGGTGAACAAGCGCAGAGCTTATTCGTCCAGTGTCTCCTTGTCAAACATGTATTCTCCGAGGCCTGGACCGACGCGCTTCAGATTGGTAATGTACTCAGAGATTTCCTTGATCGACTTCACCTGCTCGTCAAGGTATTCACTTTCCAGCCAGTCAGCCATCTGATTAAAACAAACAACGAGGCAACAGCAGATAGCAGACTTCATCCCCAACATGCAGCCCAGCAGATAAGAGCTGCATTTCCATTGCGCAGTCGAGGGTCAAAGCGAAAAGGTACCAAAATGGGCAATTTGGGCACTTATGATGCTACCGATCAATTTATGTGGTGCAATTTCCTATCAAGAGTTCTACAGAGACCTTATGTCTAGATGGAACTGTGTCAAGTTATAAGCATACACATGACACGTAACAGAATCCATTATGTAAAACATGACGTCATTAACAAAACCGGAAGCATATAACGTGCTGCAACACTATCACAGGCGACCGAGTCACAGCTACAATGATACAACCAACGGATGCTTGAATAAATCAGTTTAACATCACTCCTATTATGGAGGACATAATCACACATCCCATTATTTTACATATGTATATGGAAAATCCTCGCAATATTTAAACTTTGTTCTCTTTTTCATATTATGGTCAACTAAGATAGACATGAATGAGTGACAGTTACTGAAAAACGTTTGTAAACTGGAATCCCTTGCACCACCGGAGGAAATGTCCCAAATGATACTGACCCTCAGGATACTGGCAATCGAGAAGATTCTAACATTCACACTGAAGACTATTTAACACCCTTGTAGTGTTTTGAAGAATACAACCGATGAATCAATCAGTTTAACGACAACCCCATAATGGGATTACATAAGGATGCATCCTATAATTTTATCTGGGGAATACCCACTGGGAAATCTTCTCAATATTTAACTTAAGATAGACACGAATGGCAAGTTTCTCGAAAACTGCTGTAAACTGGGCTCCCTTGCACCACCTGGACGATCTAACAAGGAATGTCTCCCAATGGTCACTAACCCTTAGTATATACAACTGTTGCCCGTTCATTCAAAATATACAGATCATGTTTCACTGTTGATGTTAGTTACAGAAGCATAACATACGTGGGCATCTTTGTTATCTTCAGCAACTTTATGCAGATCAAGCAGACACTGATTAACTGTTTTCTCCATTGCCAAAGCACTCTGCATGGCATCCAGTCCCGATCCCCACGATTCTTTCTCTGGCTTCTAAATACAGTACCGTGCACAGTAAATTAAACCAATTAATTCTGCATTAACTTCAGTAAATAATTTCTCACTTTGTTCCTACAGCACATTATACGCCATTACTAGAAAAAGAGGGAGAGCATCCATTAAAAATTCCACTCCATCTATATTTACCAGTTTGCCTGGAGATGCACTGTAATATGAGTGTAAAAACATAAAAGTCCTTCCAAAACCACGTGGGCTCTTGGGGCAGCGCTGATCTGAATTTCCACAGACCTCACCCAGACACTAGCTTATGCCAAGAGACCACAGATATGGGGCTAGTGCATCGAGTGGCATGCCTGTTTATGCCCGAACTTTCGCTGGTAACAAACCATACTGCAACAAGAGGCACATGGATTTGAACAACTTTGCCCAAGCTGACTACTCGACAGCGCAGCAGCCGGGGCTCAAACTCATGACCACTGAGTCACTAGTCCGATGCCTTATCCACTAGATTATCGACCAATGAACTTCAATGTGCACTAAATTCGAAATGTAGGCTACAAAAATCAGGAGTCTCAGTAATACTAGTTAATTTTAACTATCTTTAAAATGTGGCAATAACTTAGTAAATACATTAAAATAACATTTACATTAAATTACATTTGCACATAAGATTGTACGGAACACATACTCGCAATATTATTTAAGAAAAAACCACTTAACTTAAGTAAAGCAGACAACACATACCGTATGTGATTACCAACAATTACAACACTCACATAGTAATCAATATTGCATTGCTCAACACAGCAAACAGTTACAAGAAGTTGTCAATAAAATGTATTTCCTGTTTGCATGAGACTGTCCTTGTCGACAGACATCTACAAATGTTACCTGAAAGCGTACTTTTTTACACCGGCAAATTATGAATTTGTACTATGGATGCTGCTCATCTGGCAACTTACAGCATATCCGACGTATCTGTGATATTTTCTGTCAGACTGTCTGCTGATGCATAGCACCCAGTTACAAAATTTTTAATACCGTAATTACTGATGCTGTGTACGAAAACCAACATCCAACGTGCAACATACATCGATGGGTTGGAAAACCACACGACCACCACGCATATTCTGATACTTCATCATTTTTTCGGCATGTTCGCGTTCCTCCTCAGAACATTTCTTGAAGTACTTGTGGAATCCCTTCAGTGCAACATCGTCACGATCAAAGTACCAGGCCTGTCAGCAGAAACATTATAACGAGACACTTGGTGAGCACTTCTCGACGATCATGTTGTCTGAGCAATGTTAAAAATACGAAAATCCTGCATATGACTTTATTGAATAACAACATCAAGGTCAAGATTCAAGCACCGCAGCATAGTTAAAAATTGCACGAACTACTTAGCAATACTGGTAGATCAGAGGTACTTAATTAATGCAAACCACGCCCTTTAACTTAACAAACACGCATGCATCAAACATGGCTTCTCGACTGTGCCAAGAGTTCAATCGTCAGATTATTTCCATACTGATTTTCCAATATTAACAATATTAAACAAGAACTCGAAAGGTGGTCGCACCATTGACTGATAGACATAGCTGGCGTGAAGCTCTATGTTGATCTGCTTGTTGATGGCAGCCTCGCAGTCGTTGGTGAAGTTCTGGCGAATCTGAGACGTGGCCATGTTCGATTCTGTTGAGCTTCGGCAAGCAGGAAAACAACTGATCAAGGACTGTAATACGGTCGACCCGTACGTTCACTGACGTAGCAAGGTAAACTGCAAACAGCTGCGAAACACACGATCAAGTCAACGACCAACGACGCACTTGCCAGTTGCAGTGCGTAAAGTCTTATTCGTAGAGTCACAACCAGCTTACGCTTAGGATTAGTAGGATTAGCGTCAGTAGGGTTAGAATATAGGGCTAGCGCAGGGCTAGGGTCAGTGTTAGATTAATTATATTAGTAGGCTAATGTCAAATCTAGCGCCTACTCCATTACTAATCTGGTTTTGACTCAGGGAATAAGATTTCACTGTTACAGTGCCAAATCGCTAATCATGTGAGCCAGTGCTGGGCAAGACTCAGGAAATAGGCCTACTTGCGAAACCGGCAATTAAAATACGGCATGGCATGATGATGGCATGGCCTGTTGATTCCAAGACATCTAGTGCCATAGCTGTCATTATCCTTTCATCGCTGTAATATTCTATCAGCATCATTGTTAATTACACGATGCAGTACAACTTATTTCAAACAATACAAATGACCGAAAACCGATAATAAAATTTAGTGCACATGCCTCACTACCAAGTAACGTTACTGGGTTTTTCCTGTCATTTTTCCCACAGGTGTGGTTTTTTCGTTTACATTTGGAAAGTCTGAGAAGACATGAATCGATGTAATGTAACTGTAGTGTTTATTGGACATAATTTAATAATGTTAAATGACTGTTTACATTTTTTGAATGTTTGGGATACTTTTCGTAACTTTTGATGACTAAAAGTTATTATTGGATGCTCGTAATTGGTAGTATTTGATTGGCATGCGTTGTGTGTAATCTAGGCCACGGGTATGAACCTAACCCTAATTCAAAACCCTAACTCTAACTTTATTAACCCTAAACATTAGCACATCAGTACATCCGCATTTTACCGGTGACCTGACAATCTATACATAACAATCAACTGTAGCCCATGTACATATATGCCTTGTATTGTAAGGTTATAGCTAAAACAATTCAGAACTCTCAACTGCAGCTGTACTTGTATGTCTATGTCAACAGTATTTTACTGTATTTTATCGAAATATGGCTGCAGATCGTGTGCACAATCACGGGCGCGACATGGTCGACGCTTTTGCAGAAAGAGGTCTCAGCTACCCAGTTCAGTCATCTGATTCTACAGATGTCAAGTATATACAGCATTCCACATCTGAAAATGAAACCAGCATGGGACATATGGATTCTGGTTTCTCGAGGTATGACCATTCTTCTTCTTATTTTTTTTCTTAGTACATATTACAGACTTCAACAAGTTAAGACTGAGCTGCACGTTTTTATAGTCTTGTTAAACAAAGGTAACATTATGATATGGTTGCCATAGACCATACCTGTATTCTATTCGGTTGTAATAGATGATGACACGAATTATTTTGCCATGTGTATGTTTTGTTGTTTATTAAGTATGACTTTGTCCTCCACTGGACTTCAATCTATAACATCTGAGTACAATCCGATGGATCAAGAACATGTTTATGACATGACTCATTCTCGTCGCGGACATTTTGTGGTTATCAACAATCGCTATTTTACACAAGAAACGGGCAAAACTGAACGAAATGGTTCTGACGTTGATGCAGCAAACCTGTTTGCAACATTCAAGCAGCTTGGCTTCCAAGTCGATCTGAAATCTAATTTGACACGCCAGGACATGCTGCAGTTGGCTATTGATTGTAAGTTGGCATATTCTTGTGTAATGTTTTACACTGTACTCTAGATGGAGATGCACAGTTTCGTGATTAAAATTAATTTGCTGATACATTTTAGGCAAGTCGATTCATTTTGTAAGTTTGCCCACAGTCGGTGGTTTCAGCATCATTCTGAAGTGATGTGCAGCCATAGAACAAGAAGTTCATGGATGTAGCATGACCGCTAAGAAATCTAGAGCTGTTAGGAAGCATTGTCCCTTGTGGCTCTTTCCAGTACATGCCACTGACTGTTTCATTTGGCTCTTGTGACTTACAGCAATCAACTGCTGATGCATCATATAACCTGTGATTTACTGTCAGCGTATGCTTCAAGCAGCAGCACTTTTGGTTCGTCTTGACTGCTATTCCATAGCGAGTACACAAACATGGCACTACCCATTCCAACAAAGTTACCACTGAGGATAAAAGCCACTGGAACAGATGATGAGGAAAATGCAACAGAATAGAATGACACTAATGTTATTAGTTCTCATGCAACATTCGTCCTGTCTCAGTTGACTTTTATGCATCTGGACAACACATAGCAGTGGACAAGCGTGTTACTCAACAAAAACTGTTGATATTTACTGGATGAGCTGTTCACTGATAATTTACTAAAGGAACATGGTAAAAGTTTATTGGTTGATGCCATTTAGGACTCTACATATTTGTCTGTTAAGACATCTCATGGGTACATGAGATGGTACATGTGCCACAGATTATGTACATGGGTACATAATCTGTGGCACATTTTACATTCTCTGATGTGATTCTTATTAAACTGAGCAATGGAGTTCATTCTTTATGTTAATGAAGATTAATTGAAGCATGCATTATGCACATTGCTTGTTCCTGAAAATTTTCAAATTAATATCATGATGTGGCTTACTAATAAGTATGTACAAATTAATAACAGTAATGACATGCATTCTTTCATTTGTAACTATTTGATGGTTATCAGGAAGTACATCCATTGCATAATGAGGTGCTCGTATGGTTATCTGTCTGAAGCGAGATGCAAATGTTTTGCATGTGATAAAGCTGATGCCATTGCCACTCCATCATCTCTTACTTAATTAAAATCCAGAATGGCCTACTTTTCTGGTGACAGCTTACCCTGATTGCCTGGAAAAAGGGCCAGTTTAATGGGTGTCTGTCTACAGACACCCACTGCATTGAGTGTATTGTCCAAATTCACCTTGGACCAAACTTGAGTTGTGAGTGTCCTAGTTGCACGTCATATGACTGTCAAATGTTTCGTACATTTCAGATTCTATGAAAGATCACGTGGACTGCGACTGTTTCGCGATGGCCGTTCTGAGTCACGGAGATGAGGGACAAGTCTACGGTACAGATGGAGACATGCAAATCAAGAAACTTGTTGAGCCGTTGAAGCGATGCGAATCTCTTCACGGCAAACCAAAACTGTTTATTATTCAGGTCTGAAAT
>Ga0209366_1000273_pt1 | contig 11854 bp, 8 predicted proteins | sample WorMetmaBAHAMAS2_FD_187391 | JGI IMG/M metagenome (GOLD analysis project Ga0209366, IMG submission 187391) | Marine gutless worms symbiont microbial communities from Max Planck institute for Marine Microbiology, Germany - Inanidrilus... | ecosystem: Host-associated > Annelida > Digestive system >...
ACATTCACACAAATACCTTCCATTTGGTGAAAAGATCGTGAAAATCGGTCCAGTAGATCCTGAGATAGCTTTGCTCAATTTAAAAAAAAGAAAGAAATCAAAGAAAGCAAAATATATAGCCGGTCGTCAGGTTTGCCGAGCGGGCTAAATAATAGATAAATGGTTACAAGTTATTGCATAGCTCAGGCTGTCCCGTGCAGATGCAGATGTGGTTGGAGAGAGAGCGGCATACCCATACCGTGTCTGCCATCGGTGCCGTACATGCTTGTTTGACGCCGACGGCAGTTGCGTGTTATATGGTCAATGCAGTCATAGAGTGACTGTACTCAGCTCAGTGGGTCGTGGCGGGACTTGTCGGGCCGTGTGCAGCGGTCTATGCAGCTAATTACTACATAGACAGCTGTGATTGCTTCGAGTCGTGGCTGCCAGACTGCCTGCGGGCTACTGGCCGACCCGCAGTCTAGGCCTATCATGTTATTATCTCGGTGCTCGGCGGAGGGTAATTTATAGCGGTTCGAACTGGCTGGCTGACTGCTCTAGCCAGTGATGTAATGATCACTCACTCTCGGTGGTCCGCTTGGTCGTCTTGCCGCCACTGCCCGCCCGGCAAACTGGGAGCGACACTGCTATGCCGGCCGGGCTACAGGCTAGACTCTGCCACGCGTTTCTAGTTCTCTCAGTGACGTCACTGCGCCCGGTGACGTCATTTATCGTCCATGTGTGACGTCACCAAGACGTCCGAAGGTCAGACTAGTCAACGGTCAGAGTGAAACATGGGCGGGTTTAGGGTTCATAGGCAGAAGTCTGGGTTGACCCATGTATGAAATCCAAGGACTGGCAGGACTGAACTGTAACCGCGACTGTGAGACTGTGAGAGACTGCGATGGACCATGTATCAGTGGTGACTTGTCTCGGTGTGTCTCTGGTTGTACTAGACATAAACAGCACGTAGTGAGCGTGAGTGCTGAGGTAGCAAGCAGCGTGCTGGATTGCTGGTGTCATTGACGCTGACTGCGATACTGCTTGTAATTCTGTCTGTAATTGGCCGAGTCAGTGGTGCATGGCTCACTCACTCACTAGGCAGTCAAACATCATGACAGCGTTGATCAGTCACTGCTATCTGCGGCTGCGACTCCTTGACGTCACGAGTGCAGTTACAGTTAGTTGCCTGATTGCTATGAGGCTACCAGCGCGTCAGCTTGTGTGTTGCGTGACTGAATGGCAGGTGCCCGCTATTCAGCCAGCCAGTCAGTGATGTCTGTGTATGCGTGCCTTCTGACGTTGATACCTGCCCGCCGCCGCTGGACACTACAACAGAGAGATAGGGAGAGGGGGCAGCTGGGAGTGTGGTTAGTGAGTGGAGTAACAGTTGGCTGTGTTGCAGGCCAGCACTGTGACCTGTTGACCTCTGCTGTGTGCCTTGCAATTAGCAATTAGTGCTCTAAATGTAGCAAGCATCTAGTGCTCTACACCTGGACTTGGCAATCATTGTAATAATCAACAATCAAGTTGCTGCAGCAATAGTAGCGACATCTTGTGTCACCGCCGAGAACACATCGTTTAGTTGTATTCGCCAGATGGCAACCGTGTAATACATGGTTTAATCTTATAACCCCATTCTCCCGTAAATGGCATATTGATCAGTTCAGCCTTTTTCTGTGTGACCAACACAGACACACAGACGACGCTACATGATGCTCTTATCAAGACCGTAGTCATTGGGTGAATACACCAAGAGTACACCAAGTTCTAGATCATTTGATGAATGCAGAATCGTAGATGATCGTAGACTCACACCAACTCTACGACCAAACGGCTGGGAGTTTGTGTCGTTTATTAACAAGCTGACTCTGGAATGTGCGGTCTTAGTGTAAGAACATGCTTTGACATTGTCTGAACCAAACCACGTAATTGTCAGCTCAGCAGAGTACACTGTTATGGGAAACTTTCTTTGTAATGTTGAAAACGTGTTTGATGTATGCATCAACGAAGATATCGGTGTGCTTAAGAATACAATAATAATGCTGGAGGCAGTTAACTGCTATGGCTGCTGTGCACTTTGCCAGACCCAACACGCGCTAGCTAGATGTTAGGCCCATGACAGACTGAAGCGTCCCTGCTCAGGCTACAGGCGTCATATTGATAGCAGACTAAAGTGTACCAAGCTTGCTGCAGCTGCTTCTCTTTCCAGCTCCATACACGCACGTGGCGATCACAACAGCTACATGCTGCGAGCCGCAAGCTAGAGCTCAGCTCTAGTTAATGTAATATGTGCAACCCATAGTGTGAGAGATTAGTTTTTTATTTACTGAAAATGGTAATCTGTTTTCAAGAGACAGAACTGCAACACTGTTATTTGCTGATGCATTTGCTGTGTCTGGTTTCTGCTTACACGCGTGCTGCTGAGCATGTTGCTGCAGGGCACCTGTATTGATTGAGTGGAGTGAAGTGCAGTCAGTGTATATAACTTGTAGCCTCCTAGGCGCAGAACAGATTTGCTGTAAAAAGACCTTTACACAGTAAGTATTGAATGACGCATGCAGAGATACAGCTGAGCACGTTTGATGGTGTTGGTGAATGAACATTGAACAGCGTTCTTTATTACACACTTGTGAGTTATTTACGATGCTGGTGGAGACGTCATTTGTTCAATCGTAGTTGACCGAAACACTGCTGAGAGTATAGAGACGACACTTCAGTTGAGTCTTCTTTGAGCAGACATGGCGGCATTGCCTGCGGTACTGGTGAGTGACAGCGTATGCCTATACACTGGACACGTGGACATTTGTCCAGTAAGATAGTGTGTGCGTCGTGGACACATCTCTGTCGCAGTCTCGTCACACCTGTTGTTGCTGCTGCTGCTGCTGATGATGATGATGATGATGATGATGGCGGCATTGAGTTTGTCAAGGTGTGCGTATAGTGGTTTGATTGACAGCGTCTAACAGGTGGTAAATGGTCTGCTGCACTGCAGGCGTCCACCTCATCCACAGCCCAGCTGCCTATCCAGACTGATATCGTATGTCTGTCTGTTTCTCTGTGTGTGTGTGTCTGTGTTCAGCTAGCTGCACACAGACAGACAAGCAGTGAGATAAACCGTTGCGTGTAGCCTGCCATTTGTCCTGGAGCCTCGACAGATGACGTTTCACTGACAGGCGCAGTCCATCAACTGCAGGCTATGTACACGTTCGTATCTCCACTAGCAGTGTATGCTGATCATCTATAGCAGCGCCTGGTTGCCACCACGCTGCCGTGATGTCAGCAGTTCAAGTCTAGTCACCTCACTAAACGGTATTGACAAGGCAGGTTCTGGACTCAACTGTCTCCATCCAGTCCGTTCTCAACGCCTCAGCTCGGACCACAATCACTGACGCTCTTGTCAGATTTCACTAACTTTGACCACCCGAGCATGTCAAGTTTAAACTGGCAGTGATTGAGTGACTTTACTTTTTGGATTAAGTTTGGTCTTTATCCGAAGTTTGGTCTCAGCAAGACTCAGCGAAAGACTAATCCTGAAAGTGAAGTTATATATTGTCCACTGAGCTCCACGGCACTGCACCTCGGTATTTGTCTGACGTGCCGTGCTATGTCGCTGATGTGCCGTTGAGAAGTCGACTTTGATCATTCACTTCCTGACTTGTTGTCGTCCGACCTTCACGACTTATCACTGTTGGCGACCACTCATTCTCTACTGCTGGATTTCGACTCTTCAGCGGTCTACCTGAACACGCTCAGTCTGACAGTATTTTGGAGAAACTGAAATCATATCTGTTTCTACAGTCATACCTGGATACCATATTATTCTGTAGAACGAGTGGACTTTCAAGTTTTCACGCAACATTCACACTTATGGTACAAACATGACGTCTGTCGTCTGTCTGCAATGTTGGTAGATTGTGATCACATAGTGGAACAAAAAGTGGAAATGGGCACATGACAGGATAGATTGGTGCCTTGGCTATCAGCTCGCCGAAGCCGACCCTGATCATAATATTCAATAATCCCAAATTGTACTAATCGAGATCAGTGGGGTATGGAAAATGTGGAGTTTTGCACTTTGGCAGCAATAATCTGTGCATGTAGCAGCTCGCATATCGCACTATCTCTGCATCTGCTGAGATTTTTGTTTACTTATGCCACTACGGATGTTGATGTGCCGTTAAGAAACTACTCACTCACTCACTGTTGATGGGTAAGTTTGACACGTGTGTGTAGACGATGTGCTGGATGAGGAGTTGATGGAGCCGGACTTGCCGAGCACCGCTCACATGAAGTTCGTCGACAACCGCTGTGCCTGCTGTCCTTACGGCTACCACATCGACATCGACTTCCTGCGCTACCTTGAGTCACTGCAGGGACGTGGCTCTGACCTCGACCTGCGCCAGATACAGGACAGCAGGCTGCGCAAGTCGATGGAGATGTTTCTACGTCAGCAGCAGCAGCAGCAGCAGGTGTCCGGTGGTATGCGACGCACGGTGGATGACGTGGATGGGTATGGAACGGGTTCACTGTACAAACAGTCGGCCGGCGGCTACGTCCAGTCAGTGGTGGAACGAGGCGACGAGATGTTGGACACGCGACCGCTGTACAGGTCAGAGGCGGCTGTGAGCGTGCCACGTGACTACGACTCACAGTCCAGCTCGGTGTCGGTCCACAGTGGTCCGACATCACCCGCTCCGTACCTCCAGACAGCCGTCGACGTGCTGCCAGTGACTGGCGCCGTGAGACGAGGAGGAGGAGGAGGAGCAGGAGGAGCGTGGACACAGAATGGCGTCAGTGAGATGTCAATGACGCAGACGCAGCAGCAGATGATGGCTCAGTCGCAGTCGCACACGACGTCACAGGCGGTCGTGACGAGCGGCGGACTTACGGACGAGGTGGAGACGTTCCTCGTCGACGGAGTGGTGAACCCGGGACATCCAGGCATCCCGGCCGACATGACGCTCATCAGCTCGGCCACGCTACAGACTATTCGTGAACAGATGGCCGCCAGTGTGCAGCGAATGAAACAGCTCGAGGATGAGAACCTGGCTCTGCGACAGCTCGAGGTCAGTCAACACATGACTAGTCCACTGCAGTTCTGTTGTTGACACTCTACTAAATTCATGCTGGATGACATATCAAAGTTTGGTCAGTTTGTGACTGTGAGTCAGAACAGTGCACAAGATAGTGAGCATCACAGTCTGTAGCTCAGATGATTTTGAAAATCAGTCACCAATTTTATTAAGTTATGGGTACAAGTACAGTGGCACTTGTTTGACTTCCAGTGTTTTTTGTCCCATTTTTGCACTACTCTGCAGACTGGGTGTTACGTTTTGTACAGTGAAGAGCAGCTGTGTAGGTGAACTGTACCAGATGTAACATTGAGTATTTGCCACTTCATCTCACTAAATCCATTGCTGGTGGCAGCAGGTGCTGGGTACAGCTCTGATGCCATTTGACTGTTTGTCTGTCTTATTTGTGAGCGGGAAAACTCAGAAAGTTACGGATGAATTTTCATGAGATTTGGGGAATGTGTATACTGTGAATCAGAGAAGGGTTGATTGAATGTAGGAAAGTTGAGGTTAGGGTTACTTCATGTAGCACTTGCAGTGTGATACATGTGTGGTGAAGGTATGTGTGATACCGTGCAGTGTTCTGGTTACTGGAACTATAGTAACTATAACTGTGACTCGTAATGCACATAGGTCATGGACTTACTGCTAGTTCCCTATTTATTTTGTTATACTGCCATTAGCTGTGGCATGGGCAGGGTATTAAGTTGCATCTGTGAATGTATGTGAGGGAAAGTTTCTGAGCTATTGACACACAAGTTGATAGAGATAGAGTTAACAGTAGACCCGAAGGCATTGATCCTGAGATCAAAAGGTCAGAGTTTGGGTTATGTTGGCATGGGTTTGCATGTCGATTTAACCACTTTCTTCTAGTTTTCTTCTAGATTGTTTCGTGATTGTAGCTTGTTTGATGTGTCAGGTTTGTTGTCTGTGTATGTGAAGGCACGCAAGGAAGAGATGAGGATACAGGAGTTGCGGATGAAGTTACGACAGACGCCAATGACCACATCTATCGGAGTGGGAGACTTTCGAGTGGACGAGCCGGTACAGAACGGTGACTTTGCAGCCAACATCCAGGTGCTACGGAAGGTGAACCTCGGCCGCAAGTTGTGTGACGTCGGTGTGGGTGATGGTAACGTGTGGGAGAGTGAGACGGTGGCTGGTGGTGGGCCGGTGCGTATACACGAGCGCGAGGTGAGCACTGAACAGAACACCGAGCTCAAAGAGAAGGAGATCAAGACTGTGTTCCTGAGTGGAGCAGCGTCACGTGACGCTGTCGTTGGAGCAGCCGCCGCCAAACCAAAGCAGACACGCAGCATCGGTGTTGGCGATAGCAAAGTGTTCGATGTGTCCGAGACCGACTCGAGCCTGCAGGTCAGACAGACATCAGCCTACTTCACATGTTTAGTAACCCACGGCCAAGCCTTCATGTTGAAATATATTGTCCTACCCGTCTCTTACGATATTCTGAATTTGTAGTTAGTTTAATTTACACACACTTGTAGTCGCATTGTTGTATCACTAACTTGTTCCATGTTTGAGTGCGTATTCTGTACTTGTATTTGTTGTGTGATTTTGAATCATACAACTGTGAGATCAAGCGTGTTTTAACTTTTGTAACAATACATTGGGTGCAGTGATGTCACACTTAGTCTATCATATTTATGGTCACGATATGATCTGCATGTTGTGCCAAAACATGGCAAACTGTGTGAAGTGGGAAATTTGAAAAATTTTATTGGAAAATTTATTTGCATGCATTTGTCTGAAGGCAAAAGTATTTTGGTTTGAGCAGTTTATTGCGCATCAAAACAAGGTCATTAACTTACTAAGAAAGCGATCAGTGTGACGTAATTTCTTTCTTCCACAATGATCCACATCTCTGCCAGCTGTTTTGCTGCCATGATGTGGGCACACACTGATCACTTTCTTAGTAAGTGAATGACGTTAATGCTTGCGTACACATGCTGACATTGTTAGGTGCACGAGAAGGAGCTGCACACAGTGTACATCGACCCTGCCAGCGGCATGACGGCCACCAAGCCGACCACGCGCAATGTCGGCATTCTGTGCAAGGCGGCAATGCGTGAGGTCGGCGTCATGTATCACCATGACGACGCGGCACCAATGACGCGCAACATAGCGGTGGGTGTCGGTGAGATCGGCGTGCTTGACGAGTACGAGTTAATGGCGGCCGGCCGGTCAGACAGCTCCACACACATCACCAACATGGCACTGCAGCAGCTCAACATGGCGGCGTTCCAGTCACGTCACCTGCGCTTCAGCAACGAGCAGCTGCGCGAAGTGCTCGACATGATGCTCAAGAAGAACCTGCGCAGTGTCGCCGTGCAGTGTCGGTTCGCGACGGTGGACCAGTCGGTGAGCACGGCGCCCGACAACCGAGTGAGCGTGGCAGTCAGTGACGACACGGTGGACGTCGACGTGCTGCCCATCAGACAGTTGCGCTCCGTGGCCATCGACTGTCGTCCGTCGGTCTTCCACCGAGCCGTCGGAGCTGACTTTGTCTACCGCGTCGACTCGGCGACCAACACTCGCACACAGGGCATCCGAGTCGACCGTGCCAGCAACACAGACCCAGCCGTCAAGTACCCGGCTGCTACCAATACCGATGCACGACTCACTGGACTCCCTGCCGGGCCATCGACCGACATGGAACCGTCACCGCGAGATGACAAGACGAGAACGGTGACAGCGACCAGTGAAGTCAAGAAAATGCCGTCAACATTATCATCAGCCTCTCCTTCTGGTAGTGCTGGCAGTACGGGTCATGTTGGTGGTACTGGTGGCATTGAGACATCCAAGATGAGTGAGGTCAAGAAGACATCTGTGTCAGTGTCGTCAGCTGCTGTACGTCGTCCTGGTAGTGCTGGTGGTGCTAGCACTGGTCGTGGTGTTGTTGATGTTGCTGGTACTACTGGTCGTGGTACTGTCAGTGGTTCTGGTGGTGCTGGTGGCGGTGGTGCTGAGCAATCCAAGCTCAGTGGTTCTGAGACGACGTCGAGCGATTTGGCTCGCCAGAAGAAGCGCGACTCGATGCTGTTTGGTGACGTGGACGAACCGCCACTGATTGTCGCTGGTGGTGAGCCGTATCAGTCGACAGCACTGAGCAGCGGCACGTCATCAACCAGTGTCAGCGGTGCCAGTGACGTCAGTGGGCAGCTGATGATGTCAGGTCGTACCGTCTCTGAGCCGGCCGTCTCGCAAACAGCGGCGTCGTCATCATCGAGTCGCGAGTCGTTCATCTGTCGTAGTGACGAGGCGTTGGCGCACCATGCTGGTCTACAATTGGATGAGCAGTTTCGAGGCATGATGATGGGACGTGGCCTGGACTCGTCTGACGGAGATGGCTCAATGGATACAGGCAGCGTGGTGTGGCGGGGTGGTGCCGGTTCAGCAGCCACTCACAGCAGCATGACTCAGACACGGACCAGCAGTGATGCCGGTGGTGGTCGTCAAGTGTACGTCACTGAGACGAGGATCGAACGTCATCGTACTGGACCCGAGGTGACATCCGAAGGCTCTCTGAGGTCCATCATGAAATCTTCATCTTCGTCAGAGAAAGATTCATCGTCGCCAGCGGTCACAAGACGCAAGATCACTTTCATTGATGGCGTTGAACAAAGAAGGTGAGTTCCTTCTCTCACAGTTGTGGTGAACTTGGTATGCCTTTATTTGTCAAACAGAGGTGAGTTTTTGTTATTGTACAAATGTTTTAGGATTAGGTAATAAGGTGATACTCGGATATCATAGTACATCACCAGGGACACGCATAAAAAGTAGTATATCGTCAATCATCTACACTGGATTATATATTGATAGCGCTGCAAGAAAGTCACGGTAAAAATTTACGTTAGACTTTCCTGAAAATTGGGAAAATCACGATAGGTCACGGTGTTCAGTACTCATAGTTATTATTTGTGGTCTTCAAAGTCAATTTGGCTGTACCGTAAATGCAATGCAGTAAACCCAGTGATGCCATGCCTTTCCATCCATACAAGATCAAAAAATGCCATGAAAATAAGAAAAGTTTGTAAGACCGCTCAGATGACGAAACAACTTGGATGAAAGTCATGTGAGGTAGCAAACTGGCTCTGATCTGGTGAAAAATAACATGGCTGTGACATTTTACACATGTCCACGATGCTGATTTTTTTACGTATTCCACCAGTAAGCATGACTGTCACAAAATCGTGGCAGTGGCCAATAATCATGGCACATGCGCGAAATCATGTTATTCACAGTGATCGTGATACCCTGATTTTCTTGCAGCCCTGTCGATTGAATTAACTATTCACTTATTAGTAAACTTACCATTGATGGATTCTGGCTGTATAGAGCTGTAGTAAAAGAAGCAATGAAATTTCCCTCACAAAGTAAATTACTGGGAAAATGAGTCCAGTGGTTGATTTTCGCTGGTTAGGATCAATGCTTTGAGTTGTATGTAATAATTTGACGCTGCTAGTTGGTCATATAGCAAGTAATGTACCTCTGCAGTTATCTGCATTGTGGGAAAGTTTACACAGAAACATAAAAACCAGTTGAACACAAGTGAATGTATGGCATGGTGTATTACATTCGGAGAAAGATGAAAGTTGCTTGTAGAGATGGACACCTTTTCTCAGTCCGTTGTTTTGAGTACTGTCAAACTGCCGGTGTATAAAGGTAAAGAACACCATACCCCATTTGCGGTGTAGATAGGGCGCTAGATGCTTCTCTCCCTATTTTTAGGCCTTGACCCGTAAGTGGATAAACCACTTAAATCTGTGACGTATGGCCACTGTGACGTCAGACAATGGTTACTTTTTCAACTGCAGGACACCACTACTCTGTGACTGGTACCAAATTATACTGCTTGGTAACAGAGGCACGTGTGTGTATAACTTTTGCTAACAGTGGAATGGCCGGAAGTCGCACTTGCAACCTCTTGAGTTGTAAGCACAATGCCTTAACCATTACATCACCGGGCCAGGGTATATAAGAAGGACTGGTCATTATGTATGGCTGTGCATTGATAGATTGATTGATTGAAGTGTGCCCGCGTGTCTGTGAGCAGTGAGGGAGGTGGAGATGGCGGTGGTGCAGTGTCCGACTGTGACAGTCAACGCTCGTCGATGAGCTTTGAGGAAGGCACGTACGATGGTCGTCAGGGTTCAGTGACGTACTCGTGTCAAGATGATGAACAGATGATGAAGTCTTCATCATCATCATCGTCATCATCAGCTGCTGGAGCCGTCATGTACGATGAGCGTTGTCAACAGCCGTATGTCATCACTGTGTCCTTGATGTATCAGCAGTTTGCATATGTTTATTGCACTTTGTTTATTACAGACAGCATCTGTTTAGTAATTGTGTCATTTTGTTCGCACTTTCAGCCACAATTACCCTTCTTTTACGTTAGTGTAATTCATCGATGGACATTTTTAGGCCTGTGCAGCTTACAGAAATATTTTGTTAAGAGATTGAGATTTATATTTAAGAGAAAATCAGTTAAATAAAACAGTTACTGACCACTTTGCTGCAAGCTGTTATGGCCAGTGGCATCCTGCCATACTTTTACAGTGATGTCTATGCAACCTGTGGACATAGTAACGGTGCAGCATTCTGATTCTAAGCCGTGTGACTGCATCCATCTGCTCATACCATCTGGCTAACAGCTGACGTCAGATTGAAATTGAGCACTTGCAGTGGTCCTTAACAAGTATAGTGGATGGTTCTGCTTTTTAGTTCAAATCTGTGGCACAACATTCAAACAAGAAACTTAGCTAGCACAAGCTGATCAGTCATGCACCAGCAGCTGCAGTCAAATACTGAACAGTTGTACTTGAAGTTGCAGTGAGTTGAATGATGTCGAAGGTCATTGGAGGTCACTGGAAATGGTAGACCACAGGTAACTTGCTGTGTGAAGACAGTATAGGTAACAGCACTGAGAGAACTGTAGAATCATCTGCCTAATCTGAATGTACCAGTTGCTGTCAGTAGAACTCTGCTACAATGAAAATTTCCATTTCTTAATGCCAGTGAAGCTTGTGTGTTTCATATTGCTGTAACACAACAGTAAAACTTCTTCTGTCATTCTCTAATGATGATGCTGATGTTGGATGTTGATGCTTTTAATGGTGGTGGTGATTTGTTGGACACTAGGTATGCAATGAATGAGGAAATGTCGACAGCATGTGCCACGTATGCTCAGTGGCTCGATGACTCGACGCAGGTGTCTGCTAAAGACCTGGTAATATACCTGACCTTTCTCTTGCTCTCTTATTCCCTCTTCTTCTCTCTGTCTGCCTCATCCACCCTGGGTGTTAATAATTACCTATCCAACGTGGGCGTTGCCAGTTTGTTTGAGTTTGTACTTTGTCAATACACTTCTGTCACTAGAATTACTCAGACAGTTGTGGATTAATTTTTGTGAAACTATTTGGGAAGTCTCGGGTGGGGAACCGTTAATTTGGTTTTTGTTTTTGAAATGCAGTGAACATGCAAAAAATGAGCACTGTGAGACTGCAAGCAAGATGACTTTCAATTGAATGATTGATGGATTGAATGATAGCATGCAGCCGGTTATAGCACAGGGGCCAAATTTTCAAAAGATCCTGAGATGATCTTAGTATAAAATTACGACAATAACCAAAGTTACGAACATCCTAGGAGAAAGTTGTGATCATGCTAATTTTCGAAAAATCATATCGTAGAACTAGAAGAAATTACGTCATCACTTTACGATAACATTCTTGCAGTCGTAAGTTAATGGTAGGACCAAACAATGAGAAAGTTACAGT